>Ga0335073_10001066_pt1 | contig 36255 bp, 38 predicted proteins | sample Lox_Sample_22_FD_207093 | JGI IMG/M metagenome (GOLD analysis project Ga0335073, IMG submission 207093) | Soil microbial communities from Loxahatchee National Wildlife Refuge, Florida, United States - Lox_Sample_2.2 | ecosystem: Environmental > Terrestrial > Soil > Wetlands | place: USA... | reverse complement strand
GCGCCCCCCCCACCACTGGGTCAGGGGCTACCGTCCCGGCGGCACTGGCCGTGCCACACCGCCGGGTTCCCGCATCAGGCCTGCCGGCGGGTCGCCAGCTCGGGGGCCATCACCGCGACGATCCGCTCCAGATCGTCGATCGAGCCGAACTCGACGGTGATCTTGCCCTTCCGCCGCCCCAGGTCCACCCGCACCCGGGTGTCGAGAGCATCCGACAGCTTGTCCGCGAGCTCACCGATCGCAGGTGCCGAGATCTTCGCCGCCGGCTTGCGCCGGGCGGGCTTCTCCTCGCCACCGTCCCGGGCCGCCAGCGCCACCAGCTCTTCGGTGGCGCGCACCGACAGGCCCTCGGCCACGATCCGCCCGGCCAGCTCGTCCTGCACGTCGGTGCTGCCGAGCGCGAGCAGGGCCCGGGCATGACCGGCCGAGAGGACCCCGGCCGCGACCCGCCGCTGCACCGGAACCGGCAGGTTCATCAACCGGATGGTGTTGCTGACCTGGGAACGGCTGCGACCGATGCGGGTCGCGAGCTGCTCGTGCGTCACCCCGAACTCCTCCAGGAGCTGCTGGTAGGCCGCCGCCTCTTCCAGCGGGTTGAGCTGCACCCGGTGGATGTTCTCCAGCAGCGCGTCGCGCAGCATCACCTCGTCGGCGGTCTCGCGGACGATTGCCGGGATCTTCTCCAGGCCGGCCGCGATGGACGCGCGCAGCCGGCGCTCGCCCATCACCAGCTCGTAGTCGTCGCCGTTGACCCGCACCACGATCGGCTGCAGGACCCCGAACTCCTTGATCGAGTGGGTCAGCTCGGCGAGCGCATCCTCGTCGAAGACGGTCCGCGGCTGCTTCGGATTGGTCTTGACCTGCTCCGGACGCACCTCGCGGAGCGACGCGCCGGGCACCGGGGACGGATCGAAGTAGAAATCGGTGGCCGAGGACGACGCGATGGCCGCAACCGAGGGCACTCGATTGACCACCTTCACCGCGCCGCCTGACGATGCGGCTGGCGAAGCCGATCCCTTCTCGGCACCGTCCCCTCCGGGAGCGGGCTGATCGCTTGACATAACCGGCTCGGAATTCTCCTCCGAAACCGGTCCGGTCGGGATCAGGGCACCGAGCCCGCGACCCAGTCCGCCACGCCGAGGTGTCTTGCTCATTCCGCACCCTCTCCGTCCGCCGTGCCGACCTGATCGCCGGAGACCGGGTCACCGGTCGCCGCCCCGCGCTGGGCAACCTCGCGTGCTGCCTCGAGGTAGCTCACCGCACCTCGCGACCCGGCATCGTAGGTGATGACCGTCTGGCCGTAGCCCGGGGCCTCGGACACCCGGACGTTGCGGGGGATCACCGAGCCGATCACCTTGTCGCCGAAGTACTGCCGGACATCGTCGGCGACCTGGTCCGCCAGCCGGGTCCGGCTGTCGTACATGGTCAGCAGCACGGTCGACACCTCGAGCCCGGAGTTCAACTGGGACCGCACCAGTTCCACCGTGTTGAGCAGTTGCGCCAGGCCCTCCAGCGCGTAGTACTCGCACTGGATCGGGATCAGGATCTCGCGACCGGCCACCAGAGCGTTCAGGGTGAGCAGGCCCAGCGTCGGCGGACAGTCGATGAAGACGTAGTCGACATCGACGTCCAGCGCCTCGATGGCCTTGCGCAACCGATGCTCGCGAGCGACCTGCGAGGCGAGCTCGATATCCGCGCCGGCCAGGTCGATGGTCGAGGGAACGCAGCGAAGTGACGGGGCCAGCTCGACCGGGGCCGCCACTTCGGCCAGGTCGGTGCCACCGAGCATGACGTCGTACACGGACGGAGTGCCCACCCCGTGCTCGATGCCGAGGGCCGTGCTGGCGTTGCCCTGCGGGTCCAGGTCGATGACCATGACGTTCAACCCGTGCTGCGCCAGCGCCATCGCCAGGTTGACCGTGGTGGTCGTCTTGCCGACGCCGCCCTTCTGGTTCGCCACGGTGATCACGCGCCGGGCGGCCGGCTTCGGCCACGCCTCCTTGCGCACGTTGCGCACGTGCACGGCCTGCATCGCTTCCCGTGCGATGGGGGTGTTGAACACCGGATCGGAGTCGAAGTCTGTTTCACGTGAAACAGTCCTGGCCTCGGCCAGGTCAGCCTGGAGCGCGTCGTACACGTCCGACCCCCCTCGTGTTTCACGTGAAACGGTGGTGTTCGCCTCGTCCGGCATTCCGGAAGTCCCCTCGACTACGTACTCGCTGGTTCCGTGCTGCATCATGCCTGCCCGCTGAATCTTGCCCGTCCACGGTGACAATCTCGGTGTGGCCCGGCGTGTGTTGACGAAGAGACCGGAGCTACCGGCGGACGAGATGGATCACCCGGGTCGGCGGCGCCACCAACTCACTGCCGCACTCGACCACGCCGTGAATCTCGCCCTTCGCCCTGGTGATGGCCCGACGATGCTGCTCGAGCTCGTCCTCGGCCGAACTGCCCTTCATCGCCAACAGACTGCCACCTCGGGTGAGCAGCGGGAAACTCAGCCTCACCAGCTTGTCCAACGGGGCCACCGCGCGCGCCGTGACGAAACCCGCCCCGCCGGCCGTGGCCAGCACCGGTCCTTCCTCGGCCCGGCCGCGGACCACCCGGACCCGGTCGGACAGCTCCAACTCCGCAACCACCTCGGCCAGGAAGTCGGTGCGCCGCTGCAGCGACTCGACCAGATCCACCCGCAGATCGGGACGGACGATCGCCACCGCGAGGCCGGGCAGGCCGGCCCCGGTGCCGATGTCGACCAGCCGGGCGCCCTCGGGTAGCAGCTCGGCCAGGGCGATCGAGTTCAGCAGGTGCCGTTCCCACAACCTCGGCACCTCCCGCGGGCCGATCAGGCCACGCACGGTGCCCGGCCCAGCCAGCCAGCCCGCATAGCGGACGAGCTGTCCGGCCTGCTGCGGAAAACGCTCGGAAACGACAGCAGGCGGCGCCGGTGCGACCGGCTCCGCCTGCTGCGAAGGTTCTGTCATCCGGGATCAGGCCGGCAGCACGATCACGCGCCGGTTCGGCTCCTCGCCCTCCGACTCGCTGGACACGCCGTCGGTCGCCGAGATGACGTCGTGCACGACCTTGCGTTCGAACGGGTTCATCGGCGTCATCCGGAACGGCTCGCCCGAGGCGAGCACCCGCTGCGCGGCATCCTCGGCCAGCGAGGTCAACTCCTCCCGCCGGGCCTTGCGGTGGCCGGAGACGTCGAGCATCAGCCGGCTGCGGACGCCGGTCTGCTGCTGCACGGCCAGCCGGGTCAGCTCCTGCAGCGCGTCCAGGGTCGCGCCGTTCGGGCCGATGAGGGGCTGCAGGTCGGAGCCGACGATGGCCACCATCGCCCGCCCGTTCTCGACGTCGAGGTCGATGTCACCGTCGTAGTCGACGATGTCGAGCAGCCGCTCCAGGTAGTCGGCGGCGATATCGCCCTCCTGGACGAGCAGGTCGGTGTCCGGCTCTGCCGAGGACGGCTGCGCGGGGGCGCTGTCGGTCGTGGTTTCGGTCAAGAGAGTTCCTTCGCTAGTGCTTGCTTGTCCGTGCTCGGTCGGCCGGTCGGCCCGGCGCCCGGGGTACCCCGCGCGGGACGAACCCTAACGGCGTTTCTTGCTGGGCGATCGCTTCGCCGGGGCCCGGGTGCCGGCGGGACGGGGGCTCCGGTTCGTCGGCCGGGCCGGCGCCGTGGCCGGCTGCTGCTCGCGCGCCGGTTCGGCCGCCGCGGACCGGGCGCCCTTCGGGTGCACCGGCTTCTGGCCGACCTTCGGTGCCAACGCCGCCCGGGAGGCGTCGCCGCCGCCGGCCGCCGCCGGGGCCGGCGTGGCCGGGGTGTGCGGGTGGAACCGGAAGATGTAGAACTGCTGCAGCATCGTCCAGATGTTGCTGGTGAACCAGTACAGCAGGACGCCGAGCGGGAAGATGACGCCGGAGAACAGCACCGAGATCGGGATGCCGACCTGCATCAGCTTCTGGATCATCGCGGCCTGTCCCTCGGCCGGGGTGGTCTGGTTCGCCATCACCGCGCGCTGGGTGATGAAGGTGGCCACGGCGCTGATCAGCACCAGGATCACGGTGGTCACCCGGGTCGCGGTCACATGGCCGCCGAGCTCCAGGATCTTGGCCGCGGACTCGTGCAGTGAGGCGGCCAGCGGGGCGCCGAACAGCTTGGCGTGCGCGGCGTCATGGGTCTGCTGCTCGGTGAAGCCGTAGAGGGTCAGCCCGCGAGCACCCGGCTGCAGGTTCACCGAGTTCGACATGTGCTTGAGCACGTGGAACAGCGCGATGAAGATCGGGATCTGCAGGAACATCGGCAGGCAGCCGGAGATCGGGTTGAACCCCTCCGCCTGCTGCAGCGCCATCATCTCGCGGTTCAGCGCAGCCCGGTCGCCCTTGTGCTTCTCCTGCAGCTTCTTGATCTTCGGCTGCATCTCCTGCATGCGGCGCTGGTAGTGCACCTGCTTGACGAAGAACCGGAACAGCACGAGCCGGGCGGTGACCACCAGCATGATGATCGACAGCGCCCAGGTGAGCCCGCTCGTCTTGCTCAGCCCGATCGCGGTGAAGAGCTGGTACCAGCGCAGCAGCACCCACGAGACAGCGGTGTAGAGGAAGTCCAGCATTAACCAGCCCGTCCTAGGAGATTCTTCGGATCCGACGAATCGGACCGGGAGTCGGTTCCGCTACCCCGGCCGGCCCGCTCGGGCACCGGGTCGTAGCCTCCGTCGTGCAGCGGGTGGCAGCGGAGGATCCGCCGCAGCCCCAGCCAGCTGCCCCGGACGATGCCGTGGCCGGCGATGGCCTGGGCCGTGTACTCGCTGCAGCTCGGCAGGTAACGGCAGGACGGTGGCCGGCGCGAACTCCAACCGCCCTGATACAGCCGGATCGCGGTGACGCCCAGCCGGGCCGCCCAGCCGCGAGGCTCGGCCCCGCCAGCCGCGGAACCGGTCATCGGACACCGGCCCTGGGAACGAACCGGTCGAACGCCGCGTCGAGCTGGCGTGCGAGCCGGGCCGAGCTGGCCTCCGCCGCCGCCGGGAGCGCCCGGACCACCAGTCGGGAACCGGCCGGCAGGGCGGGCAGGCGGGGTGCCAGCTGGGCGCGCAGCCGGCGGGACACCCGGTGCCGGACGACACTGCCACCGACCTTGCGGCTGACGATCAACCCGGCACGCGGCTTCGCGCGATCCGGCGGGACCGAGCACGCCAGGCCGGCGGGCGTCTTATCGGACGCCCGCCGGCCTGGCGTTGCCGGGTCAGCCGGCATGAAGTACACCACCATGTCGCCGCTGCGTGCCTTGCGGCCGCCGCGGGTCACCGCCGCGAAGTCCGCGGCGGACCGCAGGCGGTACGCGGCAGGAAGCACGCCGGCGGGTCAGCTCAGGCGGAGAGTTCGCTGCGGCCCTTGCGGCGGCGGGCCGACAGGATGGCGCGGCCGGCGCGGGTGCGCATCCGGAGCCGGAACCCGTGGGTCTTCGCCCGACGACGGTTGTTCGGTTGGAAGGTCCGCTTGCTCACGGTCTCGCTCCATCACAATCAGTGCCGATGCTCCCGGGGAGGCCGATCGGCTGGCATGGTCATGCAGTGGTCGAACCACACGCGTGTTGATTCAGCACAGGCAGCACCGCCCGTGGGCGGCACAGGTGAAACCCAACGGTACGGATCCACCTGGGGCAAGGTCAAACCGGCCCCGGTGAAACGCTACCGGTCCCGCCTGGCAGGATGGCCAACCGGCGGATTCAACCAGCGTGTCCTCCGCATACGCGGTCGACACGCCGTGACAGATCGCCGAAAAGTGAAATCAGGCCCGGCCGCCCATTGTGGCGCCACCGGGACCGCTGTTAGGTTGTCCGACCGGAACACCAAGTCGCATCGGATCCGCCTTCGAGACAGCCAACTCCCGGCCTCAGGTCGGGCTTCTGGTCGTCCCTCCACAACCTGTGGATATGGCTGTGGATTACTGTCGGGTCTGGCTTGCCCCTGTGCGCCGACGTCCGCCCGGTCGGTCAGGGGAGCCTGGCGATGCCCGGGGGGTTGGACGACTGAGGGAGTGAACAGCAGGTGGCGGACGAGCTCGCAGATCTCGCGGAGGTCTGGAACCGAGCCATCAATCAGCTCGACGACCCGGCGGTCCGACCGCACCAGCGTGCCTGGCTCAGCCTGACCCGGCCGATCGGCCTGCTCGAGGACACCGCCCTGCTGGCCGCGCCGAACACCTATGCCAAGGACTACCTCGAGGACAACCTGCGGCCGCTGATCACCGCGGCGCTGAGCCAGGCACTCGGCCGCGACATCAACGTCGCCGTCACCATCCAGCCGATCGAGCCGGCCGAACGGCCGGCCTACGGCGCGGCCGAGCCCGAGTCGGACGACCGGCGGGGCCTGGCGGGCGACCGATCGCTGGACCGGATGACGGCGGACCGCGGTCCGTTCGGCGATCATGCGGGCATCGACCGCAACGGCATCGTCGACCGAAACCCGCTGGCCGACTTCGACGGCGACTCCGACGAGGTCTACGACCGGTTCTCCGACCGCTTCGCCGAACCCGAGCCCGGCATCGGCATGTGGGACACCAGCGCCTCGAACGTGGTGCCGATGGATCGCGAGGCGCGGCTCAACCCGAAGTACACCTTCGAGACGTTCGTGCCCGGCTCGTCCAACCGGTTCGCCCACGCAGCGGCGGTGGCGGTCGCCGAGGCTCCGGCCAAGGCGTACAACCCGTTGTTCATCTACGGCGACTCCGGGCTGGGCAAGACCCACCTGCTGCACGCGATCGGCAGCTACGGCCGCCGGCTGGAGCCGACCATGCGGGTCCGGTACGTCTCCAGCGAGGAGTTCACCAACGACTTCATCAACTCGGTCCGGGTCAACGACGTGCAGTCGTTCCAGCGCCGGTACCGCGACGTCGACCTGCTGCTGATCGACGACATCCAGTTCCTGGAGCGTGCCGAGCAGACCCAGGAGGCGTTCTTCCACACCTTCAACACCCTGCAGCTGGCGAACAAGCAGATCGTGATCTCCTGCGACCGCAAGCCGGAACAGCTGTCCGGGCTGCAGAACCGCCTGGTCACCCGGTTCAAGTCCGGCCTGATCACCGACGTCCAGGCCCCGGACCTGGAGCTGCGGATCGCCATCCTGCGCAAGAAGGCCGCCAAGGACGGCATGACCCTGCAGCCCGGCGTCATGGAGTTCATCGCCCAGCGGATCCAGAGCAACATCCGGGAGCTGGAGGGTGCGCTGATCCGGGTGGTCGCGTTCGGCAGCCTGAACAAGCAGGAGATCGACCTGAAGCTGGCCGAGATCGTGCTCAAGGACCTGGTGTCGGAATCCGACCGGCCGGACATCACCGCTACCACCATCATGGCGGTCACCGCGGAGTACTTCGGGGTGTCCATCGAGGACCTGACCGGCAGCTCGCGGACCCGGGTTCTGGTGCAGGCCCGGCAGATCGCGATGTACCTGTGCCGCGAGCTCACCGAGCTCTCGCTGCCCAAGATCGGCCAGACCTTCGGCGGCCGCGACCACACCACCGTCATGCACGCGGAGCGCAAGATCCGCTCCCTGATGACCGAGCGCCGCAACGTCTACAACCAGATCACCGAGCTGACCAGCCGGATCCGCAGCCGTGCGCGGTCCTGACCCGGCACCTCGCGCATCCTCCCCGCCCCCAGCAGGCCCTCCGCCGGCCGGCGCGCCGTTCCCGGCCGCGGTCGCGTGCTGCCCGCGTGCACTTCCACAGTGTGGGTAGCCATGTGGACAAACTCGGGGCGTCGTGTGGACTACAGATTCCTGTCATTCGCCGTCCACCTGCCGGCTGCCGCCATGCCCAGCCCGTCGACCGGCCGCCCACAGCCCGGCACCGGTGCTGACCTGGGAAAACGCCTGCTGTCCACAGGATCCACAGGCCCTATGACGACGATGACTGAGATCTTTGAATGAATGACAAGAACTCAAAGACTGGGGCTGGGGATTGTGGACGCGCCGGGAGCCACCCGGCCGCCGGTCCTGACAGAGCCCTGCAGCAAGATGTGATGCACACCAGACCGGGCCACCGGGCCGGAACCAGACGTGGAGGCATGCAATGAAGTTCCGTATCGAACGCGATGCTCTCGCCGAAGCGGTCGCGTGGTCGGCACGGAGCCTGCCGGCCCGGCCCGCGGCTCCGGTGCTGGCCGGCCTGCTGCTGGAGGTGACCGACGACCAGCTGGCGATCTCCGGTTTCGATTACGAGGTGTCCACCCAGGCCCAGCTGGAGGTAAACAGCGGCTCGCCGGGCCGGGCGCTGGTCTCCGGCCGGCTGCTGGCCGACATCGCCAAGGCGCTGCCCGCGCATCCGGTGGACTTCGTCGCCGAGGGCTCCCGGGTGAGCATCACCTGCGGCAGCTCGAAGTTCACCCTGCCGACCATGCCCGACGCCGACTATCCCCGGCTGCCGGAGCTGCCCAGCACCGCCGGCACCGTGCCCAGCTCGGTGTTCGCCCGTGCGGTCTCGCAGGTCGCGATCGCGGCCGGCCGGGACGACACGCTGCCGATGCTGACCGGCGTCCGGCTCGAGATCGAGGGTGACCGGCTCACCCTGGCCGCTACCGACCGCTACCGGTTGGCGGTGCGCGAGCTGACCTGGAACCCGGTGAACGCCGCGGCCGCCGAGGCCCAGGTGCTGGTGCCGGCCCGGACACTGCACGAGGCGGCCCGCAGCCTGACCGGCGAGGCCGAGCTGACCATCTCGCTGTCCAGCTCGGGAGCCGGCACCGGGGAGGGCATCATCGGCTTCTCGGGCACCGGCCGGCGTACCACCACCCGGCTGCTGGACGCGCAGTTCCCGCCCTACCGCACGCTGCTGCCGCAGGAGTTCGCGGTGACCGCCGAGGTGCCGGTGGCCGCGCTGAGCGAGGCGGTCAAGCGGGTCGCGCTGGTGGCCGAGCGCGGCAACCCGGTGCGGCTGCAGTTCGCCGACGGTGGCCTGACGCTCACCGCCGGCGGTGACGACGAGGGCCGGGCGGAGGAGAACCTGGAGGCCGAGTTCGAGGGCGAGGGCATCACCACCGCGTTCAACCCCGCGTTCCTGCTCGAAGGCCTGGGCGCCATCGAGGAGCCGGTCGCCCGGCTGCTCTTCACCACGCCCACGAAGCCTGCGGTGCTCCGGCCGGCCGGCGGCTCGTCGGACTACACCTACCTGATCATGCCGGTGCGACTGCCCGGCTGATCCGGCCCGGCGCCGGCCGGGGCTACGGTGGAGGGAGCCGGCCCGGGTGGCACGGCATCGTCGATCACACGGACGCGGATCACTCTCACGCGAAGGGGATGGCATGGAGATCGGGCTGATCGGGCTGGGCAAGATGGGCGCCAACATGGCGGAGCGCCTGCGCAAGGCCGGCCACACCGTCGTCGGGTACGACCAGTCGGCGGATTCCGCCCGCGACGTCTCCTCGCTGCGGGAGCTGGTCGATGCCCTCGCCGCGCCCCGGGTGGTCTGGGTGATGGTGCCGGCCGGGGATCCCACCCACCAGACCGTCGCCGAGCTCGGCGAGCTGCTCGGTGAGGGCGACCTGATCATCGACGGCGGCAACTCGAAGTACACCGACGACGCCGAGCACGCCGAGAGCCTGCGGCCCAAGGGGATCGGCTTCCTCGACTGCGGCGTCTCCGGCGGGGTCTGGGGCCTGAAGAACGGCTACGCGCTGATGGTCGGCGGTGCCACCGAGGACGTCGCGAAGGCGCAGCCGATCTTCGACGCGCTCAAGCCCGAGGGCGATGCCGGCTTCGTGCACGCCGGCACCACCGTCGGCGCCGGGCACTTCGCCAAGATGGTGCACAACGGCATCGAGTACGGCATCATGCAGGCCTACGCCGAGGGCTATGAGCTGATGGCCGCCTCGCCGCTGCTCGACAACGTGACCGAGACCTTCAAGTCCTGGCAGCAGGGCACGGTCATCCGGTCCTGGCTGCTCGACCTGGCCGTGCTGGCCCTGGAGCAGGACCCGGGCCTGGCCAAGATCCGCGGCTGGGCGGCCGACTCCGGCGAGGGACGCTGGACGGTGGAGGCCGGCATCGACAACGCGGTGCCGATGCCGGTGATCACCGCGGCGCTGTTCGCCCGGTTCGCCTCCCGGCAGGACGACTCCCCGGCGATGAAGATGGTCGCGGCGCTGCGCAACCAGTTCGGCGGCCACGCCGTCGAGTCCGCCGGTCACATCCAGGCCAGCGACGCCATCGCACCCAGCAGCTGACCGACCGGCATCGGTTCGTGCGCCCATGTACGTCCAGCACCTGAGCGTCGCCGACTTCCGGAGCTGGCCGCGGGCCGACCTGGCGTTCGAGCCGGGCGTGAGCGTGCTGGTCGGGGCGAACGGCCAGGGCAAGACGAACCTGCTGGAGGCCGTGGGCTACCTGGCCACGCTCTCCAGCCACCGGGTCGCCGCGGACGCGCCGCTGGTCCGAGCTGGCACCGAACGGGCGGTGGTGCAGGCCGCGGTGGTCTCCGACGGCCGGCAACTGGTGCTGGAGATCGAGATCGCCGCCGGCCGGGCGAACCGGGCCAAGCTCAACCGCTCCCCGGTGCCGCGCCCCCGCGACCTGCTGGGCGGCCTGCGCACCGTGCTGTTCGCGCCGGAGGACCTGGCGATCGTGCGCGGGGATCCGTCCGAGCGGCGGCGTTTCCTGGACGACGTGCTGATCCAGCGGGTACCCCGGCTGGGGGCGGCCCGCGCCGACTACGACCGGGTGCTCAAGCAGCGGGCCGCGCTGCTCAAGAGCGCCGGGATGGCACGCCGCTCCGGCGGTGCCGGCGACCTGCGCACCCTCGACGTCTGGGATGGCCACCTGGCCGAGCACGGTGCGGCGCTGCTGGTGGGCCGGCTGGAGCTGGTGCAGGCACTCGGCCCGCACGCGGTGGCCGGCTATGCCCAGCTGGCCCCGACCAGCGGCCAGCTCGCGCTACGTTATGTCAGCTCGATCCCGGACGGCCTGGGTAATGACAGCGGTGTGATTCCAGGGCTCCCGGCGGTCCGGGACGCCCTGCTGGTCGAGCTGGCCCGGGTCCGGCCGCAGGAACTGGAGCGCGGGGTGACCCTGGTGGGCCCGCATCGCGACGACCTCGAGGTGTCGCTGAACGGATTGCCGCTGCGCGGGTACGCCAGCCACGGCGAGGGCTGGTCGGCGGCGCTGGCGCTGCGGCTGGCCTGCTACGAACTGCTGTCGGCCGATGGTGCCGAACCCGTCCTGATCCTGGATGATGTCTTCGCCGAACTCGATGCCGCCCGGCGCGATCAGTTGGCGACGCTGGCCAGCAAGGCCGAGCAGGTCCTCATGTCGGCCGCAGTGGCCGGGGACGTGCCCGAACTGCTCGACGGCGCCCGGTACGAGGTGCGGGACGGGGAGGTGCACCGTGTCAGGTGACGGATTCCATCCACAGGATATCCACCGGGCAGATGCCCGATTTTCCGCGTCTGCAGGTGTTCCATCCCCAGAAATCGGCGAGTTGTCCACAGGCCGGGGCGATGCTCCGTCCACATCGGTGGACGGGCCTTGGGACACAGCGCCGGAGCGGACCGGCGCTCACCGGGGAGACCAGGGCGACCGAGTTGGCAGTCAGCAGGACGCCGCGGCCGAGGACGTGCCCGGCGACCTGGCCAGCGACGCGCTGCGCGCCGCTCGCGCGATCGCGGCCGGCGGCCCGGCCGGGCCCGCCACCCGCTACAGCCGCCGGCGCCGGCGGCGGGTCTCCGGCGGCGGGTACAGCGGGACGGCCGGGATCCGATGGCGATCGGCGCCATCGTCGGCCAGGCGATCCCCCGGCTCGGCTGGACCGCGCCGCTGGCCGAGGCCAGGCTGCTCGGCCAGTGGGCCAGCGTGGTCGGCTCCGAGATCGCGGACCGGTGCCAGCCGGTGTCACTGCGCAACGGCGAGCTGCGGATCGCGGCCGAGTCGACCGCCTGGGCCACCCAGCTGCGCCTGATGGCCCGGGAGATCCTGGGCCGGATCAATGCCGAGCTGCCGCCGGGCACGGTCACCCGGTTGCACATCAGCGGGCCGTCCGTGCCGTCCTGGAAGCACGGCCCCTGGTCGATGCGCGGGGGTCGCGGGGTGCGCGACACCTACGGCTGAGACCGGCACCGCTGGGACGGCCGGTGAGCACGTCCGAGCCGATTTCGTCAAGCCGGCGTGCGTATCCCGATCCACCACCCGGCCGAAACTCGCTCAGCGACACGTTCAGCGGGCCTGCTAGCGGCGTTCTGCGGTCGCCACCCAGTAGACTGTGGCCGGGTACGGCGTGACGCGCCCCTCAGCTCGACCTCTGAGCTGCCTGCTCGACCTCCCGGCACCCGGCCGGGCCGGCGGCCGGTGGCCCGGCCGACGCGGGATGCGGCTTGCCGTCGATTCGATCACGACCATCCGGTCAGCAGATCCCGACGAAGGAGCACCGAGTGGCGGCTAAGGCTGCGTCCAGTTACGGAGCGGACTCGATCCAGGTTCTCGAGGGCCTGGAGGCGGTTCGCAAGCGTCCCGGCATGTACATCGGCTCCACCGGTGAGCGCGGCCTGCACCACCTGGTCTGGGAGGTCGTGGACAACTCCGTCGACGAGGCGCTGGCCGGCTTTTGCGACCGGATCGAGGTCAGCCTGCTGCCCGGTGGTGCGGTGCGGGTGGTCGACAACGGCCGCGGCATGCCGGTCGGCATGAACCGCGCCCAGCAGAAGCCCGCGGTCGAGGTGATCCTGACCGTGCTGCACGCGGGCGGCAAGTTCGACAGCGAGTCCTACGCCGTCTCCGGCGGCCTGCACGGCGTCGGCATCTCGGTGGTGAACGCGCTGTCCACCCGGCTCGAGGTCGAGATCAGGCGTGAGGGGCACGTCTGGCGCCAGCCGTACGTCGACCAGAAGCCGGCCGCGCCGCTGGACAAGGGCGAGGCGACCAAGGAGACCGGCACCTCGGTGACCTTCTGGCCGGACGCCGGCATCTTCGAGACGGTGGAGTTCTCGTTCGAGACGATCACCCGGCGGCTGCAGGAGATGGCCTTCCTGAACAAGGGCCTGACCATCATCGCCCGGGACGAGCGGGGCGGCGAGCACGAGGCGCGCGAGGTCACCTACCACTATGCCGGCGGCATCGCCGACTTCGTCCGGCACCTGAACGCCACCAAGTCGCCGATCCACAAGTCGGTCGTCTACTTCGAGGTCGAGGACCCGGACCTGAAGATGTCGGCCGAGGTGGCGCTGCAGTGGAACGAGTCGTACTCCGAGTCGGTCTACACCTTCGCCAACACCATCAACACCCACGAGGGCGGCACCCACGAGGAGGGTTTCCGGTCGGCGCTCACCTCGGTGGTGAACCGGTGGGCCACAGAGAAGAAAATCTTCAAGCCGAACGAGGACAAGCTCACCGGCGATGACATCCGCGAGGGGCTGGCCGCGATCATCTCGGTGAAGCTGGGCGAGCCCCAGTTCGAGGGCCAGACCAAGACCAAGCTCGGCAACTCCGAGGCCAAGTCGTTCGTGCAGAAGGTCTGCAACGAGTGGCTGGCGGACTGGTTCGAGCGCAATCCCACCGAGGGCCGGCTGGTCGTCACCAAGGCGACCCAGGCTGCCCGCGCTCGCAAGGCGGCGCAGCAGGCCCGCAAGCTGGCCCGCAAGAACGCCCTCGACACGATGGGCCTGCCGGGCAAGCTGGCCGACTGCCGGTCCACCGACCCGGGTCGGAGCGAGCTCTACATCGTCGAGGGTGACTCGGCGGGCGGCTCGGCGAAGTCCGGCCGGGACTCCCTCTACCAGGCGATCCTGCCGATCCGCGGCAAGATCATCAACGTCGAGAAGGCCCGGATCGACCGGGTGCTGAAGAACACCGAGGTCCAGTCGCTGATCACCGCGCTGGGCACCGGCATCCACGACGACTTCGACCTGGCCAAGCTGCGCTACCACAAGATCGTGCTGATGGCCGACGCCGACGTCGACGGCCAGCACATCACCACGCTGCTGCTCACTCTGCTGTTCCGGTTCATGCGCCCGCTGATCGAGAATGGTCACGTCTACCTGGCGATGCCGCCGCTGTACAAGATCAAGTGGTCCAAGGGCGATCCCGACTACGCCTACTCCGACCGCGAGCGGGACGGCCTGATCGCCACCGGCGAGGGGGCCGGCCGGCGCCGGGTGGCCGGCGACTCGATCCAGCGTTACAAGGGCCTGGGCGAGATGAACGCCAAGGAGCTGTGGGAGACCACGATGGATCCGTCCACCCGGGTGCTGCGGCTGGTCACCCTGGACGACGCCGCCACCGCCGACGAGCTGTTCTCGGTGCTCATGGGCGACGACGTCGAGGCCCGCCGCTCGTTCATCGTGCGCAACGCCAAGGACGTCCGGTTCCTGGACATCTGAGCCAGCCAGCCAGCCCGCCGCCCAGCACCTGTCTGTCGCGGGGACGCCTGCTCCCCCGCGCGCCTGACCTTGTGAGAAAGGCCCCAGAGTGACCGAGATCCCGCCGCCCGCCGGCGATCGCATCGAGCCGGTGGACATCCAGCTCGAGATGCAGCGCAGCTTCCTCGATTACGCGATGAGCGTGATCGTGGCCCGAGCCCTGCCCGACGTCCGGGACGGGCTCAAGCCGGTGCACCGCCGGGTGCTGTACGCGATGTACGACAGCGGCTTCCGGCCGGACCGCGGGTACGTCAAGTGCTCCCGGGTGGTCGGCGACGTGATGGGCAACTACCACCCGCATGGCGACTCGGCGATCTACGACACCCTGGTCCGGCTGGCCCAGCCCTGGTCGATGCGGGCGCCGCTCATCGACGGCCAGGGCAACTTCGGCTCACCGGGCAACGACCCGGCCGCCGCGATGCGGTACTGCGTGACCGGCGAGACGCTGGTGCGCACCCCGAACGGCGAGGTGCCGATCGCCGACCTGGTGCCCGGCGCGGCGCCGGACAGCACCACCGAGGTCGACCTCAAGGTGATCGGCCGGGACGGCGTCCCGGTGCGGGTGAGCGCGTTCCACCACTCCGGCGAGCACCCGGTGGTGACGGTGCGGGCCGGCGAGCGCTCGGTCACCGCGACCACCAACCACCCGCTGCTGACCATCGGCCGGGTGCACGGCGTGCCCCGGCTGATCTGGAAGCTGGCCGGCGAGCTGACCACTGCCGACGTGCTGGTGGTCCGGGACCAGGCCGACTCGCGCGTCAGCTGGGAGACCGCGCTGCCGCTGCTGCCCGACGTGACCGCCGAGTACCTGGCCGACGCGGCCCGCCACCTGCCCGACGACGGCGGTGACCCGCGGCAGTTCTCGCTGCACCGGGTGCACTCCGTCACCGAGGCCGGCGTCGCGCCGGTGTACTCGCTGCGGGTGGACGCGGCCGACCACGCCTTCATCACCAACGGCTTCGTCTCGCACAACACCGAGGCCCGGCTCTCGCCGCTGGCCATGGAGATGCTGCGCGACATCGACGAGGAGACCGTCGACTTCAAGCCGAACTACGACGGCCGGTCGCAGGAACCGACCGTGCTGCCGTCTCGGATCCCGAACCTGCTGGTCAACGGCGGTGGCGGGATCGCGGTCGGCATGGCCACCAACCTGCCGCCGCACAACCTGCGCGAGGTCGCGGCCGGTGTCACCTGGGCGCTCGACCACCCGGACGCCACCTCGGAGGAGCTGCTCGCGCAGCTGATGAAGGACATCCCGGGTCCGGACTTCCCCACCAAGGGCCTGATCGTCGGCCGGGACGGCATCGAGGACGCCTACCGCACCGGTCGTGGTTCGATCCGGATGCGTGCCGTGGTCACCGTGGAGGAGGACGCCCGCGGCCGGACGATCCTGGTCGTCACCGAGCTGCCCTACCAGGTGAACCCCGACAACCTGGTCGAGTCGATCGCGGGCCTGGCCCGGGACGGCAAGGTGGCGGGCATCGCCGACATCAACGACGAGTCCTCCGACCGGATCGGCATGCGGATCGTGGTCACGCTCAAGCGGGACGCGGTCGCCAAAGTCGTGCTGAACAACCTCTACAAGCACACCCAGCTGCAGACCACCTTCGGCGTGACCATGCTGGCCATCGTCGACGGGGTGCCGCGCACGCTGAGCCTGGACCAGGTCGTCAGCTTCTACATCGTCCACCAGGTCGAGGTCATCGTCCGGCGCACCCAGTACCGGCTGCGCAAGGCCGAGGAGCGGGCGCACATCCTGCGTGCGTACCTGAAGGCGCTCGACGCCCTCGACGCGGTGATCGCGCTGATCCGTAACTCCGCCTCGGCCGAGCAGGCCCGGACCGGGCTGATGGAGCTGCTGGAGATCGACGAGATCCAGGCGGTCGCGATCCTGGATCTGCAGCTGCGCCGGCTGGCCGCCCTGGAACGGCTGCGGATCCAGGAGGAGGCCGCCGAGATCGAGGCGAAGATCGCCGACTTCCAGGACATCCTGGCCAGGCCCGGGCGGCAGCGGACGATCATCCGGGACGAGCTGAACGAGATCGTGGCCAAGTACGGCGACGAGCGGCGTACCCGGCTGGTCCCGTACGACGGCGACATGTCGATGGAGGACCTGATCGCCGCCGAGGACGTGGTGGTTACCATCACCCGAACCGGTTATGCCAAGCGCACCAAGACCGATCTCTACCGGGCCCAGCGCCGGGGCGGTCGCGGCGTGCAGGGCGCGAGCCTGAAGGCCGACGACATCGTCGCGCACTTCTTCGTCTGCTCGACGCACGACTGGATCCTGTTCTTCACCAACAAGGGCCGGGTGTACCGGACCAAGACCTACGACCTGCCCGAGGCGAACCGGAACGCCCGCGGCCAGCACGTGGCGAACCTGCTGGCCTTCCAGCCGGACGAGACCATCGCCGAGGTCATGACCATCAAGAACTACGAGGTCGCGCCCTACCTGGTGCTGGCCACGAAGGCCGGCCTGGTGAAGAAGACCAAGCTCACCGACTTCGACTCCAACCGCACCGGGGGGATCGTCGCGATCAACCTGCGCGACAACGACGAGCTGATCGACGCGGCGCTGATCTCGCCGACCGACGACCTGCTGCTGGTGAGCAAGAAGGCCCAGTCGATCCGGTTTGCCGCCGACGACGACACGCTGCGCCCGATGGGCCGCGCCACCTCCGGTGTGATCGGCATGCGGTTCGCCTCGGACGACGAACTGCTCGCGATGGAGGTCGTCCAGGAGGACATGGAGATCCTCATCGCGACCGACGGCGGGTACGCCAAGCGCACCAAGGTGCAGGAGTACCCGGTGCAAGGTCGCGGCGGGAAGGGCGTCCTCACCGCGCGTATAGTCTCGACGAGAGGTGGACTGGTCGGGGCAATGAGCGTCCGGCCCGAGGACGAGATCTATGCGATCACGTCCGAGGGAGTGGTGATCAGGACGTCCGTCGCGGAGGTGCGTCGGGCCCAGCGTCAAACCATGGGCGTACGGCTGATCAACCTGGACGAGGGGGTCAGCCTGATCTCGATCGCCCGTAACGCCGACGAACCCGAGGAGCAGGAGTAGCTATCGTGACTGAGGGCTATCAGCCACCGACCTCCCGCAGGGGCAACTCCGAGCAGGACACCGCGACACTCCCTCGGGTCACCGTGCCCGGAACCTCCGGCGGGTCGGGCGGCCAGCGCGGTGGCTCCGGTCGGGACGGTGACGGCTGGTCGCCGGTCAGCCGCACGGAGTCGGGCGCCAACCGCTCGGCCGCCGCGGAGAACCCCCGCCCTGCCACGGGCCCGGCCGGCGGCATCGGGGCGAAGCTGTCGCAGGCCGCGTCCACCGTGGCCGCCGGTGCCACCAGTGCCGCGTCGACGGCCAAGACCGCGATCAAGTCGGCCGCGAACGAGGCCGAGAGCCGGGCCGGCCGGCCACCCACCGGGCGCCCGGCCCGGGGTGCGCGCCAGCCCCGCCGGGCCAGGCTCACCCTGAGCCACATCAACGTCTACTCGGTCTTCAAGTTCTCCTGCGTGCTGGCGATCGCGCTGTTCTTCGTCTGGCTGATCATGATCGGCGTGCTCTACGGGATCCTGGACCTGTCCGGGGTCTTCGACCGGGTGAACAACGCGGTGCACCAGCTCTCCGGCGACGGCAAGACCGGCAACGTGGTCACCGGGCCGCTGGTCTTCGGCTTCGCGATCATCATCGGCGTGGTCAACATCGTCCTGTTCATCGCGCTCTCCACGGTGGGTGCGATGGTCTACAACCTCTGCGCGGACTTGGTCGGCGGCGCCGAGGTCACCCTCTCCGAACGGGAGTAGCCGGTGCCGGGGGCCGGTTTGAGGGTGCCCGGCACCACCCGGTAGAGTTCAACCTCGCGCGCCACGGCGCGCATGCAGCACGGGCCTATAGCTCAGACGGTTAGAGCGCATCCCTGATAAGGATGAGGCCGGAGGTTCAAGTCCTCCTAGGCCCACTGTCACCGCGCAGTTGCCGGTGAAACCGAGCACGCGTGGAGGCGTTCGTGCGCAAGTTGCTCGCACTCGCCGCGGCGGCCGCAGGCGTCCAGTTCCTGCTCCGCCGCCGGCGTGGTCAGCAGGCCACCGGCGTCTGGCGGGACGCCACCCGGCCGTAACGGCTACCATCCACCGAGTACGCCGCGCGGCGCAGGCCGGACCGCGGTCCGTTTCGGGGCCATAGCTCAATTGGCAGAGCGCCGCCTTTGCAAGGCGGAGGCTAGGGGTTCGATTCCCCTTGGCTCCACCCCTCCCCGGCCTCCCTCCCGAGGCTCCACACCACTCGCTCGCCCCCGGTCGGGGTCGCCTCGCGGTTGCCGTACTTCGTTGACTGCTCACGGAAATGGGGCGACCTCACGTAAGTTCGATTAATTTGCAACGCGATCAAATAGTTCGCTTGACTTTTGCCAGTTAAATCGGACATCCTCAGCCCCTGAAATGCGCCACTTCCGGGGGATTGTCGCGCGCTGGCCTGCCCATCGCGTTTCCCCTCGGTCGAGACCACGGGGGCTCGGCGCTCGCGGCCATAACGGAGTGGGGACGGACTATGTCGGGATTGCTCGCGTCCAACGACTCGATCCTGGGGGTGACACACTCCTATGTCGAGGCCTGCCAGCGGGATCCACGACTGCGGGACGCGGTAGCCCAGCTGGAGCTGCCGCCGGTCTACCGGGCCTCGTTCGGCGACCTGCAGCTGGATCGCCCGATCTTCATGGCGGGCACCGAACTCGACGAGCTGGGACGGGACCTGCGCGAGTTTCACCGGCTGATGCTCGTGCTGCCCGACCGGTGCTTCGGCTCGGACCTGGATCGCTATTGCGCGGCCATCAACCTGGCGCCGTCGTACGCCGCGGTGACCCGGCGTCACCTCACCGGGCAGGTGCCGGTGCACGGCCGCGCCGACGTCTTCCACGACGGCACCCGGTTCCGCCTGCTGGAGTACAACGTCGGCAGTGAGCTCGGTGGCATGGAGGTCGGCCAGCTGAACCGCAGCTTCCTCGCCCAGCCGGCGTTCCGCGCGTTCAGCGACGAACACGGCTTGACGTTCCACGACCCGATCGTCGGGCTGGTCGAGACGTTCCGGCAGCAGGCCAAGGAGATCGGCGTCGACAACCCGGTGGTCGGCCTGGTCGACGGCAACGGGGTGCTGGCCGGTTACGAGCACCTGTACGGGGCGATCCAGGAGAACGTCGGCCAGCACGGCATCGAGATGCACGTCGGCGAGCTGCACGAGGTCCGCTGCGAGGGCGACGAGGTGTACCTCCGCGAGCACCGGATCGACCTGATGCAGCGGTTCTTCATCACCCTCGAGATCGCCGACGACGAGGCGTCGCTGGCCGCGTACGACCGGCTGCTGGCCGCGCACGACCGGGGCCGGTTCCGGATGGTCACCACCCTGGAAGGCCACCTCTACACCAGCAAGGCCACTCTCGGGCTGCTGCACGAGCCGACGTTCGCCGCCCTGCTGACCGATGCCGAACGCGACCTGGTGCGGCGGCTGGTGCCGTGGACCCGGGTGCTTTCGCCACGGGGTGACTTCAGGTCCGAGGCGGAGCAGGCGGAGCTGATCGAGCGCTGCCGGCGGGACCGGGAATCCCTGGTGATCAAGCCGGGCATCGGCTACGGCGGCTTCGGCACCGTGATCGGCAGCGACGCGACGCCGCAGGAGTGGGAGCAGACCCTGACGGACTCGGCCGGCACCGACTGGGTGGTGCAGGAGCGGGTGGCCTCGCGTCCCGAGCCGGTGGTCAACCCCGAGACCGGCGAGGTCGAGGACTGGATCGCCAACTGGGGTGTCTTCGTCGACGAGAGCGGCTACAACGGCGCGTTCATCCGGGCGCTGAAACCGGCCGATGGTTCGATCGTCGCCTACGCCAACCCGGGGACGCGTGGCGCCTGCGTCTTCGCGGTCCCGGCCGCCGAGGGCGGTGCGCGGCGATGAACGACTACTCGATGCCGATCCTCGAAGGCGAGGGCGCAGACGACTACGCCCGCTACATGCGGACCGACACGCTGCTGTCGCTGCAGCGCGGGCCGGAGCAGCGGATCCACCGCGACGAGCTGCTGTTCCAGGTGGTCCACCAGACCTCCGAGCTCTGGCTGAAGCTGGCCGCCGCCGAACTGGTGACCGCCCGCGAGTTCCTCGCCACCGGGGACTGGGCGCCGGCCGCGGCACTGGTCCGGCGGGCCTGCCTGAGCATGAAGCTGGTCACCGAGCAGCTGGAGATGCTGGCGTTCCTGTCACCGTGGGACTTCCAGACCATCCGCACCGTGCTCGGCCACGGCTCCGGCTTCGAGTCGCCGGGCTGGCGTGCGGTGCAGGCCGAGACCACCTCGACGGCGCAGGCGCTGGACCTGGTGCTCGACGCCCGGCAGATCGACGTCGCCGAGCGGTTCCGGACCGAACCCGGCGGCGACCTCTGCCGGCTGCTCGACGAGCTGATGGAGTGGGACGAGCGGGTCGCGATCTGGCGGGTACGGCACTACAAGATCGCGGTCCGGATCATCGGGCACGGCGTCAAGGGGACCAAGGGCACGCCGGTCGACACACTGACCCGGCTGATCGCGCACCGGTTCTTCCCGCGGCTCTGGGACGCCCGGACGGTGCTCACCGAGACCGGGCCGATGGCCGAGCTGCAGGCGGAGCCGGCGCGATGACCGCGGCCGCGGTGAGCGCGCCGACCGACTGGCGCCGGGACTTCCCGCTGCTGGCCGGCCGCGCCCACCTCTCGGGCTGCAGCCTGCCGCCGCGCTGGCGGGGCATCGAGGACGCGATGGCCGGGATGTTGGCCACCATGGCCGAGGCGCCGGCACCCTGGCACGTCTTCGAGGAGGCCGTCGAGACCGCCCGGCAGCGGTTCGCCGAGCTGGTGCACGCCCGCCCCGAGCAGATCGCGGTGCTGCCGGCGGCCACCGTGGCGGGCTACCAGGTGCTGAGCGTGCAGGACTGGACGGCCCGTTCCGGCCTGGTCGGCACCGAGGCGGACTTCCCGTCCATCTCCCAGGTCTTCGGCGCCCAGGAGGCGCGGGGCGTCGAACGCGGCTTCGTCGCCGACCCGTTGTCGGTCGAGTCCTGGCGGGCGGCGGTGACCGAGCGCACCGGGCTGGTCTCGGTCCCGCTGGCGACCTACCTGCACGGCAGCCGGCCGCCGGTGGCCGAGGTGTGCCGGCTGGCGGACGAGGTCGGCGCGCGCAGTTTCGTCGACGCGTACCAGGGCGCCGGCGTGCTGCCGATCGACGTCGAGGAGCTGGGCTGCGACTACCTGGTGGCCGGCTCCAACAAGTACCTGCTCGGGCTGCCGGGCGTGGTATTCCTCTACAGCCGGGATCCGGGCGCGGATGCCCGGACCCCGCAGCTGACCGGCTGGATGGGCCGGGACGGCGCGGCGATGTTCGACCCGTACGCGACCGAGCCGGCCGGCACCGCCCGGCGGTACGAGATCGGCACCCCGCCGATCCCCTCGGTGCTCTCGGTGAGTGCCGGGCTGGCGCTGATCAACGAGATCGGGGTGCCGGCGATCGCCGAGCACGTCGGCCGGCTGCGGGACCGGCTGGCGGCCGGCGCCGAGGGCCTGCGGCTGGTGGGACACCGGCCCGGCGAGGCGCACGGGGCGCACCTCGCCTTCGAGATCGCCGACCCGGAGCGGATCGCCGCGGAGCTCGCCGGCGAGGGCATCTTCGTCAGCCCCCGCGGCCCGGTGGTGCGGGTTGCGCTGCACCTCTACAACACCGAGCAGGACGTCGACCGCGTGCTGGTCGCGCTGCGGGAGCGGTCGTGACCGCGCCCGAGCTGGCCGCGGTCGAGGCGGTCGAGGACTGGTGCCGGCAGGCCGGCGCGGCCGGGTTCCCGTACCGGCAGGTGGTGGCCGGCTACCTGCAGGTGGGCAAGCACCACGTGGCCGGCGAGCTGCTGCGGGCGCTGGTCCGGGCCCGGACGCTGGCCGATCCGGCCGACCCGCTGCTGCGGCAGTTCCTGGACGTCGCCCTGGACAAGGTCGACGGGGTGTACGACTACCCGAGCTACACCGGGCTGGTGCTGCTGCCACTGCCGGCCACCGGGGCGGCCGTGCTGGCCGAGCGGGACCGGCTGCTCTGCCTGCTCATGTCGGACCTGCTGGACTTCGAGGACGGTGTGCGCCGGGGCTCGGTCGAGCTGCTGCCGGGGCAGCGCCCGGACGAGCGGACGGTGGCCAAGCGGGTGCACCTCGGCCTGCGCATCCTGCGGGCCCCGCTGGCCAGGCTCGGCAGCGGTCCCATGCCGCCCGATGCTGAGCCGGTGGGTGCCGTGCCGGTGGGTGCCGTGCCGGCGGGTGCTGAGCCGGCGGGTGACGCCGCGGCGTCCGAGGCCGGCCCGGACGAGGTGGCCGGTGACGCCGACGAGGTGGCAGCCGTCCGCGCGTTCCTGCGGCCCTGGCGCACCGAGGAGCTGGCGCTGCGGCTGCGGCTGAGCATGCTGCCGGTCTACACCGTGCACGACGAGTACCTGTTCATCCGCTGCCTGCAGATGTTCGAGGTCACCTTCGGGGCGGTGGCGGCCAAGCTCGGCAGCACGATCACCGCGATCGGCAACGGCGACGTCGAGCTGGCCGAGTCGCAGCTGCACGCCGCCGGCGGGTTGCTGGAGGAGTCGGCGCCGCTGTTCTCGCTGCTGGCCACCATGCAGGTCCAGTCGTTCCGGACGTTCCGGGACTTCACCGAGGGTGCCAGCGCGATCCAGTCGCGGGGTTACAAGACCATCGAGTCGCTGTGCCGCGAACCGGACCCCGACCGGCGGGACTCGGCCGCCTACGAGTCGGTGCCCGAGGTGCGGACGGCGGTGCTGGCCGGCCGGCTGACCATCGACGAGGCCTACCGGCAGCAGTGCCTGGCCGGCCGGCTGTCGGCGGCCGAACAGGCGCGGCTGCGGGCCGCGGCCGGGGTGCTGGCCGAGCGGGTCATGAGGTGGAAGCGGACCCACTACAGCATCGCGGTCCGGATGCTCGGCCACGGGCAGACCGGCACCGGTTACACCGAGGGCACGCCGTACCTGGCCTCGGTGCGCAACATCCCGATCTTCCGCAACGCGGCCGCCGAGCCGGCGCCGGAACTCATCAGCAGGAGTGCACGTGACTGATCCGCAGACCCCGGCCCCGGTGGGCATCGTCGGAGGGGGGCCGGTCGGGCTGGCCGCCGCCCTGCGGCTGGCATCGTTCGGCTGCCCGTCCGTGGTGCTGGAGGTCGACGCCGAGCTGCGCAAGCAGGGCTCGAAGGCGTGCCTGATCCAGGGCGACGTGCTGGAGGTGCTGGACAAGGTGGGCTGCGGCGAGCAGATCGCCACCGAGGGCGTGACCTGGACCGTCGCGCGGACCTACGTCCGCAACCGCGAGATCCGGGCGCACCGCTACCCCGACCGGCCCGGCTTCGGCCCGTTCATCAACATCTCCCAGTACCGCATCGAGCAGGTGCTGCTGGAGCGGGCGCTGCGCGAGCCGCTGATCGAGATCCGCTGGGGCCACGAGGTGATCGGGGTCGAGCAGGACGACAGCGAGGTGCGGCTGCGGGTGCGCACCGCCGACGGCGAGCGGACGCTCGGCTTCGACTACGTGGTGGCCTGTGACGGCGTCCGCAGCCCGATGCGCGGCTTCCTCGACGTGGCCTGGACCGGCTACACCCACCAGGACCGGTTCCTGATCACCGACATCAAGGTGAAGCTGCCGCTGTCGAAGGAGCGGCACTTCCACTACGACCCGTCCTTCAACCGCGGCCGGCAGCTGGTGATGCACCCGCAGCCGGACGACGTCTGGCGGATCGACTGGCAGCTGCCGCCGGACGCCGACATCGACGCCGAGCGTCGCACCGGCCGGCTGGACACCCGGATCCGCCAGGTGATCGGCGACGTGCCGTACGAGATCGACTGGCTGAGCACCTACCGGTTCCACCAGCGGGTGGTCGAGCGGTTCGTGACCGGCCGGGTGCTGTTCGCCGGAGATGCGGCGCACGCCCTGCCGCCGTACGGTTCGCGCGGGATGAACAGCGGGATCCAGGACGCCGACAACCTGGCCTGGAAGCTGGCCGCCGTGGTGCGCGGGCAGGCTCCGGCCAGCCTGCTGGAGACCTACCACGACGAGCGCTACGCCGCGGCCCGGGAGAACCTCCGGGTCACCGAGGACACCATCAAGTTCATGGTCCCGCCGGACCGGCTGGCCCGGTGGCGCCGGCAGGCCGTGCTGCGCATGTCGATGCCGTTCCCCGCGGTGCGCCGCCGGGTGAACAGCGGCCGGATGGCCGAGCCGTTCACCTACCGCGACTCGCGGCTGGTCACCGGCGACGCCACCGCGCACCCGGTGCTGGGCGCCTTCGCCCCGGACGGGCTGGTCACCGCACCGGGACCGCAGCGCCGGCTCCGGCACTTCTTCGGCCACCGGTTCGTCGCGGTGTGCTTCGCCCGGACCGCGGCCGAGGTCGAGGCCGTCCGGGCCGCCACCGAGACCGGCCTGCCCGCCGGCCTGACCGCGGTGGTCGTCGTCCCGGCGGACGGGCCGGCGCCGGCCGAGCTGGGTGACCGGGTCACCGTGGTGCGGGATCCCGGTGCGCTCGCGGCCGGCTACGGCCTGACCACCGGCTGGGCGCTGGTCCGGCCGGACGGCCACGTCGCCGCGCTCGGAGCCGGCACCGACCTGGCCGGGCTGGCCGCCGCGTACCGGGTGGCCGCCGAACCGGCCGAGGCGCTGGCCGGCAGTGCGAGTGGCCCCGTCCCGACCGGCAGTCCCGTCCCGTCCGGCAAGGAGTCCCGATGAGCGCAGCACCCACCCCGCAGTACGCCTGGCTGGACGGCGAGGTGGTGCCCTGGGACCGGTGCGTGCTGCACGCCCGCTCGCAGGCGGCCTTCTGGGGAGCGAACGTCTTCGAGGGCGTCCGGGGCTACTGGTGCCCGGAGGAGCAGGAGATCCTGGCCTTCAAGATGGACCAGCACCTGGCCCGGCTCTGGCAGTCGATGAAGAGCCTGCACCTGCGGATCGAGTTCACCCCGTCGCAGCTGACCGAGGCGTGCGCCGAGCTGGTGCGGGCCAACGAGTTCCGCCAGGACGTCCACCTGTGCGTGGTCTCCTACTTCGGCATGGGCCCGGGCCTGGACCCGCTTGCCTACACCGAGGAGACCGGCGTGCACATCACCGCGGTGGCCGCGCCGACGCCGCCGGCCGGGCACAGCGTCGAGGCCAAGGTCTCGACCTGGCGCCGGATCAGCGACGAGGCGATGCCGCCCCGGATCAAGACCGGCGCGAACTACCACAACAGCCGGCTGGCCCAGCACGAGGCAGTCCGGGACGGCTATCAGACCGCGCTGCTGCTGAACTCCCGCGGCACCGTGGCGGAGGCCCCCGGCTCGTGCCTGGTGATGGTGCGCAACGGGCAGCTGGTGACCCCGCCCGGCAGCAGCGGCGTGCTGGAGGGGCTGACCGTCGACGCGGTGGCCGGCCTGGCCGAGCGGGTGCTGGGCATGCATCTGGTCCGGCGCGAGATCGACCGCAGCGAGCTCTACATCGCCGACGAGCTGTTCCTGTGCGGCACCATGGCCGGGCTGCTGCCGATCCGGTCGGTGGACCGGATCGAGATCGGCGATGGCGGGGTCGGCCAGGTCACCCAGCAGCTGCAGGCCGCCTACTCCGACCTGGTGCACGGCCGCACCGAGGACCGCAGCGAGCTGACCGGCCTGCTGCGCGTGCCGGCGGGGCTGACCCATGCCTGAGCTGGGGACGCGGTCGCCGGTGGCGGCGCTGGCCGAGGCGCTGGCCGGCGGCTCGGTCGAGGTGCTCGACCTGACCGCGCCGCTGTCGGAACGCACGCCGATCATCGTGCTGCCCCCGGAACGGGGCCAGGCCTGGAAGTTCCAGCGGACCGAGATCAGCCGGTACGACGAGCGCGGCGACCACGTGTTCTGGAACAACTTCTCGATGTCCGAGCACGCCGGCACCCACTTCGACGCGCCGGTGCACTGGGTCTCCGGGCGCGACCGGATCGACGTCTCGCAGGTGCCGCCGGCCGACCTGGTGGCGCCGGCCCTGGTGCTGGATGCCAGCGACCGGGTCGCCGCCGACCCGGAGTTCCTGCTGCAGGTCGCCGACGTCGAGGCCTGGCTGGCCGCGCACGGCCCGGTCACCGAGCGCAGCTGGCTGCTCTACCGCACCGGCTGGGACGCCCGGGTGGGCGATCCGGCCGGCTTCCTGAACGAGGGCCGGACGCCCGGCGTGCACCCGGACTGCGCGGCCTGGCTGGCCGAGCAGCCGTGGCTGATCGGCTTCGGGGTCGAGACGGTGGGCACGGACGCCGGCCGGGCGGCCGAGTTCAGCCAGCCGTTCCCGTGCCACTGGCACCTGCACGGCGCCGGCAAGTACGGCCTGACCCAGCTGCAGAACCTCTCCCGGCTGCCGGTGCGCGGTGCGCTGCTGGTGGTCAGCCCGCTGCCGATCGTGGGGGGCTCGGGCAGTCCGGCCCGGGTGTACGCGCTACTGGACGGGAGCGTCTCGGAATGACCACCACGCAGGGTTTCGACCGTGGCTGGTCGCTCTACCAGCGGCACCTCGCCGAGCCGGTGAGCGGCACGTTCGAACTGCTCGGCCGGCAGTGGGACCTGGCCGACGGCGTCTTCGCACCGAACCTGACCCCGGTCACCCAGACCTTCACCGAGTGGCTGCCGTTCCCGGTGGGCGGCTCGTTCCTGGAGGTCGGCTGCGGCGCCGGGGTCACCGCGGTGTCGGCGGCGCTGGCCGGCTGCGCCCGGGTGGCGGCGCTGGACATCAGCGCGGCGGCGGTGGCGAACACCGAGCAGAACGCGGCCCGGCACGGCGTCGCCGACCGGGTGCAGGTGCTGCACAGCGACCTGTTCGACGCACTGCCGGCCGGCAGCACGTTCGACCTGATCTTCTGGAACTCCAACTTCGCCGAGCCGCCGGACGGTTTCACCAACGACACCGACCTGCAGCACGCGTTCTTCGACCCGGGGTACGCCGCGCACGACCGGTACCTGGCCGAGGGCCCGGACCGGCTGGCCCCCGATGGCCGGCTGTTGCTCGGCTTCAGCGACATCGGCAGCCGGCAGCGACTGGAGGACGCCGCGGCGGCCCGTGGCCTGCGGCTGGACCTGCTCGAGTCGCGTGACGGCCGGCCGGCGGCACCGGTCGTCTTCCAGCTACTGGAGATCAGCCGGCGGGACGCCTGATGGCCGGCTCCGACGTGCGCCTGGCGTACCGGATCATCGCCTTCCACACCCTGGCCTCGTTCGGCTGGGGGCTGGTCTTCCCGTTCACCGCGATCTACCTGGCGAGCCGGCACGGCATCGGCACCGGCGCGGCGGCCCTGTACTACGCCGGGGCCGGCACCGCGAACCTCGCGGTGGCGATCCTGCTCTCGCTGGCCAGCCGGCGGCCGTCGGACTACCCGCTGGCCGCGCTGGGCACCTCGCTGTCGGTGGTCGGGTACCTGGTGCTGTCGCTGGCCCGCAACGACGGGACGGTGCTGCTCGCGGCACTGACCAACGGAACCGGCCAGGGCTGCCTGCTCGCCGCGATCGTGCCGATCATGAACTCGCTGGTGCCCGAGGAACGCCGGCGGGAGATCTTCGCCCGGCGCTACCAGGCGCTCAACGTCGCGCTGGCGCTCGGCGCGGTGACTGCCGGCGCCACCGCGTCGGTGGTCGGCCGCCGGATGCTGCCGCTGCTGTTCGTCGGCCAGGCCGTGGCCTACCTGCCGCTGGTGCTGGTGCTGCTCGCCCGCGCGGTGACCGGCCGGCGGGCCCGGCCACCGGCGCCCCCGGTCGCGGCCGGCCAGCGGCGGGCCGGCGTGGTCCCGCTGCGCGGGCTGATCGGGATGGTCGGCGCGGCCGCGCTCTTCCAGCTCGGGGCCTACCTGTTCGGGTACAGCCAGTTCGAGGCGACCGCCCCGCTGGTGGCCGACCGGTTGCTGTCCACCGGCCTGTTCGTGGTGTCGCTGATGCTCGCGGTCAACGTCGCGGTGATCTTCGCGGTGCAGGGCCGGATCACCCGGTGGCTGTCGCGCTGGGACGAGGCGCACGGGCTGCGCATCGCACTGGCGTTCTGGATAGCCGGCTTCGCCGTCGCCGCGGCCACCGCACCCGCGCCGCGGGCCGTCCAGCTGGCCGGGCTGATCGGGTACGCGGTGCTGTTCGGGGTCGGCGAGTGCGCCTACTCCTGCTCGTTCCACCCCTGGCTGATCACGCTGTCGCCGGAGGGCGAGCTGACCCGGGCCAGCGCCCTGGTGAACTCGATGATGGGTATCGGGATGTTCGTCGGGCCGTCCTTCGGGGTGGGCCTGGTCAGTCTCGGCCACGCGCCGCTGGTCTGGCTGGCGCTGGCCGGCTGCCTGGGGCTGGTGCTGCTCACCGTGAGCGGCCGGGAACGGCTGCGCTGGCTGGGCCGCCGGCCGGTGCCGGTCACCGTCGCGGGTGCGGACGGGCGCAGCTGATGTCGCCGGACCGGACAGCCTGCGAGTGCGTCGCCGGGCCGCGGTCCGGAGTACAGAGTCAGGAATAGCGTGCAGTGTCCGGATCGTGTGGGAACTCGGCTACCCTAACCCCGCAGCACCCCGGCAGCCTGCCGCAGCCACTACGTCGCGCTACCCAGTCGTAGCCCGACCATCAGAAGGAGATCAGCTCGATGGACCGTTTGGTCGTTCTCACCGTCAGCACCCGGCCGAACCGGGTCGGCAGCACGATTGCGGACTGGTTCACCGGCGTGGCCCGCCAGCACGGCGGCTTCGACGTGCAGCCGGTGGACCTGGCCGAGGTGAACCTGCCGCTGCTGGACGAGCCGCTGCACCCGTCCGCGCGCGACTACCAGCACGAGCACACCCGCCGCTGGAGCGCCATCATCGAGCAGGCCGACGCCCTGGCCCTGGTCATGCCCGAGTACAACTTCTCCTTCAGCGCCCCGCTCAAGAACGCGCTGGACGCCCTCTACCACGAGTGGGCCTACCTCAGCGTCGGGTTCGTCTGCTACGGCGGCATGTCCTCCGGGGTGCGTGCGGTCGAGGCGATCAAGCCGGTGCTGACCACGCTGCGCATGGTGCCGGCCGCCTCCACGGTGCCGGTGCCGTTCCGCAAGCGGATGGACGCCGACGGCGTGCTGCACCCGGACGAGCTGATGGCCGAGGCGGCCACCGACCTGCTGGACGAGCTGCTGCCGCTGACCGCCGCGCTGCGCCAGCTGCGCCGGCCCGCCGAGGTGACCGTGTGACCGAGGCGGCGCTGCCCTGGCAGCTGCTGACCGGGACCAAGCGCGGCATCCTGGTGACGCTCAAGCGCGATGGCCGGCCGCAGCTGTCCAACGTCGGGCACTCCTACGACCCCGAGCAGCGCCTGCTGCGGGTGTCGGTGACCGACGGCCGGGCCAAGACGAAGAACCTGCGCCGCGACCCGCGGGCCAGCTACTACGTCACCGGCCAGGACATGAACGCCTACCTCGGCCTGGACCTGGACGCCGAGCTGACCCCGGTGACCGCCGACCCGCATGACGCGACGGCGGACGAGCTGGTCGAGCTGTACCGGCTGATCGCCGGGGAGCACCCGGACTGGGAGGAGTTCCGGGCGGCGATGGTGGCCGACCGGCGGCTGGTGCTGCGGCTGCACGTGCGGCACGCCTACGGTTTCGCGCAGTAGCTCTCAGCGCAGCACGGCCTGCACCTGGGTGGTGCGGGCGATCAGCTTGCCCGAGGCGGCGGTCAGGTCGACCTCGAGCACGATGGTGCTGCGCCCGACATGGAGCGTCCGGGCGGTGGCCGTCACCACCCCGGAGCGGGCCGCGCCGAGGAAGTGCGTGCTGGAGTCGATGGTGACCGTGCCGGTGGCGCCGTCCGGCAGGTTCACCGTGGCCAGCACCGCGGCGGCCGAGTCGGCCAGCGTCATCTGCGCGCCGCCGTGCAGCGCGCCACCCACCGTGGACCGCTGCTCGGTGACCTCCAGGGTGGCGACCACCCGCTCGGTGCCGATTTCGGTGAACCGCACCCCGACGTGGCCGGTGAACGGGGCGAGCGCGTGAATCTGTTCGGTGGTCGTCAACATCATTCGCCCAGATTGGCACACGGCGCGGGCTCGGGCGGTGTGCGCACGGCGTGGTTCGTTGTGTCGAACAGTGGTAGCTGATCTCCTCCCGGACGGAGGGATTCATGACTATTGCTGATAGCGCGCCAAAGGACCCTGAACTGGTTTTCGCGACTGTTCGTCCGGTTGGCACTCCGGACGAAAGGTTGATGACAGCGCTCCGGGGCACGCTGCTGGGTTACGGGTACGCGAGTCACGACATCAAGCTGAGCACGATCCTGATGGACCATGCTCTTGAGAACGGGCGGCCGATCCCGACCGAGCCGGAGCACGAGCGAATCCACCTGCTTATGGATGAAGGTGACGCGCTATGTGCCGAGCGGCATGACCCTGCCGCGGTGCTCCAGGATGGGATCCGCCAATTGCGGGGTATCCGTTCGCGGATCCTCGGTGATGGGGCGCCGTTGGACGAAGCCGATCGTGCAGCCGAGGCCGTGCCGAGAGCGGCCTACATCATCGACTCGCTGAAGCGGCCGGCCGAGGTCCAACAGCTTCGTGAGATCTGTGGCGATCGACTGCTGGTGCTCAGCCTGCAGAGCTCTCTGTCCACCCGGAAGGCGGAGCTCAGCGGGCTGATCAAGCCGCACCTGTCCGGCTCCGAGCATGCCGCCTCGATAGCGACGCTGTTGAGCACGATCGCGACACGGCTGAGCGCGCAGTGTTGGAATCCGTCATCGAAAATGGAGAAGATGTCGACTCAGCACAACAGTTGGGGGCGGAACGAGCGACGAAGAAATCGCGGCCCGGGCGCGCATCGAAGAACGTGCGCGGTCAACGGAGATCGCTCGCCAGCGCTTGGCGCGGATGTCAGACCACAAGCGTCAGACCCTCATCGAGAACTACCACCGCGTCAACGATGAAGCGAGATACATCGTGGAGCGTGGCAGGAGTGCCACTCGGCCGCACTGATTCACGACGCTTGACCTCACCGCGCGGGCTCGGGCGGTTTCGTCAGCGGGACTCGGTAGCCTGGCAGGCACTATGACATCGAGGCCGGCGGATCTGCTCGCGATCTGGCTGGGCAAGCTGACCCTCCTCGCGCTGCGGCTGGCCGGTCGTCGCGGCACGGCGCTGCCCGGCCTGGTGGTGGAGAAGGTCTTCCCCGGTTTCCTCTCCCGCCGGCTGGCCGGGCTGCCGCAGGGCGTGGTCGTTGTGAGCGGCACCAACGGCAAGACCACCACCACCAAGATGGTCGCCACCGTGCTCGGCCAGCGGTACCGGGTGCTCACCAACGACACCGGTGGCAACTTCGTCCGCGGTTGCATCACCGCGGTGGTGGCGCAGGCGTCCTGGCTCGGGCGCAGCGGGGCCGAGGTGGCCGTCTTCGAGCTGGACGAGGCCCACGCGGTGCGGTTCTGCGAGGTGCACCGGCCGGAGCGGCTGCTGCTGCTGAACGTGCTGCGCGACCAGCTCGACCGGTTCGGCGAGATCGACACCACCGCCCAGCTGCTCGGCAAGGTCGCGGCCCGGACCACCGGGCACGTGGTGCTGAACCGGGACGACCCGCGGCTGGCCGCGCTCGCCGCCGGCATCCCGGCCGAGGTCAGCTATTTCGGGGTCGCGCCCGCGCTGCGGCCGCTGTTCCCCACCGACGAGGAGCTGTACGGCGGCGAGCTGGCGCTGTCCGACCTGCCGGCCACCGCGGTGCTGGAGTCGGTCGAGCTGGGCCTGACCACTGAGATCGTGCTCACCCTGCCGGGTCGGACCGAGGCGCTGGAGCTGAAGGCCGAGGGCGCCCACAACGCGCAGAACGCCGCCGCGGCCGCCGCGCTGGCACTGACCGCCGGCCTGCCGCCGGAGACGGTGGCGGCCGGGCTGCGCGCCGTGCAGCCCGCCTTCGGGCGTGGCCAGTCCTTCGACGTCGACGGCCGGCGGGTGGTGCTGCAGCTGGTGAAGAACCCGGCCGGCTTCCGGCAGTCCCTGCGGACCGTGGAGTCGCTCAAGCCGGCCGCCACGGTGATCGCGATCAACGACGACTACGCCGACGGCCGGGACATGTCCTGGCTCTGGGACGTCGAGTTCGGCACCGCGCTGCGGGGCGCGGCCGGGCACCTGAGCACCTCGGGCACCCGCGCCACCGACATGGCCGTCCGGCTCCGCTACGACGAGCTGGCCACCGAGACCATCGAGCCGGACCTGGCCCGCGCGGTGGACGCCGCCGTGGCCCAGGTCAAACCCGAGGAGACGGTGGTGGTCTTCGCGACGTACACCGCGATGTGGCGGCTGCACCAGATCCTGCAGGACCGCTCCGGCGGGGGTGGCCGATGACCGGGCTGACGCTGGTGCACCTCTACCCGCGCGAGATGAACATCTACGGCGACACCGGCAACGTGCTGGTGCTGCGCAAGCGGCTGGAGTGGCGCGGGCTGACCGCGACCGTGGTCCCGGTGAGCGCCGGCGACCCGCTGCCGCGCGACGCCGACATCCTGCTCGGCGGCGGTGGCCAGGACGCCGCCCAGGGCGACATCGGCGCCGACTTCGTCGGCCGGGCCGCGACGCTGCGCGCGATGGCCGACGACGGGGTGGTGATGCTGGCGATCTGCGGCACGTACCAGCTGCTGGGCCACGAGTTCCTGACCAAGGACGGCCGGCGGATCGGCGGCACCGGGGTGCTCGACGTGACCACCACCGGCTCCGACACCCGGCTGATCGGCAACAACGCCGTCGACTCCCCGTGGGGGCGGCTGGTCGGCTTCGAGAACCACAGCGGCCTGACCCGGCTCGGGGCCGGCGCCCGGCCGCTCGGCGGCACCGAGACCGGCCGGGGCAACAACGGCACCGACCGCACCGAGGGCGCGGTGCGGGCCAACGTCTTCGGCACCTACCTGCACGGCCCGGTGCTGGCCAAGAGCCCGGGCTTCGCCGACGAGTTGCTGCGCCGGGCGTTCGCGCGCCGCGGCGGGCCTGCCGAGCTGGCACCGCTGGACGACTCGCTGGCGCTCGCCGCCGCCCAGGTCGCCGCCGGCCGGCCCCGGTGATCCGGCGGGTCGGGCCGGGGCGCTCGAAGGCCCTGCCGCTGGCCGCCGGGTTGCTGGCCGCCGGGTTGCTCGCGGGCTGTGGCGGTTCCTCGGCGGCGCACGATGCCGGCCCCACCACCCCGCCGGCCGGCAGCTCCGGCGCGGGATCCCCGTCCGGCCTGGCCGGCGACGGGGAGGGCAGCGCCCCGCGCAGCACCATCGTGACCACCCCCCGGCCCAGCCTGACCACCCCGCACGGGGTGCGGGAGGTCGACGGCAGCTGCCCGTACATCGGGGCGAGCGCGTTCGCCGACGCCGAGGGAGACCGGGTCGGCCGGGTGACGGTGCTGCAGAGCCGGCCGGTCGGTTGCCGGTTCTACTTCCAGTACGACCCCACCGCGCTGGTCGGCGAGATCACCGTGAACGTCTTCCGGACGCCGACCGAGGCGTACAACGCCATGGTCCTCTCGGCCAAGGGGCATCCCGAGGTGCAGTCCTACACCGATGTCGGTAACGGTGCGGTGGCCTTCCAGACCCCGCTGCAGGGCACCGCCACCTGGCAGTGCGTCTTCGCCCGGGGCAGGTCGGTGGTCACCGTCCGCACCCGGCAGCCCTACCCTGCATTGAACGCGGTGAACCTGGCGCGCGAGCTCGTGCCGAAGTTCGGCGGCTAGCCGCGCCCGGCAGCACGTTCCACCAGAGACAGATCAACCGAACGCCAGAGGAGATAGTTCGTGACGACCCCAGCCACCCAGACCGCGACCCTGCACACCACGGCCGGTGACATCAAGATCAACCTGTTCGGCGACCACGCGCCGAAGACGGTCGCCAACTTCGTCGAGCTGGCCACCGGCGCCCGCGAGTGGACCGACCCGGCGACCCGCGAGAAGACCAGCCGGCCGCTCTACGACGGCACCATCTTCCACCGGGTGATCGACAACTTCATGATCCAGGGCGGCGACCCGCTCGGCCGCGGCACCGGCGGACCGGGCTACAACTTCGCCGACGAGTTCCACCCCGAGCTGAGCTTCGACCGGCCGTACCTGCTGGCGATGGCCAACGCCGGGCCGAACACCAACGGCAGCCAGTTCTTCATCACCACCGTCCGCACCCCGCACCTGAACTTCAAGCACACCATCTTCGGCGAGGTGGCCGACGAGCAGAGCCGCGCGGTCGTCGACTCGATCGGCACCACCAAGACCGGGGCGATGGACCGGCCGGTGACCGACGTGGTGATCAACTCCGTCACCGTCGAGTAGCGGGACGGCGAACCGAACCGGCACCCGTCACGTTGAGCTGACATGCAACCGACGCAACCGCCCGCCGGACCGGATCCGCAGTACGGGTTCGCCGGCTGCTACCGGCACCCGGACCGGCTCACCGGCGTGCGGTGCGCTCGGTGCGACCGGCCGATCTGCCCCGAGTGCCAGCGGCCGGCCGCGGTCGGCTTCCAGTGCCCCGACGACGTCCGGGCCGGCCGTGCCTCGGTCCGGCGGGCCCGGACGGTGGCCGGCGCCCGCAGCCGGACCGGCCGGCCGGTCGTCACCTACTCGCTGATCGCGCTCAACGTGCTGGTCTACCTGCTCACCGCGCTGGGCAGCGGCGGCTCGCTGGCGGACAACACCGGCAGCCGGCTCTTCGCGGACTGGGAACTGGCCCCGGTGCTGGTCGGGGCCGACCACCAGTACGACCGGCTGCTCACCGCGGCCTTCCTGCACCTGGGGCCGATCCACATCCTGCTGAACATGCTGGCCCTGTTCGTGATCGGGCCGGCCCTGGAGCAGGTGCTCGGCTGGTGGCGGTACCTGGCCGTCTACCTGCTCGGCGCGCTGGGCGGCTCGGTGGCGATCCTGGCCCTCGGCGACATCCACCAGCCGGTGGTCGGCGCGTCCGGGGCCATCTTCGGCCTGTTCGGCGCCGCCGTGGTGCTGGCCCGCCGGGTCGGCTTCAACAGCACGGCGCTGTGGATCACCATCGGCATCAACTTCGTCTACACCTTCTCGGTGCCCGGCATCTCCAAGCTCGGCCACGTGGGTGGCTTCGTCTTCGGCGCGGCGGCGGCGTTCGTGCTGCTCGGTGGCCAGCTCACCGGCCGGGGCCGGCTGCCGTCGCTGCGCGTGCAGGCCGCCGGCCTGGCCGGGCTGCTGGTGCTGCTGCTGGTGGTCGCCTTCGGCCGCACCGAGCAGCTGCACTCCCAGCTGACCCGGGCGGCCGCTCCCGCGGCGTCGACGGCGGCCGGCACCGGACCGAGTTATCCACAGCTGTGGACGGGCCTGGGGAGAATTACACCCGTGTAATCACAGCGGTGGAAGAAGCTGTGGACAAACCTCAGCGCCAGCGCACGGCCAGCCCGAGGCCCACCACCAGGAAGCCGAAGCCGACCGCGAAGTTCCAGCTGCCGAGGCTGCTGATCAGCGGCACGCTCTCGCCGGCCATGTAGTAGACGACGATCCAGGCCAGCCCGATGACCAGCAGCGCGGCCATCACGATCGGATACCAGCGCGGGCTCGGCTTGGCCAGCCGGGCGGTCGTCGCGCCGGACATCGCCGCCGGGGACGGGGTGTAGCTGGTCTTCTTGCGGACCTTGGACTTCGGCACTGCGATTCTCCTTAGGTAGCCGGTGCACCCTGCACTCACCGAACCCGATCGCGGGACGCTGGCAGCCGGCTGGCAATTGTGCGGTTAGCGTAATCGTCGCATCTACCGTGGTCGCGTGGCGAGGTGCCGCCGCCCAATCGGCCCGGCCGGGGCCACCGGGACCCGGCCGCTCGGCATCCGGAGCGCGGTGGGACCCGCGGAGGGAGGGA
>Ga0335073_10001065_pt1 | contig 36259 bp, 29 predicted proteins | sample Lox_Sample_22_FD_207093 | JGI IMG/M metagenome (GOLD analysis project Ga0335073, IMG submission 207093) | Soil microbial communities from Loxahatchee National Wildlife Refuge, Florida, United States - Lox_Sample_2.2 | ecosystem: Environmental > Terrestrial > Soil > Wetlands | place: USA... | reverse complement strand
ACGGCCGGATTGAAGCACGGCGTGAGCAACCCTGATCATCGGGAGCCGCTGCTGGGCGAGCTGCGTCAGGTGTTGCCGATCATGGAGCAGATCGATTGCCCCGGCATGATCCTGCTGTCAGGCAACCGGATCCCTGGAACTCCCCGCGAGGTCCAACACCAGAGCTGCGTGGAGACTCTGAAAGCGGCCGCGTCAGTCGTGGAGGGTAAGTCAATCAACGGCCAGCCTGTGCGGTTGTTGCTTGAAACTATCGATCCTGAAGAGAATCCACAATATTACTTGAGCCAGATCGTTGAAGCGCTGGAAGTCGTTCAGGAGGTCTGTCACCCGCAGGTTCAATTGCTCTACGATTTCTACCATGAGCAAATCAGCGCCGGAAACCTCATTGCCAAGTTGGAGAGAAGCATTTCGCATCTGGGCCTCGTACACATTGCCGATGTTCCGGGCCGACATGAACCGGGCACGGGAGAAATTAACTATCAGAACATATTTCGCAAACTGGCTGAACTGAATTACACCGGAGTGGCTGCGATGGAGTTTCATCCCAGTGGCGATCCGGTTTTACAATTGCGAGCGGCGCGAGAATTCGCGTTGCGGGCCGGCGCTGAAGCTTCCCGAGGCAAGAGTGCCGCAGCCTGAGGAGTTTCGTGCGAAACAAAAGACAGAGCGAGGTGCTTTGAGAGTGGAGAGCGCAAGTACGAAACGGCGCATCGTGTCCTGGGCAGTCTTCTTCCGGATCATTTTCTTGGTTCTCCTGCCGTCGATTCTTCTCGACTTGTCTGTTCTTGCCCAAGTGGCAGCGATTCCTTTGTGGCCGGATGGCGCGCCAGGTTCAGAAGACAAATCGCCAAACGAAGTAGTCAGGGTGAACGAAAACGGCGAGCACATTGTCTCTGGTGTTCACCGTCCATCCATTACTCCATATCTTCCTTCAAAGGATCAAGCTACCGGCGCCGCGGTGATCATTGCTCCCGGTGGCGGGCACCGCGAGCTTTGGGTCGACCACGAAGGCTACGAGGTCGCCAGATGGCTGAGCCAGCACGGTGTGGCCGGTTTTGTCTTGAAATATCGTCTCGCGCGCGAGGATGGCTCGACCTACACAATCGAAGGAACCGAACTGGCAGACATCAAGCGGGCCATCCGGCTGGTGCGGGGGCGCGCATCGGAATGGGGAATCGAAGCTGGCCGCGTAGGAGTGATGGGCTTTTCTGCGGGAGGCGAGTTGGCAGCGCTGGCCGCCACTCGCTATGACCCAGGGAAGCCCGGGGCCTCTGATCTGGTCGAGCGCGAGAGCTCCAGGCCGGCGTTTCAGGCTCTCATGTACCCAGCATCGACTCTCGACAAGAGTTTCTCCAAGGAAACGCCGCCGGCGTTTCTAGTCTGCGGTGAAGATGATCGCCCGGACATCGCGCAAGGCGTCCCAGAACTCTACCTCGCACTTAGGCGCGCCGGCGTGTCGGCCGAACTTCACGTTTTCGCCCGAACCGGACATGGCTTCGGCCTGAGGGCCAGCAACCGACCTCCTGTTTCCGACTGGCCGCAACTCTTTGTTGAGTGGTTGAGTGCTCAAGGATTCCTGAAGCCGAGCGTCCAAGAAGCCGGGCGACGGTAGCTCGCCCGGAGGTCGTCTCGGCGGGTGGCTCACCGCCTCGCTCCAGACAAGCGCGAGAGCGCCATTTTCGCCGCATGATAACCGCACATGCCATGGACACCGCCACCTGGGGGCGTCGAGGCGGAGCAAATGTATACGTCTTTGGCGGACGTTGCGTAGTACCGCCGGGTCGGCCGAAACAGAAACTGACGAACATCCATCGCGCCGCCTCCGACATCACCGCCAACGAGATTGGCGTCCATGTTTTCGAGATCCGCGGGAAAGAAAATGCGGCGGGCCAGAACCGCCTCTCGGAATCCGGGAGCAAAGCGCTCGATCTGATCTTCCAGCTTTTTCAGCATATCTGCGCTCGAGCCATTTGGAACGTGGCAATAAGCCCAAGCTATATGTTTGCCCGCGGGAGCGCGTGACGAATCGAAGAGACTTGGCTGAGCTAGCAAGACGAATGGGCGGTCAACAAGTTGGCCGTTTCGCGTCGCGTTTTCTGCAGCGGCGATTTCCTCAAAGGTTCCTCCCAAATGCACGGTTGCGGCGCGAGAGCAGTCTGTGGCCTTCCACGGAATCGGTTCGCTCAATGCGAAGTCAACTTTGAAAACGCCCGGACCGTAACGAAAGCTCTGCAGCCGGCGCTTGTAGCCGTCCGACAGTCGCGGTCCGGCAATTGCAAGAAGTTGTCGTGGAGTGACATCGCACAGAAACAGGTCATACTGAGATAGGGCTTCGAGAGATTCGACTCGCGACGAAGTTTTGACCCTTCCTCCAAGCGACGAGAGATAACTGCACAGCGCGGTGGTGAGCGACTGCGATCCTCCGCGTGGAATCGGCCAGCCCACTGAGTGAAGGGAGATCGCAAATATCAGGCCAAAAGCGCCGCTCAGGGGTTCATCGAGAGCGAGAAACGAGTGGGCGGCGAGGCCGGCAAACATCGCGCGCGTACGATCACTGCGAAATCCGTGAGCGATCCTCTTCGCAGACTGAAGCGCCTGCACTCCAAACCGCGCCATTAGCCAGGGATGGCGCGGAATTGTGGGAACTGGGCGAAGAACCTCTGGAACGAACTGGCTCCAATGTTCGACGAATGGCTTCACGAGCTTCGTCCACGCCTCACCGTCTACGCCTAACGACGACTTCGCGCTTGCGAGATCGCGCTCCAGTACGACTGCACTTCCTCCATCGAGAGGATGAGCGAGCGCGGCGGGAGAATGAATCCACTGAAGGCCATGATCCTGCAGAGGCAGCGACAAGAAGAAGGGCGAGCCAGCGCCGAGCGGATGCACAGCTGATCCGAAGTCGTGCAAGAAGCCGGGCAGCGTCAATTCCAGCGTGCGAGCGGCACCACCCGGTACCGATTCCGCCTCGAACACATCGACCGCAACTCCTGCTTGGGCCAGGACGATAGCTGCCGCCAGGCCATTCGGTCCCGAGCCGACGACACACGCTTTGAGGTCTCTCAGCATAACGACCTGCGAATTCCGATGCTCAAAGCAGCTCACTCTCTGGGCTGTACTGTGGGCCAGTCGATGATCTTAATCTCGCCGTCTGGCGTGCGTTCGACTGTTGGTCCATATAGACCCAATAGTTCCCGACGCCACCACATTCCGGTGGCACGTTTCTCCGCCATGCTCGTAAACCAATACTGCCAGAGCAGCACGCGGATCTGGCGAGGTGGCCCCGAGCGGAAGGGATTGTCCGCAAAAAGGGCGAGGACATCCTTTTCACCGGAGAGTAAACGCACCTCGGTGTTCGGAACAATCGGGTAATCACGCCATGAGCCCAATGAGGCGAACCAAAGGTTCCAGTCGAATCGGGGCTGGTACGGGGCGTAGATGCCTGGCGGTTGATTCAACGCCTGCGGCTTGTAGCGAAATGGATACGGTGTCCAATTTTGTCCATCTATGGAACCCTGAAACTCAATTTCGTAGCGCCCACGCGTCATGACGGCGAACAATCCGTAACGATTCGCGATGCGGAACGGCTCCAGGGCAATCACAGGAGCGGTAGGCAGGGGCAGATTCGTTAGCAACTCTGCCGTGGTTGAATAGAAGATCCATAGCAGCATTGTCGAGGTGGCTGACAGCGTGAGGATCCTCCAGGCCCGATGAATCCTCGTGCGCCAACTTGCTGCTTCAACTGCAGTTGGAATGCTCGAAGCGGAGGGATCTTCGAAGCGAGATCTCCACTTTGCCGGGAGGATGCCACGAATGAACCGATCGTCGAGCAACAGAATACCCAGCGACAAAACGAGATAGTTTAGGAATGTGTAGTTCGCCGTGAGAATTACTCCAATCTCCCACGGGGTGACGATGAAGAAGCAGACAATCCTCCAGCGTCGCGGCAGAAACAGCATCCAGACCAGGCCAAGTTCGAGAGCCACAGTGGCAAAAACAGTTGCAGCATGAAACCCGTGCGGCAAATGTTGTACATACCAGCCGATCCAAGTGGGCAACGGGCCATTCTGGTAGTAATCATCCATGGCCGTGAAGTGGCGCCATTCGGGATCGCCGCTTAACAGCTTCACGACCCCCGATTCAAAGTAAATCCGGAACCACTCCCACTGCAGCAGAAAGTAGCTGGCGCGCGATGCGGAGTATGCGCCAGACAGGCCTGGCCGGAATCCAGGCGGTGCAAAAAAGAAGGCGATGAAGCCGGCCTCCAGCAACATTCCATCGGATTGATAGCCGGAGAAGTCCTGGGCTGCGCTCACAAACGAGAGGAAACAGACGAAACAAATGGTCAGCATTCCACGCGGCCAGAGGTTCAATACGAGCAGGAGCGAAGCCAGCATTCCAAGCCAGCACACGGCGCTCAGCATGCCTGCGCCGCTCGACCACCAGAGCAGGGTGGGCGCGTACCAGATCCGTTCCCAATGGCCGAGTGATTGCGCGACCGCCTGGAGAAAGCCGCCCGCGGGAAGAATTCCGTTCGGACCGATCAGACCACGAATCTGAAAGACGAGTGAGAAGAAAGCGGAGAAATAAATAAGGCCGAGCGCGCGAAGAAATAGCCAGCGGGGAATCAGACGGCCCGACGCACCGCGTTGGGCATCGAAGAGCCAGCCGATCGCGGAGGCGGGACGCCAATCCATGACCGTTGAATTATACGGACAACGAACCGCGAGCGCCCAGAGTGAGGCGAAAACAGGTGATTCGAGGCAGCATTCGGACATCGGTTAGAATCACTTCTGCCTTTTGAAGGGGTATCTATGAGGATCGGCGTATTTACGGCCTTGATGTCCAAACTTCCGATCGATGCTGTCATTGAGAAGCTTCGGGCGCTTCAGATCGACACTCTGGAACTTGCCACAGGGAATTACGTCGGCGATGCGCATTGCAAATTGTCTCTGCTGGAGAACAAGGCGGAACTCAAGGAGTTCAGGAATAAGCTTGCGGATCATGGTCTGAGCATTAGTGCTTTGAGTTGTCACGGGAATGCGCTTCATCCGGATGCTGCCTATGCGACGCAGGCCCGTGACGTGAGCCGAAAGACCATTTTGCTGGCGGAACAGTTGGGTGTGCCCGTGGTGGTGGACTTCTCTGGCTGTCCCGGGGATTCGCCTCGATCGACGGCACCGAATTGGGTGACCTGTCCCTGGCCTCCGGACTATACCAAGGTGCTCGAATGGCAATGGCAGGAGGTTGTAACGCCGTATTGGCTGGAACATGCGAAGTTTGCGGCTGAGCACGGTGTGAAGATAGCGGTCGAGATGCACCCGGGGTTTGTCGTGTATAGCCCGGAAACGCTCTTGCGACTTCGTGCCATCGCCGGCCCGGCGATCGGATGCAACTACGATCCCAGTCATATGTTTTGGCAGGGAATCGATCCGATTGCGGCGATCCGGATCTTAGGGGATGCGATCTATCACGTGCATGCGAAAGACACGCAGCTTTATCCCGCGAATTTGCCACGAGCGGGAGTGCTCGACACAAAACCATACACTGATGAGAAGAATCGCAGCTGGATCTTCCGTACTTGTGGCTATGGTCATGGGGCGGAGTGGTGGAAGGAATTTGCCTCGACGCTCAGAATTGTCGGTTACGATTATGTGCTATCGATCGAGCATGAAGACAGTCTTCTTTCGCCAGAGGAGGGGCTCACGAAAGCCGCCCACTTCCTGAAAGAGATCGTCATCAGAGAACAGCCGGCGAAGGCGTGGTGGGCGTAGTACGAGGGGTTTGCGCGAGGGGACAATTGTGAAACGGATCAAGACAGCAGTGATCGGCACGGGACTCATGGGGCGTGCGCATGTGGAGGCGCTTCGCCGCTTGGAGTCGGTTGATGTGGTTGCGATTGTTGGCCGAGACATTGCGCCGGCCGCCAAGCTCGGAGAAGCATTCGGCGTTGCCGAAGCTCTGACCGATTACCGGGAGGCACTGCAGAATCCGTCCATCGATGCCATACATATTTGCACTCCAAATGTCTTGCATCATGCGATGGCCAAAGAGGCGTTGCTGGCTCGCAAACACGTGCTCAGCGAGAAGCCTCTCGCCACATCAGCCGATGACGCGCGAGAGCTCGTACAGATAGCGAAGGCTCAGAAGTTACGCAACTGCGTTTGCCACAACCTGCGTTACTACCCCGCCGTCCAGCAGATGCGGGCGATGCGCGAAGAAGGCGAACTCGGAGAGGTTCTGGTCGTGCAAGGGACGTATTCGCAAGACTGGCTTTTGCACGAAACAGACTGGAATTGGCGCGTCGATTCGAAGATCTCTGGGTCTTCGCGAGCGATGGCCGATATTGGATCGCATTGGTTCGATATGGCGGAACACGTCACCGGGCTGCGGGTTCGGTCATTGTGCGCCGATCTGCAAAGGTTTCACGCCACACGCAAGAAGCCCAAGCAAAACGTCGAGACGTTTGGAGGCAAATTGCTGGCTGCTCAAGATGTTGAAGCCATTCCGGTAGATACCGAAGATTTTGGGGCGGTTGTTTTTCGCATAGGGGAAAAAGCACGAGGCAGTATGACCGCGAGCCAGGTCTCGGCCGGTCGAAAAAATAGGCTAAACATCGAAGTCTACGGTACCAAGGGCTCTGTTTCGTGGGACCAGGAGTCGCCGGATACCCTATGGATTGGTCATCGCGATGCTCCAAATCAGATCATCATAAAGGATCCGGCGCTGCTAAACGAGCGTGCGCGGCGATATGCGGATCTGCCGGGTGGTCACTCCGAAGGATACGACGATACATTCAAACAGGTATTTCGCCGCTTCTACAAGTCGATTGCGGATCCGCAGGCTGCGGTAGAGTATCCGCAAATGGAGGACGGGCTGCGCCAAATGAATATTTTGGAAGCAGTGCTGGAGAGTAATCGCAAGCGGAGTTGGATGGATATCAGCGAGCGATAGCGCAGATGTGGTGCATCTGGTCGGGGGCCCTATCCGACGTAGTTCTCGAGTCTACCAATCCCTTCGATCTCAATCCGGATGACGTCGCCCGGGGCGAGTGTGAAGTCGTCCCCCGGAACGATTCCGGTGCCTGTCATCAGAAATGCACCGTGGGGGAAGCTATTGTCTCGATATAAGAACTTTACAAGATCCTTCGGATCGCGTTTGAGCTCGCCGAGAGTCGTTGCGCCTGCAAATGCTTTCTTTCCGTGACGCACAATTTCCAGCTGGATCGTCGGCTGCTTCAGAGGTTCGTCCGCAAGCAGGATGCAAGGCCCCAACGCGCAACTTCCGTCGTAAACTTTGGCCTGCGGCAGATAGAGCGGATTCTCGCCTTCGATATCGCGAGAACTCATGTCATTGCCGACGGTGTATCCCGCGATGACGCCGAGGGGATTGATGAACAAGGTTAGCTCGGGTTCCGGCGCGGACCACCTTGCATCGGATCGGATTCGCACGGCCTTGCCTGGTCCGACGACGCGTCGTCCAGTCGCTTTGAAAAAAAGCTCTGGTCTCTCGGCAGCGTAGACGCGATCGTAGAAGTCGCCTCCACCTGCATCCTTGCTTTCTTCCATTCGCGCCTTACGGCTGCGATAGTAGGTCACTCCGGCGGCCCAAACCTCCTGGCTGACCGCAGGCGAGAGAACAGTGGCGTGGTCGAATGCCGTAGGGTCCGCCTTATCAATAGCGGTCCGAACGCACGCGGGCAGTCCCGAACTGCAGATCAGTTCATCCCAGTCAGTCGACGAGTCTAGCGTGGACACCAGATGGAACCGTCCATTCTCTTCGGCGAGTGCGCCTTTGGTTGTGCGATAGATCTTCACTGACCCTTCCCTAGTCTCTTCAGTTTCCCATTCCGGGGTTGAATCGTTAAGGCTGAAGAACTTGCGCTGCCTTGGGATGAACCTGATCGTTCTGAATCGATGAGGCATCCCACCCGCCACCAAGCGCTTTCACGAGGTAGACGGAAGTGACCATTTGTTGGCCCAGCAACTGTGTCGACAGACGCTCGTTGCTCAACAACACGGATTGTGCCGTGATTACATCGAGAAACGTCGTAAGCCCGCCCACGTAACGATTGTTAGCAATTTCCAAAGCGTGGCGCGCGTCTGTGACGGCGGCCGCCTGACTGCTGGCCGCCTGCGACAACGAATTTAGTCCCGACAAACCGTCTTCTACTTGCTGGAACGCGGTCAGCACCGACTCGCGATAGTTAGCCACCGATTCGTCGTAGGCTGATTTCGCAACCGCATAGTTGGCGCGAATGCGACCGCCATTGAAAAGTGGCTGCAAGAGGTCTCCGCCCAGCGACCAAAAAGCACTGGGCGCCGTTATCAGCGAGCCCAACGCGATGCTCTGAGCTCCGCCGCTACCGGAGATCGTAAGTTGCGGATAGAACGATGTCTTGGCGACCCCCACAAGGGCATTCTGCTGGGCCATCGCTCGTTCCGCAGTTGCTACATCCGGGCGCCGCTCCAACAGGTCTGACGGCATTCCCAAAGGAACGGGCGGGGGAGTTGCGTGCAATGGTGCGACCGGAAGGTTGAATGCAGAAGCAGCATTTCCCGTGAGCACGGCGATAGCGTGTTCAAATTGCGCGCGCTGCTGCTGCAGAAGATAAAGCTGTGTAACCGTGGAATCCAGAAGCGTCTGTTGTTGCGCCAGGTCCAGCCCGGAAGCAACGCCGCCTTCATGGCGGTGCTTGACCAGGACCAATCCTTCCTGCTGAATCTTGACCGATTCCTGCACAACCTGATACTCAGAATCGAGTTCGCGCACATTGAAATAGTCCGCAGCAAGCTCTGCGGTCAGGACCAACCGAACGTTTTCAAGATCGGCTGCCGTACCTTGCAGACTGGCATTGGCCGCCTGCAGATTTTTTCGGGCGCGACCAAATAGATCAACTTCGTAGTTCAACGAAAACGGAATCTGATAAAGATTTTGGGTCAGCGGGACATCTGGAGTGGGACTTTCTGGACGATTGCCGGAATACCGAATTCGACTCGCGCTGGGATCGACATTGGCCACCGGAAACAGACCGGCGGAAGCGACACGCGCCAGTGAACGTGCCTCGTCGAGACGATCACGGGCCGCAGCAAGCGATTGATTGGCCGCGAGCAGCTGCTGCTCGTAACCGTTGAGCTCGTCCTCGTGGAAAACCTCCCACCATGATCCCTTGGGAATTGCGTCCTTGGGTGCAGCTTCGCGCCAGGGAGGTTCCGTCTTCCACGCCGGCGGGCTTTGGATCGCCGCCCGCTGATATTTTGGCCCAACTGCGCATCCTGCCATGCACACACTGGCTCCGAGCGCCACCGCCACGGCGAACCACCTCATGAATGCTTACCTTCCCGGTGATCATCTGCTACATGGACGGTCTGTCCGTCTTCCAGAGAGTCGGCCGGATTGATAACGATACGGTCGTCAAGTCCCACGCCACCAAGAATCTCAAGAGTGGTGCCATAGTCACGGCCGATGGTGATGGGGCGCAGCTGAACCTTGTTGTCTGGTCCCACCACCGCCAACTGCGCGCCTTCCCTACGGAACAGCATCGCGTTCACAGGCACAGTTACTTTTTCAGCGTTGGACTTGGCCGAAAAATGCACTTCGCCGAAGGAGCCTCGCAGCAAACGCCCATCTTTGTTAGGTACATCCACTTCCGTAAGCAGGGTACGGGTCGACGGATCGATTGCATCAGCCGTACGGGCCACAGTACCTTTGAACTTTTGTCCCGGGATCTCTTGCAGCGTGATGTACGCCGGCATTCCATCTTTAATTGCGGGAGAGTACGCCTGCGGAACATTCGTGAAGACTCGCAGAGGATCGACTCTTGCAATAATGAACAGCTCGGTGCCAGCTGAGCCGGCATTGATCAATGCTCCGGGATCGACATTGCGTTTGATCAGCACGCCCGAGAATGGCGCGTAAACGTGCTTAAAGGACTCCAACTCCTCGAGACGGCGGACATTGGCTTCGACTGCTGCAAGGTTGGCTACGGCTTGCTGGTATCCGCTCGTCTGCGTGTCCGTCTCCTGCTGGGAAACCGAGTCCGTTTTGCGCAAATTCTGCCAACGATCGGCGGAAATCTTCGCGATATCCAACTGAGCGGAGGCCTGCTGACGGCTGGCACGAGCTTGCGACAACTCCTGGTCGACTTCCGGTGTATCGATGTCGGCGAGCAGGTCACCCTTGTTGACCCGGCTGCCGATGTCCTTGTACCAGCGCAGCAAGTATCCGTTCGTCCGGGCGTAGATAGGAGACTCCTCGTACGCCTGCAACGACGCGGGTAGCACCAGTTCCTCATCAGGCTTCTCGGCCACCGGATGAACCACAACAACTGTTACAACCGAATCGATGTCCGTTTCCTTAGCCAGTGCGCGTCCGGCATGGATGCGGCTCAGCATGCTCGCGGCTCCGCTGACCGCGAGGATAACCACTACCAGAGCCACGATGATCAAGGCTTTGCGAGGCGCTGCCGCGGGAAGTTCCGGAGGCGGAGTGACTTGCGGCGGAACACGGTGCTGCTCGGTGATTGACTGATTCGTGTCTTGTTCAGTCTGCATGATTACTAGACTCTCTAATTGCCAATTCGACTCCTTAAGGTTCCAAAAATCTTATTCACGATCCCTTAACTCCAGGGCTCGCGCTTCCCTGCGGCTGTGAACGATGGCGAAGACGCAGGGCACAAAGAATAATGTTGCCAGAGTCGCGAACATCAAGCCTCCGATAACCGCCCGGCCCAGAGGCGCGTTTTGCTCCCCGCCTTCGCCCAGGCCCAAAGACATGGGGAACATCCCAATCACCATCGCCAGGGCAGTCATCAGGACGGGACGAATTCGAGTGTAGCCGGCCTCCAATGCTGCTTGCACCGGAGGCACCCCGACCTGCATCCGATCGCGGGCGAATGAGACCATGAGGATGGAATTGGCGGTCGCGACGCCCATGCACATCACAGCACCCGTGAGCGATGGAACACTTAAAGTGGTATGCGTCAGCAATAGAATCCATGCAATGCCGGCGAGGGCGCCCGGCAGGGCCGTAATAATGACGAAGGGATCAAGCCACGACTGGAAATTCACAACAATGAGGAAATAGACGAGCAGGATCGCCCCCAGCAGTCCAATCCCTAAACCGACAAACGAGGACCTCATGGTTTCCACTTGCCCTCGCACAACGATGCGAGTGCCCCGCGGCAGATGGTCCATGAACGGCCGCAGGACGTTCTCCGTTTCTTTCGCCACCCCGCCCAGATCGCGGCCTTGCGTGCTGGCGTATACGTCAATGACGGGCTCAATGCCGTAGTGAGATACCACCGCCGGCCTCGCGGTCGGAACCAGTTGCACCAGATTTCCCAGCACTTGCGAATTTGGGACCGCAGGATCATTCACCGGCATGTTCATCAGTTCTTGCAATGACGTCATGCGATACTGCGGCGACTGCACCACTACTGAATATGTCACACCGTTTTTTGGATTGAGCCAGAACGCCGGCGCAGTTTGAAAGCTGCCGCTGAGGGAAACCAGCACGCTTTGAGCAACGTCCCGCGGGTTCATGCCGACCTGAGTGACGAGGTCTCGGTTCATGTCCAGATGCAAGGTCGGCAGACTAAGCATCTGCTGCACGTGTACGTCCGCCGTACCGGGAACTTCGCGTAATCGGTTAGAAATCCGCTGGGCGATTACATAATTCGTCTGCAGGTCGGCGCCCATTACCTGAATATCGATTGGCGCGGGCAATCCAAAGTTCAGAATCTGCGTCACAATGTCGGCCGGCTGAAAAAAGAACTCCACGCCCGGGAACTGCCTTGGCAACTGTTGCCGCAACTGCCGCACGATCTCGGCGGTCGGGCGATGGTGTTCCGCGTTTAGACCAACCAGGATCTCGGCATCGCTGGTTCCGATCACTCCCGAATTGCTGTACGACAAATTGATGCTCGAATTGGGTAATCCGATGTTGTCGAGGACATTGGCAATCTCACCTTTGGGAAGGTCTTCATGCAGGAATTGTTCTACTTCGGCGCAGAGACGAGCGGTTTCCTCCACCCGGAGTCCTGCCCGTCCGCGCAGGTGCAGACGGATCAAACCCGCATCGACGGAAGGAAAGAAATCTTCGCCAAGGAAAAATACCCAACCGAGCGACAGCACGCAGAAGGCAAGGAAGAGACCGGCGAAAAGTTTGCGATGTCCGATCGTCGTTTCCAGCAGCTGGTAATAGCCGTTGCGGAATTTGTCGAAACCCCTCTCGAATCCGCGTTGAAAGCGCCCCATGAATGTCTTCGGCCCGGCCGCTTTATGCTCGTGTCCACGCATGATGTACATCACCAGCGTAGGAATGAGCGTCCGCGAAAGGAAATACGAGGCCAACATGGCGAAGACGACTGCTTCGGCAAGGGGAACGAATAGAAATTTTGCCACGCCGGTCAGGAAAAACATGGGTACGAACACAATGCAGATGCATAGCGTGGAGACGAATGCGGGAACGGCAATCTGCGCAGCGCCATCCAGAATAGCCTGCTTCATCTCCTTGCCCTGCGCCAGGTTCCGCTCAATGTTCTCGATCTCGACCGTGGCGTCGTCGACCAGAATCCCGACTGCCAGGGCCAGACCCCCAAGAGTCATAATGTTGATGGTCTGGCCGAGCGCGCTCAGCACGATGATCGATACGAAGATCGAAAGCGGGATCGAGATCGAGATGACAATCGTGGGGCGCCAATCTCCCAGGAAAAGCAGGATCATTGCTGCGGTCAAGAGCGCGGCGGTCAACGCCTCAAGCACCACTCCCCGGATGGACGCGCGCACAAACAGCGACTGATCGAACAGAGCCGTGATCTTGAGTTCCGGCGGAAGCGATTGTGAAGCAAGCTGAGCCATGCGCTTCACGCCTTCCACGATAGTGATTGTGGATGCGCTGCCCACCTTTAACATCGACATCAGAGCCCCACGGACACCATCCATGTGCACGATATTGGTTTGCGGCGCAAAGCCGTCCCGAATGTGGGCCACATCGCGCATGTAGATGGTCGAGCCGTTCACGGTCTTGACCGGAAGATCGTTCAGTTCCGCAATCGTCTGCGGATTGCCGTTCATCTCAACCTGGTATTCCAACGAACCGATCTTGGTAGTGCCCGCGGGAAGGATGAGGCTCTCCGCATTGAGCGCGTTCACGATGTCATTGGGTGAAAGGCCGTTGGCCTGAAGCCGAGGCAGGTCAAGATCGACCTGGATCTGGCGTATTTTGCCGCCGTAGGGATACGGTGTTGCCGCTCCCGGTACGGTTGCCAACTGAGTCCGCAAGAAATTGTTACCAAGATCGAAGAGTTGTTGCTCCGGCAAGGTTGCGCTGCTCAGGCCCAGCTGAACGATCGGAGTGGAAGACGCCGAGTAAGTGACGATCAACGGTGGCACGGTTCCAGGCGGCAAACTGCGAAGGGTGGTTTGCACCATTGCCGTCGTTTGCGCCAACGCAGTTTGGATGTTCGCAGTGGGTTGAAAGAAAATCTTGATAACCCCAATGCCATTGAGCGACTGCGACTCGATATGCTCGATATCATTTACGGTGATGGTCAGCCCGCGCTCGGAGTTGGTGACAATGCGGTCCGCCATTTCATCGGGAGCCATGCCGGCGTAGCTCCAGACCACGCTGATCACAGGAATATTGATGTCGGGCAGGATGTCAACCGGCATCCGCAAAATGACTATCGGCGTCAGCAAGAGAAGCACTAACGCCATCACCACGAACGTATAAGGGCGCCTTAAGGCTAATGCAACAATCCACATCGGTTCACAGCTCTCTAAGACCCAGAAGGGCGATGGTGCTCGAGGAGTTCGCGCGTCACGAAGCCGCCAACGGCGGCAAACACACCAGTATAAGTATATGAGAAGTCGCAGTCTGATGCCGAGCGCAGACCGATTTCCGTTGTTGTACCTGCTGCCAGCCGGCCGCTTTGGACTCTGGCCCTCATCGCTGTTTTCAGGCGAGTTCACGCTCCCGATGACCGTTATCACGGCCAGCTGTGACCGGCATCACTGAGGGCGATTCTGGACTAGGGCATAAACAGTCCATTCGACTCGAAATGGACTGACCAGCGGACCATACTGGCAGCCTGGGAGGGAGGAGTCGGTAAACTGACGGTACTGACTGGGGGATCTGGTAATCCCAATTTCATTTCGCTCTTATATTGATTCTTGCCAGACAATCCCAGACCATCCCCACCGACTTTCCGACCCGCGGTCGAAAAAACAACCTGAAGGCAGAGCGCATGTTTTCACAGGCGCGGAATTCTTACGCGCCGTGACCACGCGGGACTCTTGTTGTCGGCAGCGACGATGAGCCGAGTCAACTGACGGCACGTCGCGAGGGAGACTGTCCATGATGACAGGCGAGAAAGATACTATCGGTGCACATCTTCGCAAAAGCGGTGTATCCCGTCGAAATTTTTTACAACTGTGTTCAAAAATCATCATCGCCGCACCGGTTGGCCTGAGTCTCACTCATAAGGCGACCGCCGCTCAAGTGGCGCGAATCGTGGGCAAGTCGCGCCGGCCCTCCGTCATATGGCTGCACTTCCAGGACTGCACGGGTTGCACGGAGACGCTCCTGCGTACATCGGCACCCGATGTGGTCCATCTCATCCTCGACGTTATTTCCCTGGACTATCACGAGACCTTGATGGCCGCCTCCGGTGCGCAGGCAGAAGCCGCTCTGCGCTCAGCCATTCAGGACAATGCCGGCAAGTACGTGCTGGTGGTCGAAGGCGCGATTCCTGCCAAAGATGACGGTGTGTACATGGAACTGGCCGGCCGGCCAGCTATTCAAGTCGTCAGAGAAGTCGCTGATCAGGCGGCCGCGGTCATTGCCATCGGTTCGTGTGCCTCGTGGGGCGGAGTTCCCTCCGCTGATCCGAACCCGACCGGTGCGGTCGGGGTCGATTCCGTCATCTCAGGCAAGCCGATTGTTAATCTTCCTGGCTGCCCTCCCAATCCTTACAACTTGCTGGCGGTGGTCCTGGAGTACGTCACCATGGGCCGACTGCCGGAACTCGACGGCCTCGGGCGGCCGAGATTCGCGTACGAGCGCGTCATTCACGAAAACTGCCCTCGCCGAGCTCACTTTGATGCGGGACGATTCGCGTTCGCTTTTGGCGACGAGGGGCATCGCAAAGGTTGGTGCTTGTACAAACTGGGCTGTAAGGGGCCGGTGACACACGCTGCTTGCTCAACCCGACACTTCAACGAGATTCCAGGTGTGTGGCCGATCGGTACCGGTGTCCCGTGTGTTGGTTGCACCGAAAAAGGGGTGGTGTGGAGCATGGGAACGTTTGACACGGTTCCGATCCATCTGGCGACGCCTCCCGATACTTATCCTGCGATTTACAGCACGGCTGGCCAGCTCAAAGTCGGTGCTGCAGCATTAGTGGGAGCGATTGCGGGAGCCGTCGGCGGAGCGGCCTGGGTAGCGTCGCAACGTTTCCAGAGCAGCTTTGACGCTGGAGTGGAACGCATTGCGGCGGACCGCGCCCATGCGGAGAAAGCGAAAGCATCGACCGAGAAACCAGCCGGAAAGAAAGAGGAATGACGTGGCCATCACACGGCGAGAACTGATTACTGGTATCGCCAAGGCCGGAGTTCCGGCGGCCGTGGCGGTGAAGGTCGTTCCCAGCGCGCTCAAGTCCGAAACGATTCCGGTTCCCAGCGCCGCGGTTGGACTGCTTTATGACGCCACCGTCTGCATTGGTTGCAAGGCCTGTGTCGCAGCCTGCGCCGAAGCCAACGATACTCCGCCCGACACGCGAGGCGACGCCCTCCACCAGGCTCCGTCCGATCTGAACGACCTGACACGAAACGTCATTAAGCTCTACAAGCCGGAAGATGGCTCCGCCTTTTCGTTTGTCAAACGGCAGTGCATGCATTGCCTGGATCCGGCGTGCGCGGCGGGGTGTCCGTTCCAAGCTCTCCATAAGGATCCGGAGAGTGGTGTCGTTAGCTGGACCGCCGAAAAATGCATTGGATGCCGCTACTGCACAATCACTTGTCCTTATCACATTCCCCGATTCCAGTGGATGGGGTTCAATCCGCGGGTAACGAAGTGTGAGTTGTGCAGCCAACGTCTCGAAAAAGGGCTGAAGCCGGGATGCACCAGTGTTTGCCCGACGGGTGCCGTGATCTTTGGGCCCCGGCCGGTGTTGCTGCTCGATGCCAAGGAGCGCATCAGGAAAAATCCGGGCCGCTACTACCAGAATCGTGTCTATGGAGAATTCGATAACGGCGGCACGCAAGCCTTGTATCTATCGAAGGTGCCTTTCGAAAAGCTGGGTCTGCCGGAACTCGGCTCTGAATCGGTCCCGGCCAAAACGCTCCGCTGGCAGAGGCGTTTTTACCAGTACTTCGCGCTGCCGGCCTTGTTGTATGCGGGTCTAGTCCAGGTGATCCGGAAGAATCTCAAGGGGCACGAGCAGGAAGCGCACGAACGCGAGAAAGAAACGGGATTGAGGGCGCAACTATGAGCGGACCGGCAACGAATATCAATCACGATTTGCGCAGTAATCGCTGGGAGCGGGCCGTGCCGGTCTACGGATTCCCTGTGGTGAACGGATTCTTTCTTGCGCTCGCGGTTTTGGTCTTGATCGCGTGTGTTCTCACCGCTTATCGCGAATTAGCCGGGTTAGGACCGGTCAGCGGAATGAATGACGCGTATGGCTGGGGAATTTGGAAGACCTTCAACGTGATGGTGTTGACTGCTCTGGGATCAGGCGCGTTCGCGGTGGGTATAGCCGCGTGGGTCTTCCGGCGCAAGAAGCTTCATGCCTTGATGCGGATGGCATTGTTGACCAGCTTTCTGGCCTACGCTTGCGGCCTCCTGCTGCTCGGCATTGACGCCGGCAGGCCGTGGAATTTTTATTGGATGGTCTTCCCGTGGAAATGGAACATGCACTCACCCCTGGCCGAAGTGGCGATCTGTATGTCGATCTACGCCATGATCCCGCTGGCAGTGGAGAACATTCCACCGGTTCTCGAGCGGCTTTGGTATTTCGATTCGCGGCTGCGGCCCGGCGTCGAGAGAATCGAACGCCGCCTGCATAGTGTTTTTCCTTTCATCATCGCAGCTGCCTACTTGCTGCCCGGGATGCACCAGTCATCTCTGGGAGCTCTGATGTTGCTGGCTGGCGAGCGCGTACATCCGCTCTGGCAGACTCCGTGGCTGCCGGTACTGTATGTGGGAGCAGCAACGTTCATGTCATTCGGTTGCGTCGCCGGAACCACCATGCTCTGCTGTCTGGTCTGGAACAGGGGCATGGACATGGACGTTCTGGACGAGGCCGCCCGAATCACTTCGTGGCTCATTTTCGGCTGGCTTGGGCTTCGGCTGGTAGACATCACGTTCCGCGGGGCCTTGGGCACCGCCTTTCACTTCGACCGGTTTGCTGCTGTGTTCTGGCTCGAAGTGCTCCTGATTTCCGTTGGTGGCTACCTGCTTCGCCGCTCCCTAAAACATCACGACCCGCGGCCCATGTTTGCGGGATACGTGCTCAGTTCCGCGGGAGGGATGATCTATCGCTTCAGCCCGACGACGCTGGCGTTCCGGCCCAATCCCCAGGCGCTCTATTTTCCGGCAACGATCGAGATCCTGGTCTCGCTTGGTTTCATTTCACTCGGCATTTTGGGCTTCTTGATTGCTGTCAAACGGCTCGCCATTCTCCCTGCTCCGTTACGCGAATGGCACGACATGGCGAACTACTTCCGCTTCCGGCGGCCGTACATCCGTTGGACGGGTTATTTCAAATACGGACATTTCGGCGAGAACGAAACCGAAGCCGACGCTTCAGGCTCGCACTAATAGCAGGTTCTTATGGCAAAACGAATCACCATCGATCCCATCACAAGAATTGAAGGCCACCTCCGCATCGATGTGGAGGTTGACAACAACGCGGTGAGCAACGCATGGGCCTCGTGCACCATGTGGCGCGGCATCGAAAAGATTCTTCAAGGCCGCGATCCGAGGGACGCGTGGCTATTCACCCAGCGCTTTTGCGGCGTCTGCACGACCGTCCACGCGATGGCCAGCGTGCGGTCGGTGGAAGACGCTTTGAAGCTGGAAGTGCCGCTGAACGCCCAGTACATCCGCAACCTGATTCTGATCGCGCATGCGTTGCACGACCACATCGTGCATTTCTACCAGCTGTCGGCGCTCGATTGGGTGGACGTGCTCCAGATTCCGAAGGCTGACCCGGCGGCGACTTCCAAACTCGCCGAGAGCATCTCGCCTTGGACGAAGAATTCCCGCAATGAACTGAAAGCCGCTCAGGACCGAGTGAATGCTATCGCCGGCAGCGGACAGTTGGGTATTTTCGCCAATGGGTATTGGGGCCACCCCGCGATGCGGTTGTCGCCGGACGTAAATCTTCTCGCGTTTTCGCACTATGTGCAGGCGCTTGAGTACCAGAGGAAAGCGTTGCAGGTTGTCGGCATCCTGGGATCGAAGACGCCGCACATCCAGAACTTGAATGTCGGCGGAGTCGCGAACGCCATCGATCTCGATAGCCAGTCCGCACTTGGCATGGAAAAGCTGGAGATGATTCGTGGTCTGCTGGCGGAGGTCGCGCAGTTTGTACAGCAGGTCTATTTCGTGGATGTCTGTGCCGTGGCGGCCATGTACCCGGAATGGTTCAAGATTGGCAGCGGACTGCGCAACTATCTCGCCGTTCCCGATCTTCCGCTGGACAGCCGCGGTTCATCCTATGACCTGCCGGGCGGGTACATTCGCGACGCCGACCTCGCGGGAGTAAAAGGTTTCCAAACCGCTTCCGACCCGATTTTCCGGCAATCGATTACGGAAGATGTGATGCATGCCTACTACCAGGGCGAACGGCCGCTGCATCCGTGGGTCGGCGAGACAGACCCAGCGTTCACCGGCTGGAATGGAGACGAGAAGTATTCGTGGGTGAAGGCTCCACGGTTCAACAACGAACCGATGCAAGTCGGGCCACTGGCACAGGTCTTGATTGGCTATGCGCAAGGACACCCGCTGACGCGCAAGTACACCGATCTGGCGATCGACAAAATTGCCGCAATCGGTGGAGTTCGCGCCACTCCTGCAGCCTTGCACTCTACCCTCGGCCGTCACGCTGCGCGCGCTATCCGTGCCTGCATGCTGGCAGAGCTGGCGCAGAAGCATCTGCAGTTGCTGGTGGACAATATCGCCAAGGGTGACTACACCGTCCGCAACCAACCCGTCCTCCCCACTCACGAAGTGCAAGGTGTGGGAACCCATGAAGCTCCGCGCGGGACGCTCTCGCACTGGGTTGTGATCAAGGACGAGAAGATAAAGAACTACCAAGCCGTCGTTCCCTCCACTTGGAACGCGAGCCCGCGAGATCGAGCCGGAGCGCACGGTCCGTACGAGGCTTCGCTGTTGCATACGCCTCTGGCCCGGCCGGAGGAACCGCTCGAAGTCTTGCGCACCGTGCACTCGTTCGATCCGTGCATGGCGTGCGCCTGCCATGCCTTCGATCCTTGGGGTCGGAAGATTGGTGTCGCGAAGGTCCTGTGAGCCGCGTACTCATTGGCGGGGTCGGCAACGTCCTCTTGGGGGACGATGGCATTGGACCGTATATAGTTCGGCTTCTTGAGTCCCTGTACCGCTTCGAAGACAACGTCGAGCTCACAGACCTAGGCACGCCGGCCCTCGATCTTACTCACCGCATTGTCGGCCTCCATTCCCTCATTCTGGTGGATTCGGTTGCCAGCGACGATGCGGCGGGAACAGTTGTGGTCTACCCCAAGGAAGTCATTCTTCAGCGGACTCCTGCACAAAGGCTCGATCCTCACTCGCCCGCGCTTTCAGAGTGCCTGATGGCGGCCGAGATGCTGGGGGCTGGCCCGCAAAACGTTCTGCTGGTCGGGGTTGTCGGCGAGTCCTATGAGCCCGGTGGTCCTCTCAGCGAGCCAGTTCGTCATTCCGTTCAGCGAGCGATCGAGGCTGTCCTTCGGGAGCTGGAAAGACTAGGGTTCACCTACGAGAAGCGATTAGTTCCGGATGAGCCCCGAATTTGGTGGAGCGACGATCTGCCCGCTGATTCTCGCGCCGTCTTCAATTAATCCCAAGAGCCGGTCGTCAGTCTTTTCGGGCGGTTGTTCCTATTCCTGCTTTCGCGCCACGATCTCAAACGTGCACTTGAGGTCGTCCTTCACGCGAATTGCGCCTCCGACGGCTGAAACCAGGGAAATGTCGTAATCACTTTGACGCACGGAGAATTCCCCTGAAGCACGCAGGTTGTTCCCGTTGAGAACCAGTCGGGCTGAGATTGGCAGATCGTTGGTTACGCCGTGGAGGGTCAGTTGTCCTCTTAATGCCAGCCAATAACGATCGCCGCTGCCACTGGGCGAGACTCGCGAGCACTCATAGAGGATTTCAGGGAAACGATCCGTTTCAAGCACCTCGGTATACATTCTGTGCTGGATTTCCTGCCGGTCCTTGTCGCTGATATCGTCGACCACCTCCAGAGAACCAGACTGAATCCTGATCTCGAGGCGCGCGTTCTCGAGCGTTGCGCCCGAGACGGTGAACGAGGCGTCCCCCTGGAAATCCCGAATAGCAATCTTAGGATCGTGCCCGAAGGCAGAAAGCAAGCCGGCAGAGAAAGCCTTTACGAAGAACGTGCTTCCTTTGGTGTCGATTATGTAGCGAACGGAAGTATCCTCCAGCAGCGGGCCGGTGGCATGCACAATACGCTCCTCCTTCATGGATTGGCGCGCTTCATCGAGCAGAGAATTTCTCTCAGAGCTGCCTACGCCCTACGACATAAAACGTGAACTTGAGTTCGTCTTGAAGTTTCAGAGTGCCTCCGGCGATTGAAGCGATGCGAATCTCGTAATCCGTCTGCAACAAGGTGAACTCGCCGTGAGCGCGAAACGAATCGACCCCAAAAGCCACCTGGGCGACAAACGCTTGAGTGGCCGTAACGCCGTGTAGCGACAAGTGTCCTTCCACATTCGCCCGATAGAGCGAGTCCTTAAGCCGATCCGCGCCAATGTGCGAACTCTCAAATACAGCCTCGGGAAACCTCGCCGTGTCGAGCACATCGTCATACATGACCCGAACGAGTTCACGCCGGTCACTCTCCCTGAGTTCATCCAGCACTTCCAGTGTGCCAGTCTTGACTACGACTCTCAGTTTTGCGTCGCCCAGTGTATTGGGAACAAAAGTAATGTTCCCGGTCCAATCGCGAATCGCAATCTTCGGACTGTGAGCCACGACCGAGATCAGCCCGCTGGCAAATGCTTGAACTGTAAATTGACTCGCCTTCCGATCGATTGCATAACGGACCACTTCGTTCTGCGGTGTCATAGTTCTTTCACGACCACCGTCAGGCACAATTCAAAACACGACGGCGGAAGTCCCCCTTTCTCGCCCTGAAATTGGGTCCCCACCCTATTGTCCAAACCTCTACATAGATCGCAACTTCAAGTAACGGTCGAGATCAGGCAATGCACCCGTTACCAGATTGCCGACGCCGACCTGTCCCAGATAACGTCGCACGAGCGGGTTGGAGAGAATCAACCCCGCGCCAAACACAATGAGTGCCACGCCCGCCAGCATGTACAGCGTATCCTTGTCGGTTGCGCCGTCTGCTATGTCGCCAAGATGCTTGCCGTTTTCCGCCACAGCCGCCTCCTCTGAAATGAGTTTCTTAATCACCGAATCGACGCTTTTTTAAGAGCTTTTCCACGAGAGAAACGATCATTCGAGCCGCTTCGTCTAACGCGGCCTCGACCGGTCTGCTGAGTCCCATTTGTCCTTCTTCGCCTCCGAAAGTGGCGGGTTCGCACCCCACCAGCAAAACTTCGTTTAGACGGCCGTTCATCGCCTTGGCCATCCGCAGCACGTTCAAGGGGTTCATTCCGTGTGTCTCGACCGTGGCGTGCTCGGAGTCATTCAACCTGCCAAGGTCGGGCTCTACAAGAGAGACCGTGCCTGGAGTTTGGCCGTGAGGGAACGCGTCGACAAGGATGGTGGTTTCGTATCCATCCTGCAGTGCATAGGCGAGATCAAACCCTCGAATACCGAAGTCGGCGACTCGCACACTCGCAGGGAACTCGTGGGCGGACAGGCGTTTGATTACCTCGACGCCGAATCCATCGTCTCCCAGAAAGATATTTCCAATGCCGGCGACAAGAATGCGTGCCTGCTGAGCGGCTGCTTTTGGTTGTCCTTCCCCGGATGCTAAAGCCTCGATCTCCGTCGAGTCGAAGAAGAAACGATGCCCCGGCTGACGCAGCAGGCCCAGATCCCTTCCGGGATCATCCTCCAGCACAACGCAGACATGCGTCTTGCCTTCGTAGTCCTGCTCGATGCTTTCGATGATGGCATTTTGCCCGGCCAAAGCGAGGTCAAGCACGTCTCCCCCCTTTCGCGGATGGAGGCGCACGCGATCCCCTATCTTCACTTCAGCAGTCCCGATCGTCACGCGATCGACTGGAGTCTTGTCTTCGAGCAACTGCCACTCCCACTCGTTCATGGAGTGTCCTCCTGAGGCCGACGCACAGTGAGTGGGCGCAAACCGCGGACCGCGCCGTGAAGCTTCATGAACTGTTCCGCGGGCATCGTCTCGGTTCTTTCCAGGATTTGTCGGGCGCGTTCATCCGATTGGCGGATCTCGCGTTTTTCTTCATCCGTTAGCGTCATAATGCGCAACGATAGAATCTCGTCGATCTCCGTCCCGTCAAACAGATCGCCAGCACTTTCAGGCGCAATTTGCGGATAATCGTAGAGGATGATGGGCGAAGCGAGAAGCGTGTCGCGCTGCCCCGGCTCTCCTACGAGCACCGGCCAGCCGCCGACGTTGCGACAGCGCGCTGCGATCTCCTGCAGATCCTCAGGGGGCTCGAGGAGCGAGATGAATTCCCCTTTAGCAAGACCTGCAATTATGTGGGTCGAAACGAGAGAATGCATCAACGCCGCATCCCGCTCTGAAGCAGGCGCTCCCGCTGATGCAGTCTCATTCCGGACAGCGACGCGCACTTTGAACAAACGCTCGTCGATTCTCTCAGCGGATATTTCGACCGCGCCGTTCACTGCTTCTTGCCGTCGCTCCATCGTCGTAGCAACTTGTCCTATGTTCTCCGAGCTGACATGGCTCTGGGCAGCAAGCTCAAAAGTTCGCGTCACTCGCGTCGTGCAGAGTTCCTGTACTCTGTAATTCGGTAGAGTGATTTCGCGCTCAACGGCTTCCTGCCAGGGCTCGGGGGGTTGATTGCCCGGCTCTTCGGAGGAACTGCGCGCCAACCGCATTTGCAAGTGCAGGAACCGAATTCTTAATTCCAGGAGCGTCTCTTCGTCTCCGGACAGCAGGCACTCAAGGTTCATGCTGCTGGGCTCGGCGAAGGCTTGCGCCTCGCTATACGACGGCGGATACAACACCCCGAAATTCCAACGCTGACGATTTTTCACCGACGATGGCCGGTAGGGATAGAGCATGTATCCTTCGTAGAGAACCGCCTTCGCAATCTGGTTGGCGCATGCGAGATTCATCGCTGAACTGCCTCCTCCGCCTCCAGCATGCTTTCCAGTGCCTCTTCCCATGTCGGAATCCCATGCCGGATCTTGTATTCATACAGGCGCTCGAAGACATCGCGACGCAAGCTCAGCCACACGCTGTTGGGATAATACGTGTCCATCATTTCCCGCCAGGTCTTCACCGGCAGATCAAACCGCGCCTCTTTCTCCCAGGAGATTGGAGAGACCTGCATATGCCCGACCTTGTGCCCATAAAAAACAATTCCGCTGAACATCAGGCAAAGTGGGACATCTCCATCGCCGAGCCCGTGGAAATACTTGGTCGCGGCCACATTGAAGTCGAACGTGCACGGAACTGGAAGATCGACACCGGTTGATCCCTGAAACGTTGGGACGTTGACATTGACATGGATCCAAAGCAGGTTGCGGAGAGTTTGGCACCAGCGATCGGGTTCTCCAAAAAGGTCGCGCAACTTTTCCTGCTCTTCGGCTGTGTACCGGCGGCGCGTGACTTCGATCTGAATCTGACACCGGAGCGCGACGCTGTGTATGGTCTCCGCCGGATCGGCGTTCGTCAGATGCAACTTGAGCGCGATCTGCGGAGTGGCTGCAAACTGTGCCACTTCAGCCCCTTCGATCCTGAACGCCAGATCAGGCATGCGATTCCCCATTTGCGATTTGCGCCTTTGCTCGCAGCCCAGAAAAGAAATCGGCGATTTCCTGCCACACTTCCGTTCCTCCCGACAGCCCGCGCCAGTGAATACGAATGAGCCCTACAAGCCGATAGCAGGCATCGATGGGAACGATGTAGTATTCCGCCGGCGATGATCCACGCGAGGCTCCAACGCGATTCACCAGCAGTGCTTCTACATCCGGTTCGATCAGGCTCAAGGCTGGATTCGACTGAACAATGTTGCTCCAGGTGCTCAGACGCAATAACGACTCAGTCGACCCTGCCGGGCTGGGATAGAAGGCGCTGATGCGGGAAGTCAAACTATTTTGAAAAAAGAAGGCCAGGTTGATGGGAATCATCAAGCCTTCCCATTCCGCGTCAGTCATGTGGAAATTGGCCAGCAGCCGCACATCGCGTGGCACACGTTTATATTTCGTGCCTGCCTGTCCGCTGAACAGCACCGCGCACGCATCGCAGGTGCACAGAAGTTTGCGCTGGCTTACCTCAATGAGATGAGGATGTTCGGCGTAGACTTCGCCGCTGCACAGCTCACAGTGCTCCGCGCGCCGGGGCGGTTTGCGCGCAAAGCGCTGTAGACTCTCGAATGCCTGCGTGGTCTCTCGAAACTGTTCGGTCTTCGTCATAATCCATCACGACCGCAACTCTCAGTCCATACCTTCACTACTCGCCGACAGCGTCTGGTGGAGCGCGGAACCAGCATCAGGCAGATGCGACGTCGAGAGCTCCGATGCCGCCCGCAGCTTCTCCAATCCAACAAACCCTGAAGCGGCGGGCTGCTCCAATCCCTCGACGATCAGAGACGTGAGATCGGGCGCGGCTTCGTATATCGCTTCTTCGACAGTTGCGCGAGCCGCGCTGGCCGTTGATCCGCAAGTGTGGCCGCTCAGGCTTGCACGCACGCGAACGTCGCCTCCATTCACGCTGATCAACTGCGCTTCAGCCCCCATTTTGTGGAGTGAGGAACTGATTTGTTTCAGCTTCCGTTCCACACGAGTCTGCAAATCATCGGGATGAATTCCGTACAAAATCAGCAAGCTGCTTACCAACGGGTCTTCCCCCAGGTCATCGATGATCTTCGTGCCTTGCTCGCCCGACCGAAACACGATCTCCAGAATCCGTTCCAGGCCCGTACCATGCAAGTCCATTAGTAATTGGACAAGTTCTTTCGCTGCAGATCGGGCCGCTGGATCGGCCATGGTATCGAGCTGATGGACTAACTCGCCGATGTTTTGAATTCGCTTCTGGAATCCGTGTTCGCCGGCCAATGACCCTCCTGTGAAAACCGGAGCGAGAATCATCAAGCCCGTTCATCCCCGGACTGAACTCTCGCTCCTTTAACTAGCAGCTAAGGCTGAACGCCGAACATCGGCGAATGACGTGTCTCCAGCACTTTACCGTTGCCCAGGTACATGTGCACTCCGCACGGCAGACAAGGATCGAAACTACGCACCGCGCGCATAATGTCGATGCCCTTGAACTTCTCCGGACCATTTTCCTCGAAGATCGGAGTGTTCTGGACCGCATCCTCGTACGGCCCTGGCGTACCATAAACGTCGCGCGGATTGGCATTCCACGGCGTCGGTGGATAAGGATGATAATTCGCAATTTTGCCCTTGCGGATCACGACGTGGTGAGAGAGAACACCGCGCACCGCCTCGTGGAAGCCGCAACCGATGGCCTCTTCCGGAACTTTGAAGTCATTCCACGTCTTGGTCCGGCCGGAATGCAATTCCTCCAGCGCCTGCTCCGCGAAGTAAAGCCCGCAACAGGCGGCATAGACCTGAAAGTACGTTCGGGCGCGATCTCGTTCAATCGCGTTGCTCCACTTTGGAATCTTCCACTCGAACTCCACTTCCGGCAGGGAAGTGGTCTTGGGCAAATACATCTTCACGCTATTGCCAGTGGCCTTGATATAGCCGATATCCACAAGTCCCGCCAACGCGGTTGCCCAGAGACGCGCGATTGGGCCGCCGCCAGTATCGAGTGCCAGATGATCGCCAGTTCGTTTATCGAACCATCGCGGCGACATCACCCACGTGTACTTTCCATCGAAATCACGCTTTTGCGGCCGCGGAATGGTCGTCTGATTCCACGGATGATGCTTGTCCACCGGGTTTCCGTTGGGATCGTTCTTCACGAACGTTTCCGAATTCTGCCAGTCGTCGTAATACGAGCTTCCAAGCAGGATTCGGATATTCAGATTGATGTCCACCAGATCCGTGGTCACCAGTTTGCCATCCACTACCACGCCCGGCGTCACATACATCTTGCGCCCCCAGTCGGTCATGTTCTTGTAGGTGTAGTCGCAGTGCTCGGGATTGTTGAATGAACCCCAACAGCCCAGCAACACGCGGCGCCGGCCCACCTCCTCATATCCTGGCAGCGCTTCGTAGAAGAAGTCGAAAATGTCATCATGCAGCGGGACGACCTTCTTCATGAATTCCACATATTTCATGAGCCGGACTATGTAGTCGGTGAAGAGCTGGATCGTCGGAACCGTGCCTACGCCGCCCGGATATAGCGTCGAAGGATGCACATGGCGGCCTTCCATCAGGCAGAACATTTCACGCGTCATGCGGCTCATCTGCAGGGCTTCCCGGTAGAACGTGCCAGTGAACGGATTGAGCGCGCGCATGATGTCGGCAATAGTCCTATATCCGTGAGCGTGGGCATGGGGCGCAGCGGTTTTCTCCGCCTTGGCGAAAACACCGGGGTTCGTTTCCTTGACCATCTGTTCGCAGAAGTCCACGCCGACCAGGTTGTCCTGAAAGATGTTGTGGTCGAACATGTATTCGGCTGCTTCACCGAGGTTGACGATCCATTCGGCCATACCCGGCGGCCGCACTCCGAAGGCCATGTTTTGCGCGTACGTCGCGCAGGTGGCGTGATTGTCGCCGCAGATACCGCAAATGCGGCTGGTGATGAAGTGGGCGTCGCGTGGATCCTTCCCCTTCATAAAGATGCTGTAGCCACGGAAGATCGATGAAGTGCTGTGGCACTCCGCAACCTGCCGATTCGCGAAGTCGATCTTCGTGAAAATGCCGAGGCTGCCTACGATCCGAGTGATCGGGTCCCAGTTCATCTCGACCAGATTCTTGCCTTTAGTCGCGGCGTCCTTTGTCGGTGCTGTGATCGTGCTCATTTTCGATCGCTCCTCTCAGTGATCTCGGCTTAGTAGGATCTCGGGTGGTAGCCCGTCGTGAGTTCCGCGCGAGGATGACGCCACTTCGGTTCCTTGTTGCAAGTTGCCTGCGTTAACGTGCGCAGCGCAGAGACAGCCCGGCCATAAGCGCCGACCACTCCGGAAGATACCTTGGCGCCCGGCGGCTCATCCATGAACGGCATGAACTTGTCCGGGAATCCGGGCATGGTGCAACCGATGCAAATGCCGCCAACGTTGGGGCAACCGCCGATGCCGGCCATCCAACCGCGCTTCGGGACGTTGCAGTTCACTACCGGGCCCCAGCAGCCCAGCTTCACAATGCACTTCGGCGAACCGTAGCTCTCGGCGAAGTCGCCCTGCTCGTAGTAGCCGGCACGGTCGCATCCCTCGTGGACCGTCTTGCCAAACAACCACATGGGGCGTAACTGGTCGTCGAGCGGAATCATCGGAGCCCGTCCGGCTACCTGGTAAAGAAGATAGAGAACAGTTTCCATGAAGTTGTCAGGTTGAACGGGGCAACCGGGAACGTTCACGATGGGTAGACCGGCCTTGGAAGTCCAGTTCCAACCCAGGTAATCTGCTAGGCCCATGCAGCCAGTCGGATTGCCCTCCATCGCGTGAATCCCGCCGTAAGTCGCGCACGTCCCGCAGGCGATGACCGCCGTCGCTTTGGGTGCGAGCCGGTCGATCCACTCATTGGTCGTAATCGGCTGGTTCGTCTTGGGGTCCGTTCCCAGCGCAGCCCAGTAACCGTCCCGCTTGATCTTCTCGTTGGGGATTGAGCCTTCCACGACGAGGACGAAAGGTTCGAGCCTACCCTCTTCGGCGAGATACCAATACTTCAGGAAATCGTCGCCCACTTCGTAGGCAAGCACGGGATTGTGCAGGTGCACCTTCGGCAGTCCCGGAATCGCTCCCAGCAGCACGTCTTCAATGCTGGGTTGGGTTGCCGCGGTAATGGAAACGGAGTCTCCGTCACAGCCCAAGCCCGCCGTGATCCAGACTATGTGTACCTCCGAAACGGCCGGAGCCTTCTGCGTGACCCGGCCATACGGAACTGTTTCGGTTGCCATAACGGGATCTCCTCCTTCGAATTTCGATCATCCACCGGTGGATTGCATCATGCGCGATGTATTCTCGACGACACCGAGCGAACGAGATCGCTCGAATGAGTCTGTGCGGAAGCCGTGCAATCCCCGGAATTATTGATCCTTAGCATCAATAAAATGCGTGGGTCGGCACAAGCGGGCGCAGCCTCCTTTTTTGCAACTACGAAGTATTAGGGGCGGATAGGGGATTTCCTGTCGCCCTTAGGAAGCCGGCGCTTCCGCCACGGTGGGCAGTTGGGATTAAGAGGAACTGGGGCGGTAGGGATTTTCCCTAAGCTGATTTCTCGCCGATGCTCCATTGGATGGCGTGTTGGACCAGTTCCCTCGCGCTGCGCAGCGACAGCTTCTCCTTGATATGAGCCTGGTAGGATTCCACGGTCTTGACACTGATGTGCAATTCTTCCGCAATCTGGCGTGTCGAGTGGCCGCCTCCGATCAGCCGGAAGACTTCGAGCTCCCGGTCGGTGAGGTCTGCGATTGACGACGGCCGGCCCGCGCTGGGACTCCCAATGTAGCGTTGCAACATGCGGTTGGCAACGCGCTCACTGACGTAGATTTCGTGGCTCAGAATGCGCCGCAGAGCGACCAGAACCTTCTCGGTTGCCTCCTGCTTCATGATGTAGCCCTGCGCCCCCGCGCGCAGCGCACGTTCCGCATAGATCGATTCGTCGTGCATGGAGAGAATCAGGACCGGCAGGTCGGGATGTCTCGACCGGATGTCTTTCAGAAGATCGAGACCGTCCGGTCCATTGAGGGAAATATCCACGACTAATATGTCTGGTCTTGCCGTGGCCAGCGACTGCAGAGCCGTCTGTGCGTCTTCGGCTTCACCGCAAACTGCTAGGTCCAGTTCCCGGTTGATGAGCAGTGCCAGGCCCTGACGAACGATCGGATGGTCGTCGACCACGAAAACTCGACTCTTCTTCGCTCCCATACCTCCGTAGTTCATGTTCGCACCCTCAATCCTCATTCTTGGTGATCGGGAATCGGCAAATCACTTGAGTCCCGCACGGTTGTTCACGGTGAATTTCCAGATTTCCTCCAATCATGCCGGCGCGATAGTTCATAATGTGCAGCCCGACACCCGAGTGAGGCGCGAGCGGTCGCGCTATGCCCACTCCGTCGTCTCGAATCACGAGCGTCCCTTCGCGCTCGCCGGAAAAAAGACGAATCACGATTTCATTGGCGTGCCCGTGCTTAATCGCATTGTTCACGGCTTCCTGCGCGATGTGATACAGGTGGGTCGCCATAGGCACATCGTGAATCAAGACCGCCTCTTCGCACTGGAAGCGGCATGCGATCCCAAACAGGTCTTCGATTTCCGTCGCATACAGACTGAGCGCCGACATCAGCCCATGGGCATCCGAAACGACAGGCAGCAAGCCTCTCGCTAACTCTCTGGTCTTGAGAATCGCATCGTTCACCAGCTGGACGATCTTGGCGGCATCCGCTGCCTCAGGAATCTGACGCTCCGCAAGCTTCTGTTCTTGCACCTTCGTCATAAATGCGATCCCGGTCAAGTGCTGTCCCAGTCCGTCATGCAGATCTTGTCCGATTCTGCGCTGTTCTCGTTCGCTGATTTCCAGAACGGTCTTCTCCAGGCGCTTCCGCTCGCTGATATCGCGGATGGCGCTCGAAACCAGCATCCCCTCTTCAGTCTCCAGCGGGCTCAGGCTAATCTCGACGGGAAATTCATGACCGTCCTTATGCTGTGCATACAGTTCCAGGCCGGCGCCCATGGGGCGGACGCGCGGCTCCGCTACAAAGTCTCTCCGGTGCTTCGGATGATTTCCCCGCAACCGCAACGGCACCAGTTTCTCGATTTCTTCTCCCAGCAATTCCTGGCGGTTATAGCCAAACAATTTCTCCACCTGGGCGTTCACCAGAACGATCTTTCCCTTCGGATTAACCACGACGACGGCGTCCGGCGCCGCTTCCAGTAATCCGCGGAACCGGGCATTCGCCTGCTTTTGAGCCGTCACGTCGATTCCGGAAGCGATTACGTACATGGGAGTCTGCCCGGCGGCGGGCAGGACGGCGGCCGACCACGCAATGGTTCTCTGGTTTCCATCCGGAGCTGTCCATGTGCTTTCGTATTCCGTGCGTGACTCATTGTCACAAATCTGCCCAAACAACACTTGGAATCGTTCTTTCTCGTTCGGAGCCAGAAACACATCCCACACGTACTTGCCTCGCGCCTTTTCAAATGTTTGCAAGGTCATGTGCTCGCAGGCGCGATTGAAGCGAACGATCCGGCCGGCGCGGTCGAGCACTACAACCAGGGCCCCGACGGTATCGAGGATCGCCGAGACGACATTGCGTTCATCTTCCAACTCCTGCTCGGTACGCTTGAGGTCTGTAATGTCGAAAGCAATTCCATGGATAAACCACGGTGACCCATCAGGACGGCGAATCATCTTGGCTTCGCAATGGAACCAGATTAACCGGCCGTCCCGGGCGATTACCCGATACGCCGATCGCAGCGGCTTCCCCGACAGGAACATTTCTGAAGCTTCTAGGCTCCAGCGGTCTTTATCATCGGGATGAATCTGCTGGTACCAGCGCACCGGATCTTCAAGCCACTCTACCTGCGAAAATCCTAGTGTCGCTTCGATCTGAGGGCTGACATAGGCCTCGCCGATTCCGCGATCCAGATGTGCCATGAATACGACCGCGGGAAGCTGCTCGACGAGGGCTCGATACTTCGCTTCGAGATTGGGAAGTTGCACCTCCGAGACCGCGTTCTGACCGAGCCTATTGAAGAAATGATGAACCGCTCCAGATGCCCCGGGGATATCGTTGTTGTTATAGGTGCCGGCAAGTCCCGCCAGGATGGCTTCCGCATCTTCCGGAGTCAGCGTCGCGTCAGCACTCGGAGGGGTATCGTCCTGTGCCATGCTGCCGCCGATTCGCCAGAATTCACTCATCGCAAGAAAGTCTCCAACCAAAACTGTTCATATTTTCGGCACGCTCTTCGAACTGTTTCGCCAGCTTGGCTCCTTGTTAAGGGAAGCCTGGGTGAATCTCCGGAGAGCGTGAACCGCGCGGCCATAGGTCTGTACCGCATGCGTGGAGAGCAACGATCCCGGAGGCTGGTTCATGAAAGGCATAAATTTATCGGGAAAGCCCGGCATCGTGCAGCCGATGCAAATTCCGCCCACATTCGGGCATCCGCCGATTCCTCCCATCCATCCACGCTTGCCGACATTGCACTGCACCACTGGTCCCCAGCATCCGAGCTTTACGATGCACAGCGGGGACCCATATTCTTCGGCAAATTCGCCCTGTTCGTAGTAGCCGCCACGGTCGCACCCTTCATGCAAGGTCGTTCCAAATAACCAGGTGGGACGCAGCGCGTCGTCCAGCGGAATCATCGGTGCGCGGCCGGCCGCCATGTAAAGAAGATAAAGAATCGTCTCCATCATGTTGTCGGGTTGCACCGGACAACCCGGAACGCAGACGATCGGAATCTGCGCTTTCGATTTCCATTTCCAGCCCAGATAATCCGCTAGTCCGCTACAGCCGGTTGGATTCCCTTCGATGGCATGAATTCCGCCGTAGGTTGCGCAGGTTCCGGCCGCCACCACTGCCCAAGCCTTGGCCGCGAGGCGATCGATCCAGTCGCAAGTCGTAATAGGCTGACCGGTTAGCGGGTCGGTTCCGAACGACGCCCAGTATCCCTCAGACTTGTTATTCTCATTCGGGATGGAACCCTCGACGACAAGAATGAAAGGTTTGTGAGATCCAGCGGTTGCGGCCTGACGAAAAGGCCGGATGAAGTCGTCACCATTTTCGTAAGACAGAAAGGGATTGTAGAACTTGACTTTCGGAATCCAGGGCAGAGCACCGGTGACGACATCTTCGATGCTTGGCTGGGTCGCGGCTGTCATCGCAATGGTGTCGCCGTCGCAGCCCAAGCCTGCCGTCATCCAAAGGATGTCGATTTCGTCGATCGGCACTGAGCTGCTGGCTTCCCTGGTGCGACGGACCGGAGCGTCCCCCATCGATACTCCCCCCAGTGCGGGATGCCTTGCGCCTGCGTATTCTAGCCTATTTCCGGCCTATCGGTGTCGCAGAATGACCAAATCAGTTCGCCCAGCAGCCGATCAATGGAGAGGACGATCGACGCCTGGCAGGACGGCGAGAATTGTTGTCCTATGCCTGCTGATTTTCCCTGGTGGTCTCGTTGCCCAGGAGATCAGCCTGACGGGGCGTGTTATCGATCCTCAGGGAAATGCTCTGCCGAAGGCGACGATTCAAATCATGGGGCAAGGCATGACTCTGGCGCGAACGACTTCTGGCGCGGATGGACAGTTTCGCCTGAACGTGCCGGCGCCGGGAGAGTTCGTCCTCGAGACCGAGGCTGAGGGATTTCGCGCGGTGCGCCGTCCCATTAGTGTTCACGCAAACGCCAACTCGGTTATCGAGATCAGCATGGGACAACTCGAATCTCGGGTGGAGAACGTTACTGTCACCGCTGACGTGAACGAGTCCAATGTTCTCTCTCCCGATCCGGCCGAGCGAGTGTACGTTCGGCAAGATTTGCTCGACGCGAACCCGGGACGTCCCGGTGCCCCCGTATCGATTCCCGGCTACCCCATTGAAACCGCTTCGAGCGGAATCAAAGCGCCGCAATACTTTGCACCCGGTGTTGCCGGCGATCACGGCGAGCCGATCGCCCAATTCATTGCCGTGGGAACCTATCTCGTCCCCAACAATCTATCAGCGAATGCCCACGGCAACGGCTACTCCGACCCCAATATCTTCATACCCGAGGTGCTGGAGAGCGTGCAGGTCGATGGCGGCGCCTTCAACGTGAGGGAAGGGAATCACTCGGTCAATCTCGCGGCAACATACGGACTGCGCTCTCAGTTCGACCCGTTCATCACGCTCACGGGAGACTATCGCGATCTCGATCTTGTGGCAGGAATCAGCCCAACACGCGGGGCGTGGATGGCATTCGAAGCGTCCTACGGAAATGGATTTCTCGACCGGCTCGAACACCGTCAGCAATACAAGTTCAACGGGGAACGGATCTTCCACATCGGTGGGCACGAACTAACACTTTTTGCAGTTGGATATTACGGCTTCTCATACGTGCCAGGATTGACGCCGATCTTTCCGTTCAACGGGTATGATGCTGGTTTTGCGAACTACGGAGACACTATCGATCCGAGGCAAAAGGATCAGACCCACACCGGGCTCGTGGCGCTCAACGACAAATGGCATCTGACCGCAAGCCAGCAACTGCAACTCTCCGGCTTCTTCCGGACCTATAACTTATCGCTATTCTCAGACTTTGGCCTGGGATTAATCCGTCAAAGCGAATTCCGCACAGTCGCGGGAGGCAGTGTCAACTACGTGAATAGAATTTCCGAGTCGCTGTCGCTGCTGGCTGGGTTCGACTACGATCGTGAGGCCCCCCGGCGTGATGACCTTGACCATTACGGGTATTTCGATCCCACCGATCCAGGCTACTACGGACCTTTCACGCCCGTTGATGGTAACAATGTCACGATTGGTTCTTTCACGCCGTACGTCGCTGCAGAAGGCACAGTCGCTCGTTATTTTCGTTACTACCTCGGCTGGCGTCGCGATCAGATTGGCATCGATAACGACGATTTGCTCTACCCTCAGAATTCATTTCAAGAATGGGTAGGGGTCAATTCGCCAAAGGCCACAGTTTCTTTCCTCCCGAAAACATCGCGGTACATTCCGCTTGTCTCGCTCAGTTTCGGCCAGTCCTTTTTTGTCGAGGACCCGCGCATCGGGCTCGGCACGGGATCCGGATCTCCCTCTGTTCCCGGCAGCCCTGTGGCCACTTCTCATTCCTATCAACTGGTAGCCAGTAAGAGGATCCGCACGCTAGACGTGAAACTCGCATTGGCCCACGTCACCAGCAGTGCACAACTGGCGAAAATCGACCCCGATACCGGGTTGCAATTGAATGAGGGGCCAAGCCGCGTTCGCTTCATAACCGTGGCTGTACGGCAAAACTTCCGCGTGGGATCTCTTCTGGCGACATTTTCGAAGGCCGATGCTCGTGATCTTGACTCCGGCGACCCAACGCCAGAGGCGCCACGCACCATCTTCGATCTGCTGGGAACCGTCCAGAAGCTGCCCTTTCACCTGCAGGCCCATGGCGAGTTTGAATATGTAGGTACGAAGCCCCTTGGCACAGGATGCAGTCCCGGGAACTTGAACCTCGAATGCACTGGCACTCCAGTAAAGGAGTTCCGAGGCGCACTCGTCCGTCCGTTCCTTGATGGCCATCTCGATGTTGGCGTCAACTTCCTGATCGCAAGCGGTTACACGGGCCAAACAACTGAGTATTTCTCCTATCCCGTGATCAACCCGAACCCGGACCAGGTGCAGGAGGTTGTTGGAGTCCGCATCCCTTCCTACGCGAGCCTCACTCTCACGTATCGATTTGGCAGTGCCGGTGTCCAGTAGGCTTAGGTCACTCCAACATCATCCAAAGTCGATGATCCAAAGCAGTCGCTCATCGTACTCCGAGCAGAATGTCGACCGTCAGCTGATCCAGTAACTCGTAGGGCAATCGCTTTTTCAAAATTGCGTCTTTGTCGAAGGTGTAAGCCAACAACGATGCCGAGCCCTCGTCGGAATAGCACGCAGCCTTAGGAGTGCCGGGCGACGCCGCTGAGAGCTCCTTGAGGATGGTCTGAATTTCGGAGTTTGCGTTCCAGCGAGCCGCCTTTTCCTTGAGGATCAAGTACGTGCGCATGCAGCCCCGGGCGAAGTCTTTCACGCCGGTGTAGTCTTCGGTGCGATAGGCGTGCGCATCGAAATGCCTTGGACCGTCATAGCCAACATCCTCCAGAAATTTGACCAGCCAGAACGCAGTCTTAGGGTTCGCCGAACCAAAACGCAGATCCTGATCGTATCGTCCGGAGACCTGATCGTTTAAATCGATATGAAACAGCTTCCCGGCTTCCCACGCCTGTGCTACTCCATGCATGAAGTTGAGCCCTGCCATCTGCTCGTGCGCCACCTCGGGATTGACGCCCACCATCTCAGGATGATCGAGCGTCGGAATGAACCCCAGGTAATGCCCGGTCGTCGCCATATAGATGTCGCCTCTAGGTTCATTGGGCTTCGCTTCCAAGGCGAACTTATAGCCATATTTCTGGGCGACATTGTATTCACAGAGATAGTTAACTGCTTCGCGCAGATGCTTGACCGCTTCGTCCGCGCGGCGGCAAGCATCGGTTTCAACCCCTTCACGTCCGCCCCACAACACAAAGATCTTCGCTCCGAGTTCGGCTCCCAGGTCCATGGCGCGCATCGTCTTCTGTAGAGCGTAGGCGCGCACTTCTGGATCGTTCGCCGTGAATGCTCCGTCGCGAAACACTGGGTGAAAAAACAGCGACACGGTCGCCATCGGCACGACGATCCCATTTTTCTGGCACGCCTTCTTGAACTCGCGGACGATCTTGTCGCGCTCAGCCGGCGTTGCGTCGATCGGAACCAGGTCATTATCGTGCAGGTTGACGCCCCATGCGCCTACTTCAGCCAGTACGGAGACAATCTCCGTCGGAGGCATAGTGCAGCGTACCGCATCTCCGAAGGGATCACGGCCCCGATTTCCCAAAGTCCACAGTCCGAAAGAGAATTTGTGCTCCGGTTTCGGCTTGTAGCTTCCATTTCCTTTGCTCATCTATTCCCCCTTCGCTATTCAATCTCTTATCGAGTTTCCGATGGGCTCAACGCCGGCGGAGAAGCGCCCATCTTGCCCGCCAGATTTTCCTCCGACTTCTTATGTAGTTCCTG
>Ga0335073_10001063_pt1 | contig 36285 bp, 44 predicted proteins | sample Lox_Sample_22_FD_207093 | JGI IMG/M metagenome (GOLD analysis project Ga0335073, IMG submission 207093) | Soil microbial communities from Loxahatchee National Wildlife Refuge, Florida, United States - Lox_Sample_2.2 | ecosystem: Environmental > Terrestrial > Soil > Wetlands | place: USA... | reverse complement strand
TTCGCTTTGTGACCGCCAGCACGTTGAGTGTCAGACATGTTTGGTAGACTCGATATTGATTTGACTTTCTTGGAGAATAAGATTGCGTCCGACCGCTAAAGTTGGGACAGACCGACCTTTATAGAGCTCCCAACACCAGGTTGACGTCGCGTCATTCTCTACGTCCCAGCGTGATATTTGCCAATGTTATTCGCTCAAGGCTAAATTACTCACAGTAACCTGTCCATAAACCTGTCACAATCTTTCGAAAAGGGTCGTTGACGCAAGACGACGTGAGTTTATGCCCAAATTTCCTGAGATGTCCAACCAGACTTCGCTGAGCACCAAATAGACACCGTAGATCCCTCTGAAAACGGGCACTTGTATTCAGAGTCCCTTACATGTAGACCTGTTGCCCTGGCATTCTGAAAGTCATGATGTTGTCTGTAGGTCACCAATCCTTTCAGGTTCCTGGTTTCCATTGGTGTACCATCTCCATCTGACCACTCTCAACTGACATCAGTCTCTCAACAAAGCGAAATCGATATTCGTATTTTACATGCTAACACGGGTATCTAACTATTGTCCTTTCGAGATTCAGCCGCGACACCATTCAAGTAATTCCAGACTCAATATTACTCCGAGCATGGTACTCGGAATACAAAACACCGCATATCCCCACCACAACACCTTTGCCAATTCTCGATCCCAGATGCCATGAATTTGCGTAATTTGCGTCAATTGTAATGATGACGGTGTTCCCACAATTAAAAATGCCACAACCCAGAATATGGGATCCGACAAGACACCGAAATTATATCTAATACGTCAATGAACTCTTACCCTAGTGGAGATATCGTACCTAACTCCGAAATACATTACTGTTACGAGCAATGGAAACATGAGGAGGGGAACAATTCCCATTCGACAGAAAAGAGCAAGAAAAATGCCTCGTCGTTCGAGCTGGGGATCGACTTGCTCTGACCAATCTTCCGAGGAATGGATTACGTCGCGCTCTTTGACTAAAGACGCACCGAGAGAGACGAGAATTAGGGGAATAGCTACTGCGCCAGCTGTGTCGATCGCCAGAAAGAGCGAATTATGCAGAAATCCGTCTGTATTGAAAAACAGCTCTTTCTGAACAGGGGACATGAACGCCATGGTCACCGACGCGACGACAGCCCAGAGAGGGGGATTCATTACGCTAAACATTGGGCGGAGAATTGACGTCATTCGTGTGGAGATTCGCGTTGACCTTGTTTCGACGGAATGAATGCTCAGTGGTGGGAAAGAAGTTAGAGATTCTCTATTGGAAGGAGGGGCATCGAGTCCATCAATCTCCTCGTCGTGGACCCCAGACGGATAGTCCTCTGGACGTATTGCGGAGGGATGATTTGCAAAATCCAATTGTGCAGTAGTTGAGACAGATGATCCAATTAAGGGTGAGCTTTCGTCTGCATAAAGTTTTGTGTTCTCACCGGAGGAGTCCGGTGACAGAAGATATCCATAGCCATACGACCAACGCACGATCAATATTAATCTAACTGTCAAAGCAGCAGTATAGTAACTTACTGTGACAGTATTAAAAGATAAAGGATTCCCCTCGCTGTTACCCGGGCGGTGGAATCATCCTCAATTGAAGGACAGAAAAGTGAGGAAGACAGAGTCTGTGCTAACGACATGATGATCGCAATAGGCGGCGCGTTGGTCTACCGTTAGCAAAAGTAAGAATCTCAAGTATACATTTTGGAAGATAGTACATGCTACAACGAATTTGGTCCACTGGCTATCAAGACGTCCTATTCTACTCGCTATTCTCGCCATTGTATAGCCAACACCTGGAGTAATCAGCATAACTTTGAAACTGTGAATTATACAAATGAGGATAAAAACTAGTACAGGAAGAACCCAAAGATTCTTTATAACTTGCCATCTCAATTGTGCCCCCAACTTTGCAAATATCAAGCACGGAGTGAACAGATACAAGTTTGAGAGGGACAGACTTCGCTGAGAAGTTTTATCCAGAATTCCCTTGGATGCTAGTAAATATCCTCCAGAGCATATTAATACAACTTCGATCACAGATTCCTGCTCGTCAGATAGGTCGGAGCAGATTGGATACCACCGTCGCTTTGAGCACGGCCGTGAATGGCAGGGTTGCCATGGCTGCTCGGCGAAAGGAAATTTTGTTGGGAGAGAATATAAAGTTGAATCCAAGGCTTTGATTATCTCTCCTTTTCCTACTCTTCTCGGCGGTGCCGGCGCGACACGGAAATCGGATCCACGGAGCAGCGGTCACTCGCCAAGGATCACGCGTGATGGGATCAGGAGTCAACCAATGGGAGGTTAGGCTTTACAATGTCAAATTTACAGCCAAGATCTTTCCTAATTTTCAAAAGCCTTGGTTCACAGTTGAAAGATCTTTAATGAATGGGAAGGCCTTCCCAAATTCGGATGCAATAGAGACGTTGCAGTTGGAGCTCTCGTTGCTTCAAGTTCTTCACCATAGGAACAAGAACCAACATCATCTGCAGCCGTTCTTCAAGCAGCTGTCGATCCTAAAACGAAGTCTTTCAACCCTTCTCGAACATCCCGATTACGAATATCTGGTCCAGAAAGTCCGAAATGTGATTATTCCAGCAGCATGGGAGGAGTTCTCAAGAGTTATTGCACGTGGAGAGTTTGTGAATCTAGGAATGGTGTTGTGCGCCTCGACTGCTCGGATATCGTACTTTCTTGGAGGAGCGGCAGAGATTGCGAGGAGCGGTTTAATGGAGGAAGCAGACGATCTCGGTGAGGCAATGGACACGGACGAGCTGGGAGAAACGATGCTAAGGGAAATATTGGGGGAAGAGGAAACGGAGGTTCCCAGTTCTGAAGGTTATACTGAGCCGGTGACGCCATCTCAGCTGACTTCGCGCCTTCCCGTCGAGATGCAGCAGGTTCCGCAACAGCCAACCTCTCCTATTCCTCCTCGTTCAACAGCCTTCAAAGCAGAAGATCAACACTTAGGAGAGATACAACCTCCAAGAAAACGACAAAAGAGAAAGAAGAAGCAAGATGAAATAGACAGACTATTTGCCGGTTTGGAATGAATTCAGAATGATCTATGTTGGGATACCAAGAAAAACGGGACGGTGTCTATAAACTTGATTTATAACAGAAATCCAAAACTATGATTCCACTTAGTGTGAGAAGAGATCAACTCTAGTTTACTTTCTTCTGTTCGATCCTCCCAAAATAAACAACAGTCTCCAGAAAATATTGATAATATCAAGTTCTAAGCCAATACTCTCCGCAGCAGGATCTCTGACTCCCATCCTTGCATGGTGCATGACCTTTTGGGTATCATAGAGAACGAATCCTCCAAAGATAGCCAAGCCACCGTAAACCGAAACCATCTCTGTGAGTGCAAGTGATCGCACTGCGGTAACAGGCAGGACCATAGGAGCCAACGATGAAAGAACGACAACTAATAGACCGCCAAGAAGAGGGCCGCCGAGGTAGAGATATTGATCAGTTTTCGCTGTGGCAGAGACGTAGCTTAAACCGCCGACTAGACCTACAGTGTACAAGGCGGCACGACCGATGATAGCAGGAGCGAAGAAGAAAGTTGGGGCGAGGAAGAGCGCTTGAGATCCTTGGAATGCGAGCCAGAAAGCGTGCTTTTGGAAACTATTTGCAGGGTCGGTGTAAAATACACCCATCATCGAACCTGGAAGTTAGCAGGTGATTTCGATAGGCGCTTACCGATAGAAAGACCGAGACCACCAATTAAGGCAACCCAAGGATTCAGCGACATGAATCTAACCATGTAACCAGAGGTGAATAGGCCCCGTGCAGCGAAAGCGGTGATAGCTAATCCGCCTCCAACATATTTGAAGGTTTGGTTCAAGTATTCTCGCTCGACTAAAGGAATTCCACCTTCTCTGGTTTGTCTGTTTAAGAAGAATTCGAGACCGACAATGGTGCCACCAACTATTCCGACTGTGGTGAGGACCTTAGGCCAATTGGTTGCCTTCGAAGTTGGAGCAGTGACCGTTCGGGGATAAGAGTTGTGCGTCGCAAAGCGTTTAGCTACAGGAGCGACTGCGAAAGTTGACTTAAGAGTGGTAGGACGAAAGAATGAAGAGCGGAAAGCACCTTGAAAGGGCTTCGCACTAAATTTGGCAAAAGCTGGTCTAAACATAATGATGGATGGCAATGCCCAAGGCAATGGGACAGACGATGATGACGAGGATCGGAGTGTCAGGCGACGCATTTCGATTTATCGAAGGACCTGGTGGCTCAAGGGCCGGAATTACCGGCTTAACGGCCAAATCGAAAATTCTAAGAAAATTGCGGTTCAGATCCATCGTGAAATAGGCAAATCGATCTCACGACATAATCACTGCAGTACTAACCACACCCTTAAGATCTTGAATGAAATAGATAGTGGAAAATTTCACTCGTCTCGATATGGGATTATAATAGAGTTGTCCCAGTTGTCTATCTATTTTACGAGACCCGAATAACTACCTTACCGAGATGTTTTTGGCTCTAGATATTATCAGTGAAAGGCGAAGTATTGCCGTACCTTGAGGTATTCAAAAGCTTCTTCGGCCTCATCAAATTTAAAGACTCTGTCAACCATAGGGTGCCATCCGGCTTTATCCAAACTTCGAATGAGATCTTCAAACAAATCTCGCCCACCAACAAGAATGCCCCTCAAGATCCCTTGAGTTTGAATTGCCCTCACGGAAACGTCAACCTTTTCAAATTCACCTTTTGCGGGCAGAGCCCCGATCTGACTTATTATACCACCGAATCGAATCGCTTTGAAGGATTCTGCAACTGTGGATGCCCCTCCAACGTCAATGATATTGTCTGCACCTCTACCCGCAGTGAGTCGTCTAACCTCCGTGGACCATTTTGGAGTTTTTGAATAGTTGATTGTATGATCAGCACCGAGTTGAACTGCTATTTTCAATTTTGAATCTGAAGAAGATGTCGCAATGACATTGGCGCCAGCTGCAAAAGCAATCTGTAGAGCGAATATGGAAACACCTCCGGTTCCCTGCACAACCACAGTTTGACCCGGAAGTAGCGGTTTCAGACCATACAAAGCATTCCATGCCTACAGTAAGAAACGACTTTCTGCTGACGCTACGGTGACGCCAGCACAGGGAAGTGTCGAGGCCTCCTCGTACGACAACCAGTCTGGGATTTTCACGAGCGACATTTCTAGCAATTAGCCCTATTACATTATAGCCTACCCGGAATAACCAAATAATGTTGCAACACTCCATCAGTTTGTCCCCCAAGACCTGTCTGCCGGGCTTCCGGTGTCATGTCTCCGTATAAATGACCTTGATTGAAAATGGGACACACCCGATCACCCTTCTATAAGCTCCAAAACAGAAGTGGCAAACCTTCTTAAATAATTTAACCTTGTCACCAACTTCCTCGACTTCTCCCGCGGCATCCGAACAGGGAATTAAGTCTCCAGCCTTACATTCCGTGATATACGTACCTTGTCTAATCATGATCTGCGATCAGTCTTTTTGCGGGGACCGGCAAGGTACATCACGATAATTCAGACTGACAGCATGAATGCGAATGAGGACATCGTTTGGAGATTGTAATTTGGGTTTGTCGATATCACGAAGAATCAGTTTGTTGTTGCCTTCATTGTTGTATTTCAGATAGACCCATTGACTGACCATGTTGGGTTGGATGGTGAAGCCGGAATGGGCGGCAAGTGACGTTCAGTTGTGGTATTTACGCGATCGACATTTTTAATTTCCTTGATCTCATCTCCGGGTCGAAAGTTACAGAACGTCCAAGCTAACGACGATAATAGGGAGACTCATCTCGCCACCTCATAAATGCAATCATACCATGTTACGCCGCCATGTTTACTCTCACTTACTCCCTTGTTGATAAATCCAACCCTATTGTCAATCGAGACTTCGGCTCAGAGATACCTTTCATAAAACGGCACCAATTCATCATGAGCTATCAATGCTATTCTCTCAACGCCCTTCTGATCTGCTGCTCTTTTAATGTACTCCTGTAATATCTTCGTGCCTAGTCCTTTTGCTCGCCATCCCGGATGTACGCATAATGTATGTAAAGCGACTGTAGGCCCGTCCACTTCGTGGCTCCCAATAGACATACTCTTGTCACTTGCATATGTAGAATAAGTCCTTGTTCCATGGGTCATAGCTAATAACGATCCATCGTCATCCTCTGTAGCTTCAAAAAGACCTAAAGTACATTCTGGACATGTGCGAATACGGTACTCGATCTATAAGTCAGAGGTAGACTCTGGAATTGGGGTACCTTTTCCGGTGTAGCAGCTTCATTGGGAGGGAAGGAAGCTTGTTCCAATGCAACTAAGAATGGAAGGTCATTCAATTGCAAAGGCCTTATAACAAACTGTCTTTCCTCTTCATCATCCATTCCGACGGTTTTGTTCCTGGCAATGAAATGTCTGAGAAGTGAGTCGCGAAATTTACGGCTTTCCCCGAATTCGCCTTGTGGATGTCGTGATCGCATGATCATAGGTTAAGGGTTACTGTGTTTACATTACTGGATTAGGCAGTTGAATTTCATCATCATCTTTCCCATCTAGCGAATATTTGCAGAAAACCACACGCCGAAAATGCAACGCGCGTAAAAAGTCGCGTCACTCGGCGTCAATCAACACTTCGGGCCTTCAAAGGAACAAGATGTTCAGAAGCAATGCAAAGAAACGAACAGTATTGAAGAACTTCCAAACAGAAGCATATGTCCCTACAACATATCCTCATCGATTGAATTTCTATACAGTGCCTCCTCAAAACGAAATTACACTTGAAGAATTCGAGTTATGGGCCATTGATCGGTTGTATGGTAAGTTGTCTTGTCTACTGTATGTTTGGACGGACTAATGTAGATTAGTATTGGGAGAGATTGAATCTTCCTTATATCGAAATAAAACGCAGAAAGATATCGAGATCAGTCTTAAACCGCTGTTCGATAGGTGCTTGCCGATGAACGGTAATTCAGCCGGGAAAGCTTATAATCTCGATGCTGAGAGGAAAAAGGATCATTACAGTCATTTCATACTCAGACTGGCATTCTGCAGATCGTACCTCTCCTAGAGTATCGAAAGACTGACTATTGCAGAGAGGAATTAAGGCGACGATTTGTGAGAGCCGAAACCATGTTGTTCAGAATTCGATATGGTCAGGATGATGCGCGTGAACGTCAGCAGTTTATAGAAACACTTAATTTGGATTGGGAAACGGTATCTAAATCATACGAATGTCGATTGATTGAATGCAGGTTGATGATGCTGAAAAATTGGCATACGCTGACCAGTTGAAATCTTCGACTACACGGCCGGTCGAGTCAGAGGCCTTTTTCAAAGTTGACTTTGAGAGGGTTCCTGATCTTGTTGAGAAGAGAAGAGTATTCCTACGACAAGGAAAGGCATATTTACCAGTCTCCGAACAACAAAGTCTGATTGTTGCTGAATTCTCTTCTAACCTTGAGAAAGCGCTGGAGGTAATTCTCATCTTTTGGTATTCTGACATTGCAAGCAAACCGCCAAAGCTCTACCTCGCCTTGACGAAGATGATCGTCTGGTGCCTATACTGAATCATCTCAGTCTGGGATTTACTGCCCCTGAGTATACGTCAACCGCGTCTGCGACTGGAGTAGTAAATGCCACTCAGATCGATGGACTTGTTCAACATTACCCGATTTGCATGCGAAATCTCCACAAGACTCTTCGTCGAGACAAACATCTGCGTCATTATGGTCGTTTACAATACGGCCTATTTTTGAAAGGAATTGGCTTGGATGTCGACCAAGCACTGATATTCTGGCGAAGTGCATTTGCAAATACCAGTGACGAGAAATTCAGAAAGGAATATCAATATAACATCCGACACAGTTATGGTCTAGAAGGAGGTCGTCGAAACTACAAACCTATGAGGTAAGTACGCTCTTGGTACGCTGCTAAAGAGGATAGTTGTCAACAGATATTGACGGGACCGCAACCTGGAACAGGAGATGCACATGGATGTCCCTTCCGTCACTTCTCGATTGAAAATCTCATCGCTACTTTAGAAGATGACTTACACATCCGAGATCAAAAAGTGTTGCGAGAAATTAAAGACGCGGTAGCTGGAAAACATTTCCATGTTGCTTGTACTAAAGTATTTGAAGCGACTCATCCGACAAGTGGGAGTTTGGCAGAAAGTATTAATCATCCTAATCAATATTTCGAGAGTAGCATGGGTCTTGTAGCAACTGGTGAGAATAAAGTTGTGGTGGAGAAGGCGTAGGAGTAGCATTACATATTGACTAGCTAGTGTTGTCTATATTTTAGGTGATAGGTATCTTTAAGAGATGGGCGCAACTGGATATTCCACATGATGTTGAAATCTAGCTAAGTATGCCGCTGCTGCTGTTGAGTCTATTATTTTGTCATCGTATTCCAGGCGGACTCGAACTTCAGGAGACGAGGTCGTACTCGATGTCGAGGATACAGGAGTCGAAATACCGAGAATCTCATCGTATAGATCTGGCTTTTGAGATGGACTAGATTTGACTGTGACCGGTTCAAAATGTAGCGTTGCTTTGCCGCGAACATTTTCAACCCTGAAATTATCAATAAGAAATAAAATTTGAAAAATACGTTTTAGACCCATATGTTATGGAGACCGTTGTCGGGGCTGATGTGATTAAAGGAGCAGGGGGTGCTGGAGGGAAGTTGTAACTGATCTTGTTTGGCTTTTCGCCTACTAGTTCTGCAAATATTATATCTGACTCTGGCACTTTGCGCAATCCGAATGCAGGAACGTCGGCTAATGCTCGACTCGTTGCAGTATTTATCACACCGTCTACAGGGAGTTTCAATAGAGATGCAGCTTCCATTAGTTAAAGTTCAACTTTGAAATAACCTGAAAGACGAACGACTGTTTCGATGGATGGCAACGGCTTGACTGCAGATTTACTGGGAAGAGCAGGTTTAGCGTCTTTTGGTGGAGGAGCTTGTTTAACCACATTACTGAGATCAAGCTTTGTCTTCTTGACAATGATATCGCTCAATGTCTTGGGAATATCTTTCTGTATTGCTCCGACAAAGGCCAGAACATCGCCTTTGAGAAGTCGTCCCTTAGGTCCTGCATGTGGTATCTTCTTGGGATTCTCCACTCCATACTGTTGCAACAAACTTAATACTGCAGGTGTGTAATGTGCATCGTAGTCATGTTTCGGTTTAGACTCTGTTGTTGTAGCTGCGACTTCTTGTGGTTGTTCCGGTTGGTGTTCTTCTTTAGCCGCTTCAGTTGATGTCTGAGCGGATTGTCCATCATCAGTCGGAACCTCCACATTCGAAATATCATCTCCTTCTTCAGCTACCACCGCAATGATTTTCCCAACATTAACATGTTGAGAACCGTCCGGTACCACAATTTTAGCAAGTACCCCATCATCTTGTGCTTCAACATCCATATGCGCCTTATCCGTTTCAATTTCCAAGAGAACATCACCCGAATAGAACTTTTCACCTAATACATGAGTTGTGAGAGGCGATAAGTGTACCTTCTTTTACTCGCCATTGGGTTATAGTCCCTTCTGTCATTGTGGGAGACATGGCTGGCATTTTGAATTGGGTTATTGCATGAACTATTCGACCGGATGAAAAGTGGGCAGCTGTCAATTGAGTATCGAAGTTTCTGGAGATGATACCTTGACCAGCTCTGATTGTAGCCCATTGTCTCAAAGCATGAGGAGGATGGCCAATTGACCTGGCTAATCGGACACTCTTCATATCGCTGGACTCAAAGAGACATGACAGGGAGACAAGAGAATCAAGTTGGTTGGGATTTCTACGGGAAAAACTGGTGATGGGCGTCACGTGAGGTCAACAGTTCCGCCGCGAGGAAACCGTTATGAGATCCAAGCTATTGGGGGACTGATGCCTGATAAGCAATATATGAGAAGCAAAGGGCTCGAATTCGTTCTTTAAGGGCAAGTACTTGGAAGTCATATTTAGAAGCTGTGTGACTGAGAAAACAGGAGTACGTGAAATGATTGCAAAGTAGTGTAAATGAGCACCGGAAGCAATAGGCATTTAAAAGATTTGATTGTTTTGTGCTGGAATTATGTTTGAAGCTCTGGGTCTGTAGATCAAAATTTCCAATTTATTCACTTCCCTCTCATTCCGAAAGAGCATCACTGAAGACAGTATTATTATTGGAACTTCCACGTCAGATGGAAGGTTGTCAACACTTCGCGGGTGAGATCAGAGCTTAATCCGGGTGGCGTATCAACTGTGATAAACTAGAAGTAGTCAGAAGTTGCCAAGGATTAAGTTGGAACTCATGGCCGCGGTAGCCATAGTCGGAGCAATAGTTCAGGAAGAGGAAGCCGATCTCGAGTTTCATTTATATATACGTCAATAATTACTCCTTACCAAGTCATAACCGATATCATCGTCGGTAAATGAAGTCGTATGGAGACAGAGAACCAAAGTGCCGAGCCGACGGGGTAATAGGGAGCAAGCGTGACGGTAGTCATGTTAAATCTCAGATTTGCCTCTAATATAATCGAAACGGGAAGCTAACCCTTGTGCAACACTCCGGGTTACGTTTTCGAAAAGCATTAGCGACGGTCGCTAGAGCGATCTGGACTGAATCTGTCGAATTGAAAAATTCGCCTCCGCATATATGAGGGGAAGTCCGGGAGTGGAGTAATTATAATCAGCAGACAGAGAAACTTCTCTCGTCATCATTATTATAAGTTCCGCATACTAATCGGCCTTGAGTTTACGAGTGGATTTCTGGCACGTCATTGGATGTGGTCTGTGCTGGGGTGTCGCAAAGTTAATTTGACTCTTAGACTCCGATCCTGCGCGGGGTCCGCTTCCGCACACGGGTTTCGGTAATGAAAAGCAAAAAATTGGCGCCCCGGTGTGGCACAGGAAACTGTAGCCGTTTCTTGCGCTGATCCCTGAAATGAGATCAATTTTTATTATGCTGAGTCGTCTCGGTACTCGGTGCAGCAGGGAACAATATATTTTACCCACCCCATGCTATCTACTCTCCCTCGCATTTCTGTTATCCTCAATCTCCGGATACGACACTCCAAACTCATTCTCGGAAATGTCGCTGCAGTCTCTGACTCAAATCATGGAACCTCAGTCTAAGACACTTAAGGTTCTTCATCTTACCCCTTGTGTTCTCACTCTCGACAACGCCAGGCAGAAGAAAACACTCGATTTCGGCGCAGAAGGGGTCGTATGTAGTGTCAGCAGTCTGGGAGAAGTTATCTCGATATCGACGTATCATCCTCAGCATGGAATCGTTGTCGTCAATCCATTTGCGCAATTCCCTGGAGGCGATAAGTTCTGGGATCAAGCCTATGTGCGAATGTACCGACGCAAATTCCTGGACTGTTTCAATGCGAGAGGAAGTGGATTTGGTTTGAAGCTAAGCGGTGAGATTAAAAATCTCAGAGTAGGCTATGTGGATGGACAATGGCCGAGAATCAACTATAATGTCAATGGAATTGAGGTGGAAAGTTCCTTTCTGATAACGGCTGGGCCTGATCCTAGCATTATCAATTCGGTGATCCTCTTCAACAAGGAAGCAGAAGAACGATCGGTGGCGATCGAGTTTGGAGGCAAAGTGAGCGTCAACAGAGCATCCTATGGACAACTTACAGAGGCCGGGCCTGTCCCCATTCCACCATGTCTCAATCGTCCATCTTATCGGGATGGAGTCTTATCTATCAATAATCCCAATCTGCCAGCCACATTCGACACTGCGCTGTATGCACAAAGCGGTCGGATTAGTCTTAGTGGTTCAACAAAAGAGTCTTCGGAGCCGATCGATATCTTACATACTGAGCGCATTACCATCTCACCATGGCAGTCTCGAGAAATCACAGCAGTGTATCGTTTAAGCGCCATCGCAACACCATTTAGTCTCCCACAACAACTAAACCTGACATCTAAGCAGATCTACGCGTTGGATTCTGGCTTTGTATATTCGAGAGAAACGCCAGAAACAGAACTGGATTGCTTTGTTATCAGAAGGACTCTCGATTACATTCTCTCATGCTGTTGTATCCCTATAGATCAGGGGGCGCTCTGTGTTTTAACAGATCACATTGCCCTCCCTCTTGGATGGCATCGGGATAACTAGTATGTCCATTCATAGACTTGACTAATATGTAGTTGGCAAATCCGCTTCCTTCGAACAGTCCAACAACACGTTCATACCCTCTTTCATCCCTCCACCTTGACGACCTGGAAAAAAGAGCTTGGACAAATGTTATATAGACATCTGGTATGGATATATGACCGTGCAGAACGTACAGATGAAGGTTATTGGGGTCGCTCATACCTGGCAACGGGAGCACTGAAAGATAAAACCATCTTCCAGCTCGATCAACAATGTTATCCTCTCCTGGAATTGGCAGAGTACCTCGATTCAGAATCCATAAGTCCCGAGAAAGCACATCAATGGGGCGCAACCATCGATTCCATTTTGGATGTATTATTACAAAGACGTGCGTCAGATAAATGGGTATTCCAAACCAACGAGACTCCTGGAGACGATCCAGTTAGCATGCAGTATCACTTCTCCAGTAACGTTCTTGTATGGCATGCTCTTCGAAAACTAGTTCCGCATGCCGAAACATTAGCTTTACGCAAGCCAATCAAAGATTGGATTGATTTGATTCATCGGGATACCCTAGAAGCATTCACTACAACACACAACGGCAAACCTATATTTGCCTATCTCTGCGATTTGCAAGGCAATTACGAGATATACCACGATGCAAACGATCTCCCTTCGGTCCTGGCGCCAGAGTGGTCTTTCTGTAAAGCAAACGATTCACGTTGGCTCAACCTGTTCAAATTTGCTTTCTCAACCGACAACTCAAGAGCATTCTTTCCAAACGGCGAGTACAGCGGTCTAGGAAGTGTCCATACAACTGATCCATGGCCCTTGGGAGATGCACAAGAAATGTTATTTGCACATACGCTGGGGGATGAGAAGGCTGTGGAAGAGGCAAGAATCAAGGTTTTGAAGAAAATGCAGTGGGATGGAGTGTTTGCGGAGGCGAATGATGCTGTTACCGGACAAGTCACGAGTAAGCATTGGTTTAGTTGGCCAGGGAGCGTTATTGCAGCGGCATTCATTGAGTGGCATTTTTAGTTATCAGATGATGAGATTTCGGATTCGGAAATTGTCACGCAGAAATAAAGTGGATACTCTCGTTAAGGTTGGATATTACTTGTTGAAACGAGAATTATATAGCAGTTCCCTATTACAGGTCAAAATTGACTCAGAACTTAGCATTCTTTCGTCCAGAAGGACCACATGATCGTTGCTGGAAATGATTATCTGATGAATATCAAGTTTGTTGTTCGCTACCAGTGGCAGTTCGCTGTAGATCAAATTCAGTAAATCAAGGTGCGGCGGAATCGCGCCGAAGCGACACACACTCCGCTCGACTGCGTGATACCCCATATTTCATTAACCAGCTTAATGCGCCGGATAAATCCTCCCTGAGCCTCGATTTAAGGAACTACGTGAGCGCCAAGTTGCATGATCTCCTTCCTTCGTTCCTTTCCATCAACTATAAATAGTCCTGTCGCTCGCATCACATCAAGCCAATCCATCTCACTTCGAAGATTTCGCATAATGGTACCGCAACATCAAACTGTATACATCGTCTCCGCTATTCATTGTCCTGCGCCCGACGGCATAAATCCGAATTGTTACTCTATAACAGGAGCATATTCGACTTCTGAAGGCGCACACGCCGCGATGCTCGCAAAGGCGAAAGAGTTATATTCGCAACCCGTAACGCATACACATGGACATCCAAAGAAGGGAACTCCAGAATGGAAAGAGTCGGAGTATAAAGTCGAATTCAGGGGTAAGGATGGGGATTTTGGGGTGTGCTGGGTGGATGAACGAGTTTTGGGAGTGGAAGAGATGCCGATTACGAAAACTCTCCAACCAGGTCGATTTGATGGAATGGCACATCGAGATGAAGCGGCGGCGGAAGGATGGGGAATGACTGATGTGGAAGTTGAAAAGACATTGTGCTCACTGTTAAAGTTTTGAGAGTCTGGTCTCAATTGTGAACCTATATTTGTACTTATTCTTGTAGTTCACGGCCAAGGCTTTGCCATCTGCAGCTGGGATTAACATGTCAATTGAGATGCCTGGTTTATCTCTCCTATCTAATTTGATGCATTTTCGAGCTCAAACCGTTACCTAAGGTGATCAAGGTGATCGAGTTCTTCCTGGATACAAAAGCTGTGGGACCGTTATGGTGAATCCTACTGAACGCTCTGCATTCAATTGAGACAAACAGCTTGACACTGTTTGCCGAATTCGGTGCGCGACGAAGACCGCAATAGGCGAAGACACTTCTTCAGCTTGCTGGGAAACCTGGGAACGGACTTTCGATACCAGCCGTTGATCTCACCCGTCACATGGCCTAGGATTAAGTGTGGATTGGAAGTCGTATTAGCCGGAATCTGCGCCTGATTCAGAAGGATGACCCCGCCTCCTGCAGTTCGTTGAGATCCGCGACGATGATAAGGATCACTCCTTTAAATAGTCTTCTCCGTAAGGTTTTATCAAAAAGATAAAAGAATAAGAGATTGATCTGATGGGTGTAATTTACTTTAAACCTTCGGACTTTTAAGATTAGAACTTTGCTGTTTCGTATTTTCCTTTCTTTGCAATTGAAGGCCTAGGCGAGCTAAGTTAATTTTATCTGCCGCCAGCAAGGAGGCTCTATATTAGCGTTTGGCGGCTATTATGGGTCGGTTGTAATCCGAATTGCCAGTGCATTTTTTTGGGTGGTCGCGGAAATCCTTCCTTCTTTTATTCGTTTGGTTCCAGTCAGTTCACCCATTCATTCCTCCAAACCACCCTTGCCAAAGTGCTATCTCAGCGCCAATTATTCGAATATTGCATTCATTCAACAACAACTCTCGCTTATCATTGCTAGGCTATCAAGAGGAGTCTAGTCACTCTTCTTGATCTTTGTATTGAGGTAATTATCCCCTTCTTCGCTGTTTTGTCACAGTCCTTCAAGCTTGTTCCTGGCTGTGCATCTTTGTGAAGTTGTCTGTTCCGGTTCTTAGACTGGCGTTGGCTTCATTGGGTACTTATGTCTGTCCTTGTACTTGCAATGCATGCTCTATAATGTCAGCGTCCTGTCGTTATGTCTGTGTTTCAGGTTCCATGTGAAGTCGTCGCTTCCGAATCGATGCTCATCGCTGCTGGTCATCTATCTTGCTTCACAAACAATGCATCCATCAAAAATAGTATAACGACTGATCAGTTGGCATGTTATTGGTGTGAATGCTTGTGTGATTGTATCTAGATACTTGTTTGCCGTCATTTTCTTGTCTTTCGCAATGTTCTCATGCTAATTCCACGAGTAGTCTTCAAGAATATGGATATCACCGATACCCATCCGACCTCTACAACATATTCAGGACCCATAAACGGCACTTCTACTATTGCGCATACAAGCATTGACGATGACTACCTTTCCGACAGTGGTCTGAGTGAACTTGGCGCTGAAATTGAGCAAAATCTTTCGAGCGCAACGCCAGACGGAAGTGAACAAGATGATGACGAGGAGCACGGTTATGATGATGTCATGGACGTAGAAAGCGAGGAGGATGTGAAACCTGTACAGGAGAACAAGTCACGTAAACGGACGGCTGCCAAGGAGTATTATGACCCGGAATTGTTTGGGTTGAGAAGATCGGTAAGGATCGCGTTTGCTCTCTATACCGGGGCCTTGTTTGAATGGGATGAGACTGATTCGAGTAGGGCCGAGCACGAACCGAACCAGATAGATTTGTCCCACAGGTGTCTCCCCTCGTTATCAAATCGCTAACGTGACAGGATACGAGTTCCGATGAGGATGAAGACACCGAGATCCAACGGAAACGTAAATCTTCCAAAAAGTCCAGAGCATCTACTGTCAATAATGGTACGTTATCTATTCGTCTACCGTCGCTAATGCGCTTAGGATCAGTACGCGGCACGCCGCGAAGAGGCTCTTCACCCACAGATTCCGAAGACAGCGATTTCGGAACGCGACCAACCAAAAGACGGAAGGTTGCAAAGACATCGCAGAAATCGAAAGCGATCGATATCGTTCTTCCTGCTGAAAGACAATCATCCAGGACACTTTCCAAGGTTGTTAATTACCATGAGGATGACGACGATATTGTTGATGAGGATGATCTGATGCCTAACGAGTTTGGAGAAGTTTGGACTTATGGTATCTAACGAGTGTGACTTTGTTGACTTGTAGTTGAAGAAACGGAGTCCCAAGATGCTATTGATGCTATTGTGGACCATCGGCTGCTACGAGAGAATGGTACACCATGTTCTTTGCGCCGCTAACAATTAGAATCAGGCGAATCGCAACCAAAGGCTCCTGCCAGTCCATATACTGACCTTGAATATTATGTATGAAAACTTCATCTGTCGCTGCTAATCTCAGGTCAAATGGCAAGGACGAGCTCATCTGTGGAATACATGGGAGTCGTACGACACTCTAATCAAGCTGCCGACTAAGAAACGCTTGGACAACTACATCAACAAGAAAGTCATTCCGGAAATGGAAATTCGCGCTTCCACTTATACAACGAGCGAAGACATCGAAGGCATGGAACTCGAGAGGGATCGTCAACGCGAACAACTAGAAGCCTACAAGATTCCCGAACGTATAATAAGCGTCCGAAGCGTCAATGAATGTCGTCATCTCGATGAGAAGCATACCGAGTACCTTGTCAAATGGAAATTACTGGGCTACGAACATTGTACCTGGGAAGATGTCGATGTTGTCAGCAAGACCAGTCAAGACAAAATCGATGCTTATCTCGATCGCCAGAATCATCCTCTCGCTCCTGCTAAAAGTCATCATTATACGTCGCGGCCGAAATTCAGGCGTATGGATCGTCAACCTTCGTATGTACGTAATGGCGAGCTTCGAGACTTTCAACTTACTGGCTTGAACTGGCTTGCCTATCGATGGAGTCTCAATGAGAATGGTATTCTAGCTGATGAAATGGGTCTCGGCAAGACGATTCAGACAGTCGCTATGCTAAGTTGGCTCGTCTATGAAAAGCATCAACACGGTCCGTTTCTCGTCGTTGTACCACTGTCGACTGTTCCTGGCTGGCAAGAGACATTAGAGTTCTGGGCACCTGAACTGAACGTTCTGTTTTACACAGGGACAAGTAAAGCCAGAGAAGTCCTTCGAGAACACGAATTCTTCGCCGACTTGCGTGGATCGAAACCTAAATTCAATGTCCTCATAACCACATACGAACTCATCCTCAAAGACAAATCAATCCTATCTCAATTCAAATGGCAATATTTAGCAGTCGACGAAGCTCACCGTCTCAAAAACTCGGAATCGGCCCTTTATGAAACGTTGATGGAATTCAAAGCTGCCAACAAACTTCTCATTACTGGTACACCATTACAAAACAACCTGCGCGAACTTGCTGCTCTTATCGATTTCCTGATGCCTGGTCAAGCATTTGTTGAAAATCGTGAAATCAACTTTGAAGCACCGGATGATGAGCAGGAAGAATTTGTACGGGAACTCCATGAGAGATTGAAACCTTTCATTCTTCGACGGCTGAAGAAAGATGTTGAGAAGTCATTGCCTCAAAAGAGTGAGCGGATACTGAGAGTTGAAATGTCCGACTTGCAGACCCATTATTACAAGAACATCTTGACGAAGAATTATAAGGTGTTGAATGAGGGAGCGTCTGGGGCTCAACAATTGTCTCTTCAGAATATCATTGTTGAACTCAAGAAGGCGAGTAATCATCCTTTCTTATTTCACAATGCCGAAGAGAAGTGGCATGAGAGTAAAGGCCATCCGAATGAGGCTACACGGACTCGGGATGATATTCTTCGGGGTTTGGTCATGACTAGTGGTAAAATGGTATACTGTTCCTGTGTACTTGTTGCTAATTGCAGGTCCTTATTGATAAATTGTTACAACGACTGCGACGTGATGGACACCGTGTCTTGATCTTCTCTCAGATGGTTCGAATGCTCGACATCCTCGGGGACTATCTTCAAGCTCGTGGGTTACCGTTTCAACGTCTCGACGGAACCATTCCTGCTGTTCAACGTCGACAAAGGATTGATCATTTCAACGCTCCTGATTCACCTGACTTCTGTTTCCTTCTGTCTACTCGCGCTGGTGGACTCGGTATCAATCTTATGACTGCTGATACTTGCATAATCTTCGACTCGGATTGGAATCCTCAGGCCGATCTACAAGCCATGGGACGCGCTCATCGTATCGGTCAGAAGAATCATGTCATGGTATATCGTCTAGTGAGCAAAGACACCATCGAAGAAGACGTTCTTGAACGCGCTAGACGGAAAATGATTCTCGAGTACGCAATCATCAACCTGGGTGTGACAGATAAAGGCAAGGGCCAGAAATCTGATCTTCCAAGTGAAGAGCTATCAGCTATCATCAAATCCGGTGCCTCCAACATGTTCAAGGCGAACAACAATCAAGAAAAATTAGAGAACATGAATATTGATGATGTCCTAGAACATGCTGAAGATCACGATACCACTGGGAGTCTTGACGGAGCACAACTTGGTGGAGAAGACTTTTTGCGACAATTTGAGATTACAGATTATAAAGCGGATGTCAGTTGGGATGAGATTATTCCTAAAGAGGATCGCGAGAGAATTGAGGAAGAAGAACGTGTATTACAAGAACAAAAAGCCACCGAGGAATTGATTGCACTGAACACGAGACGAGTTGCTGCCTTGACGAAACGTGTTAATCCTGGCGATACGGAAAGTTTGGCCTCCGAGGAACCGGAACGCAAGAAACGAAAGTCTTCCAAGAGCGTCATGGCTAAGAAGAAACAACCGAAGCCTGAAATCGATGCAGATCGCGATTTGGATGTCAATGATATCCGCCATTTGTATAACGGAATGCGACGTTATGGAGATCTGCAAGGCCGATACGATGACATTGTTGCCGGAACAGATCTTGCCAAGTTGAACAAAGATAACGTCCTTCGTACTGGTGAAGAGATGTATCAGGCTTGTCTGGAAGCAGTCAAGATTCATATTCACGATAAACCGCAAGTTGAAGAGCCCGCTCAACCTGAGAATGACGTGAATGGTGATGCCAAGCCAAAGGTCCCCGGAAAGCCTAAAGCAATTCTCATCGAATTCAAGGGCCTGCCTAAAGTCAATGCTGAATCGATCCTTCAAAGGCGAGACGATATGACGTTCCTTCACAGAATTCTACATCGGACAGCCCCAGTCACCAACTTCAGAATCTCGGCTCAAGTTAAATCAGTGTCAAATTGGAAATCACAATGGGCAGCTAGAGAAGATGCAATGTTGTTGGTTGGCGTTGACAGACATGGTCATGGGGGTTGGTATGCAATACGAGATGATCCAGAACTCGGTCTTACCGACAAAGTGTTTTTGGACGAAAACAAACCTGAGAAGAAGAGCGCGAAGAGCGAAGGTGCAACAAAAGATATTCCTGGATCAATCCATTTGAATCGAAGGACAGATTATCTCTTCACCGTCCTCAGGGAAGAGCATGCAAAACCCGGCATCCTGGATGTTCTCAGTGGAAAGACTGTTGAGACGCCGGTGAAAGAACCCAAGAGTCGACCTAGGGCTAGTGGAAGTTCCAAGGCATCATCGTCGAAGAAGGTTATCAACGGGGAAGCGGGTTCAACGCCCGAGAAACGACGAACATCGAGTGACCCATCCTGGACCAGGATCTTTGTACCTGTTACGCACAATGCAAGGGTCAACGGCCAGCAGTCTAAGCCATCTGACGACAAACGACCTAAAGAACCTTCGAGCGATTATGAAAGTATGGACGAGGAAGAACTTAAGGTACCTTTCCATTCATTCTATCTTTGTCTCACGTAAAATAGGAACGCATGCGACTCGTCAGACATAATCTTAGACGGATCCGGGAACGACCGGACACGAATGATAAAGTCAAGATTACTGAATATGGACGTTCTCTCATTGTCAATCTCAAGGCAGTTGGCGATCACATCAATAAGGAAGTTGCGAAGAACCAATCTTGGGCACAAGAAAGGAAACGAAGACATTTGTGGTAGGGTGCTTGAATACCTCGCGCTGACGTTGACAGGACTTTTGTTGCAAAGAACTTTTGGCCTAAAGAAATTTCTCACAAGCGGCTCCACATGTTGTATTTAGGTATTATCAACAAGGAAAAAGAACGTGAAAAGGAACGAGCCGCCACCAAAGAGACAGCATCATCATCATCTAAGTGACATCGGAGGATGGACCTTGACATGGAGTGTGAATAGTTTGGAAATTTTGCGTTTTGGGATCGGGTGAGCATGGCGGCAGGTTTGTTTTCCGGGAGAGATAGGTACGGTAAACATATTATTTGCATCACAGAGGAGTTTCGAAAATGTTTGATGTATTTCAATTATCCTTCTGAGTCACACAGAGTGAGAATAAAAGCATGAAAATAAACTTTGAAGTGACCGGTCCCCCCCCCTGGAGTTGTGAGAGAGGAGTCCCAATGAGATCCGGACAATCTTAATTTAAGTTGGTTTGTGTGATGAATGTCAGGCTCACAGCAGCAGCAGCACATGACCTGGTTGACTTATATAATCGATTTTGTAGTAGTGTCAGAGAATTTTGGCTTTTTCGGCTGGCGACGCAGAACAAGGGTACGGGGAGGTAAAGTTTCAATTTAAGTGAACGAGCCCCTTGCTAAACAGTGAAAGAGAGCAAGCCAAGGCAAAAAGGGTAGAGCCTGTGCGCCAATTCACTGAAAAAAGTCTTAATACGCACATTTCCAACAGTCTCTCTACCTTCTGTCGCCAGTGGCAGCAGAAGAATCCTTGCCTTTCCTTCGCTCATTCACGTTGATATCAAAGACCGACTTCTTTAATAAGTAACTTTATTTGTTCGCGAACAAAGACGTGGATGTTGGTAACCTGGACAACTGGGAAAGTTCGCTTGGGCAAGACTCACGCCAACTGAAAAAGAACCTATCACTCGTTCCAATAAAGAGCAAACAGTCAACCTGCAATTTGGGATCGTTGCGCTATAACATTCTGTTTCGATATCGGAACTTGCATCTTAGCATAGACGAGGATACCAATAATGCAGGCAGCGCCAAATGGAGATTCGCCATTGTCGCCGACTGACCCGCAGAGCGTAGGGATCACCATACCACCTCTACCCGGTACAATTGGTCATATGCGACAAAAGCCTTCGCGCGTAGGTCTCGGAGAAAGGCAATACTCGTATGATGTCACTACAGGACCGTCAGCGAGACTTATTCAACGATCTAACCCATCCCCACCGCCGTCAATTCACCATCGTCAGTATTCTGAAGGTGCGGGAGGTGAGCGAACGATACATCCTCTTGCCAGCGGGAGGAATGCGAGTGTCAGTTCATTAGATACTCCGCATATTGCGCCTCTCGAAAATGGCTTGGACAGCGTAGGTCAGTCTATGAATGGGGCAACAGGTAGGCGACGACATGGACATGGTCATTCACATGCACATTCACATCATCACCATCCAAATCATTTGGGCCCTGTCCCTGCGAAGCCGGCAAGCATGATGAGTACGTTGTCCAACACCTTCATCCACTAATTGCAATAGGTACGTCTGAATATGCATTGCACATCCTCTTCACAAACTTTGTACGAATTGTGGAAGATATGTTCACCAAAATAATGGCCCTGCCAGTCGACGTAGAGCCCGATATCCCAGCTTACTTTGGTCCTGGTGTAGAGCCAGCTTTCGATAAAGTCCTTACTTCACTCGGTCACATCGCATCCCACAAGCCAACTCCAGTCATAAACACCATAATGTACTGGCGAGCGCACAAAGCCAAAGCAGATGGTGGGCCAGATGCTACGAGCAGCAATCGCGGTCTTACATCTACGCCTGCGAATGTGCCTCCTGGAGCAGCTGCGGCAATTAATGCCGGGACTATTGTCAATCCTCCACCTCTGTCTGCGTTACCTCCATCTATTACTGTACACCCCATGTCAACACCTCCTTCTTTAATACGACGTCAAACGGAGCCAGTGTTGAACACAACTCAAAGCGCCGAGCAAGCAGGGTACATGCCACAACGAGCAGCGCTCGCCCAGGCAATATTAAGAGACCGTCAACAACGGTGTGCAATCTACATTCTTTGTCGAGCTTTGATCGAAGTTATCAAACATACAACAGCAGATGCTCTCACCGAAGATGTCGCTTCGAGAATTGAACCTATCGTTTTCAGAGAATTGATCAACCAGGATCCAGAGAATTATAGAGGGGGAGGAGGGAAATCGGCAAACTGGAATATATTTGCTGAATTGCTCGGATGTTTCTCCAATATCCGGTATTTCAAATTCGGGATTGTAATCTGATTGCAGGTTTTCATCTGTCAGCGACAGATTCATCGAGTTCTTAGAAAAGTATAAGAATGGTGTGATACCCAAGGAAGTGGAGGGGAGTGTCGAAACGGTCATCCGGGGCATGACATATTTGAAGCTAAAAGTATTATGAACCTTTCGTTCCACATTAACAATAGATATACCCTATGGATGCTCTCGAAGAGTCTGCAGAGTTTTTGGCTAGTCTGGAAAAATTCTTCCAGAGAACTGAAAGTACGAGAATACGGTATGCTTATATGGAAGCATTTAATCGACTTATCTTGCCTGTTGCAGGGGTATCACTTCATCCAGGTTTTCAGCTGACAGCAGATTGCAACGGCCGAAGTTAATACACCTTCATGGGCAAATACAATCCAGTCTCTTTATCCAGTCATCTATAAGATGATGCAAAAGCAACGACATTGGCATGTTGCGTGCCCTCTTGCGGTAACATTGCTATGTGTCTCTCCACGAGACTATTTTGCTGCCAAATGGTGGGAAGTTTGCGAATCCATTTTGGTCAAACTACGGGATAAGACATTCAAAAATATGGCATTAGCATGCGTTGCTCGATTAGTTTGGTGCTACGTCTTCCGATATCCGGAGACATCCGCTGCAATGACTCGAAAATTTGATGTCATCGTCCGGACAATATTCCCGTCAGGACGGAAAGCGGTAGTACCTAGCGATACGCCATTGGAAACATTCATTCAACTTGTACGATTCATCGGGGCGAAACACCACGACTACACTTATAAGACCATTCTAAATCCTCTACTGAATGGCGATATCATTTCGAAGTCATCTGGTCTGATATCTGTCGAAGTACTTCAGCCAGAACGAATGACGATTGCGATCAGATCTTACCTTGCAATCCTATCAGATATCGAGAATAAGGTTATGACACCACCATTTCCAGGTGTCGCTTTCGATTACGAAGATGAGATTCCCATCGATAAGCGAGCAACTGCCATTTTGAGCGCAAGCGCTCTCACTACTGCTCGTGTAGAAGAATATTACAATTCATTCTCTCGCCTTCTCGGTCTCATCGCGTACTCCACAGATCAGCATTTTGGCGGAGCAGCAGTCCTCGAAGACAAGCCTCATGTAACACCAAAGACACCCATCTCGGCGACTTTCTCATTCAATTCGGAGTCACCTTCAACTCCAACCGTAATGGCCAATATCCGTGATCGACATCTCTTCTTCGATCTATTACATGCTGTATTCGACGCTTTCCCGACGTGTATCCCACGCAATCTTTCGACAGTCAAGCTCATTGAAATGTTGTGCAATGGCACAGCGCATTCGCATTACGGTGTGGCACAGTCGGCAGCAAATGCTATAAGAGTTATTGCCAAACGGCCTAGCTATTCTCAATTGGTCATCACCGGATTTGCCCGCTTCATGTTCAAGTTTGATGACAGAATGTCGCGCAATCCTGGTTCTGGAATAAGCTTCTTGAGCTCTCCTCATGCAGAAAACACACTTGGTCTTTACGTCGAGTTACTCAAAATATGGCTGGAAACAGTCCGTGCAAAGAAACAAGACAGCGGAAGTGATGCTGTTAATGTGCCTGCTACGCCCGAGGCTGATTCCAATGTAACGAGGGGTGAGGAGATGGAGATGACGACAGTATGGACGGTCATCGAGGAAACCGAAGCACATGGTCTGTTCTTCCTGTGCCATCAAAGTCAGAAAGTGCGACATTTTGCACTTAAAATACTTCGCCTTATCCGTGATTTCGATACTGCTCTTCTTGATGAATCTCCACCCGAAGGTAATGACCAATCATTGAAAGCTCGATCCCACAATCGGAATCCCTCACGTGCTGTGCGTGGCCCCAGAGTCATTGATATTTTCGATTCAAATGATGTCGTTGAAGGGTTCCTATCAGATGCAGATTCACTTCCCGTCGCTGAACGAAGTCGGTTGCAAGTTCTCCATTCCCGACGGAAGGAGGGAAATGTGCTTGTACGTCTGGCTGAGGGAACAAATTCCTTTGATGTCTCACTGTGGTACAAAGCATTCCCAATATTCATCAAGACATGCTTCGACCGGTTCCCCATGACGGTTGTATTGACAAGGAATATGATTTGCGATCGACTTGTCCAGATGTATTCCTCCATCGTAACTACGGTAGAGACCACACGTACACCTACAACTGGTCCGTTCGATATGGTCCCAAAGATATCTCCTAGGAGTCAAGCTGCTGAAGGGCTCATTGACCAGTGGAAGCTGTATCTCATTGTCGCCTGCTCGACTCTTACCTTAACGGACGAACAGTCATCGCGAACACAAGTAATGAATCATGGACGGAAAAAGTCCATTCCCTATCAATCTTTCCAAAGACTCACCTCTGCTCGATCAGTGTTCCGGTTAATTATTCCATTCCTGGGTGGAGAGCATAATATCGTAAGAGAGGCTGTTGTCGCTGCTCTCGGATGTATAAATATCAACCTTTACAAAGTCCTCCTCGAAGATCTTCAACCCACCATCAAGCCTCTGAATGAGGATGCTATGAGATTTGGTGGTCCCAAACCACCTGTCAAGAATCGGCAGAAGTTGAACAGACAACGGCAAGAAATCACCCATGTCCTCAATCTCACATCTCACTTTCTCCAGCGAGACGAGATCTTGAAGGATGAATGGATACTGACGCAATTGGTCGATTTTATCCGAGGTATGAAACTATTCCTAACAGATTCCGAAGTACAATTGCAATGGGAGTTTCAAGAGCTACGAAGGCATTTTTGTGGTTTGGTTGAGGCTGTATCTGAGGGTATTCGCAAATTGGAAGATCCCTCTAGGTGGCTGCCGCTGGAGGGAAGAACATCTTTGTTTAGACTGATTGAGGAGTGGTGTGGACATGGACCGAGATCTTTTGTCAAAGACCGAGAGAAGAGAATGCGGATGTCGATTATGGATGAGTACAAAGATGTACGAGATCGTGGTGCTTTGACTGCTGCAATGGAGATCGAGAAGAAGAAAGTAGAAATTGCAGCTCTGAGTTGCATGGCATCGCTATGCGTATCAGCCCTAACGGATAATTGTTAATCTCTAGAATGGACCTTACCTATCTTCGATTGAAAACGATGGAAGTCAGAAAGCTATCATGTCATTCGACATCGTCGGGGTGTTACAGTGGGTTGATGCCGTATTCAGTTCCAGCAGCGACAGAATCCACCGTATTGGACGTCGAGCATTGCGCAACATTCTCAGCGACAACCTTGATCAAGTCATGGTCATGGACGAGACTTTAGCCATGTGCTACATCAATCCTCCCGAGCACAGATCAACGCAGAGCTATTTCAACGTCATTGCTGATCTAATTATCGACAATGAGAACACAGGTTACAAAGTCTATCAGATATTTGCCCTTTGTCAATACAAGCTCGGAGATCCCAACCCAGAAATTCGCCAGAAGGCATTCAAATTGTTGGCAGTCTCGGAAGAGAGGATGTTTGGAAACTCTTTTGTTCAGCAATTTGAAGCGGGTGCCCTCAGTCAAACGGTGGCAGTGTACAAGAAGGCTCAGTATATGTTGGTTCGGATACTCACTCGCGAATATTTCAACCATGCAATGCTCATTTTCTCTGAATTGTGTGGCTTCTTTCCTCAGATGAAGGAACCTCAGAGACGGGAGCTTGTAGCAATCATGTTGCCCTGGATATCGATTATGGAACTCCAGAACGAGTTGAATGATACTGAGCTCAGTTCACCTGCCTATATGGTCCTCGTCAATTTATTCGAGATGACTGTGAAATATTCGGATAAACTGCAGACAGAGGTGGAAGCCTTGTGGTCTGCTTTGGCTTCTGCGACGTCACACAACGTTCGCACGATCCTCAAATTCCTCATGCAACAGAGCATTGAGCAACGGAATCCTTCTTTTGTCATGTTTGCACGACAAATTGTTGTGTACATCAGTCGCAGCGCCGAAGGAGCCAATCTACATGAGGTGCTTTTGATGGCAATGGAGCCAAGAGCCTGGAAATGGCGCGACACGCCCGCATCCCTAGTCCCGGATTTCGTGGGATTCCCTCATGCCGCAGTGCTTTCAGAACTCCTTCCTGCTCAGTCAAAACTTGTGACATTCACAACTGGTCAACTTGCACTCATTTTCATTGTCGATCTTCTCGCCGAGCCTGCACCATGGATAGCAGCCCATCTTCCATTATTGCTACAAGTTGTTTTTGTTCAAATTGATAGCCATATCAGCATCGTTTACGAAGCAGCTAAGAATCTCCTTCTCAACATCTCAATCAACTTTCTCTGTCTTGAAAATCTCGATCCCGCAATAAAAGCTAAACTCCGGGTTTTTGTCGATGATCTTCGATCTCGAGATTATAAGAATCTTTGGTCATACGATAGTAACAGCCGAAATAAGGGCACTGTATCGAGAGCTCCTCGCCAGATGGAACGCCTTGTGTCCGATGTCCTTACTGTCATGGGCGCAAATTCAGAGTTGCGTCAACTGTGGGGTAAGGTTGCGATGCAGTGGGCGACATCATGTCCTGTTCGTCATCTTGCATGTCGCTCTTTTCAGGTATTTCGGTGTTTATCGCCTACCATGGATCAAGAGATGTTAGCTAGCATGCTGGTGAGACTCTCAAATACCATATCAGACAATTCCGAGGATAGGGAAGTCATTCAGGGATTCTCATTAGAAGTTCTGAGCACTCTCAATGCGATTATTCGACAGATGGATGAAGCGCAGTTATTGATGTATCCTCAACTATTTTGGGTCACCGTCGCATCACTGAATACCATCCACGAAAGGGAATTTGTGGAAGTGTTGCCCATGTTGGAATCACTCCTTACCAAGATCGACCTCGCTCAACCTGCCAATGTTCAAACATTACTAACGGCATTTCCACCAAAATGGGAGGGTCGTTTCGAAGGCCTTCAACCATTGGTACTGCGCGGTCTGCGTTCTTCAATTGCTCTAACTCCCGCAATGCGCATCCTCGACTTACTTGACTCTCTTCCAATGCCTAATGAACTTGTTGGTGGTGAGAGTAGGCTCATGTTCAGCTTACTTGCCAATCTTCCCCGATTCCTTCACGCTCTCGATAATCTTCCTCTCCCCGATGACATTGTGACCCGAGCTGACCGACTCTGCAACTTGGCAGTCCAACCAGAACAAGAGAATATTCGGAAAATTCTGACTTCATATGCGAAAGCGCGTTTCCGTACCAAGGAAGATTTCGTTCGACAGATTGTCTCAGTCATTCGAGATGCATATTTCCCGGAGTACGAAGCACAAGGTTTAACATTTCTTCTCGGATTGTTACCTAATCGTCTCCCATGGATGAAGATTAAGACAATGGTTATTCTCAAGGCTATGCTCCCTCATGTCAATCTACGCAAGCCTGAATTTGCCGGAATTGGTGCCGAAATTCTATCGCCATTACTTCGTCTGTTACAGACAGAGTTTGCAGATCAAGCTTTAGAGGTTTTGGATGAGACAATCACTTTCGTTGGACAGCCCATGGATCGATATATTGCTAGGATGAGTCTTGGAAACCGGTCGCTCAGAAAGGAGTATGAGAATACTGTTACGGTTTTTGGGATTCCGGATGATAGTGGATGGGCGATTCCAGCACCCGCTGTGACTGCTGCAGCAACACGACATAATGTACACAATGTCTTCTACACTTGTCCGACAGTTGCCAATCCTCCGGGCGCACAGTCTCCAGCCATGCCAGACGTCCAATTCCACAAGGAAGACTACACATTTACTGGGATCACTGTTGATGAGCGGGCGGACACTCTAATGTCGACCGACGAACGATCTGATGAGAAAGCCTCACTTGGAGATATGGTGTCAGCGTTGCACAGTCTCGACGTCTTCTTTACTGAAGATGTCACGGCTAACTCGGCGAGTGGACATATGCACTCACCGTCCTACCCCGAGAATGATTACGGCAGCGTTGATCCATCAGAAACTGCTCCAGCTATTTATGATTCCCGAGTTGCTGGCATCCTAAGTAGATCTCTAGCACGGTCACCAAGTGTAACATCCTTGCGCACGACCTTCGCAGAGTCTTTCAACACAGCTGGTTATTCACGCCAACGTCCTCCATTTTCGCCTTCATCATCTGGTTTCGGACTTTCTCCTCGATCAATTACACGGCGAATTCATCGCCCAGGTCTTTCAAATCGATCCATCTCCAGTCCATCTGAATATGTTGAATCTTCCTCTGAAGCAGAAGAATCCTTCGATGAGGAAGATCCCCAATCTCCAAATGACGAAGAAATGCCAACCACTTCTTTCCAACTTGAGACCTTGTTGAAGTCTGCACCGGCTCCTAAGTCAAGCATGCGTCCACGATTCTTGGGTGGGGGAGTTAATAAGGATAGAGAGTCGGCTATGACTAAATCTGATAGAAAAGTTAGTCCCAGGGGACCAACGATGTTGAGGTCGGTGAAGAGTCCTAAGGCTCCGTCAAAGCCTAATCGAGAGATGGAAGTTCAATCTTTGCACCTTTCAAACGGGAAGGAATGATGATCAGGTATTGTTCAAGTAACTGGCATTTAGCTAACTCTCTCTTAGGTTTGCAATATGTGTAAATTAACGAATCTAAATGATATCTTTGGATGGAAATTTATTTGCATGGCGTAGCAGGGTAGGCAGGTTTAGAGACCATGTACAGAATTTAGCCCCTAGTTTCATACCGCCATGCTCACCTCATCGGTGTTGCATCTCACGACCAAAACCTAACCCACGCGTTGAGCCCTTAAATGCGGCGCGTATCTCGATGGCCCGTGACGATAATTTTTATGACAACATCCACAACGGCAGACATCGAACCACCTCAAAAGAAACAGAAAACTATGTCTCCAGCTATGACCGAAGGTACTGCAGAGTCTAAAATTCCACCACAGGCATTTGAACAAACCTCTCTCCTTATTCAAAAGCTTTCCGATAAGGCTCGTGCGCCAACAAGAGGAAGTCCTCTGTCCGCGGGTTATGATCTTTACTCGTAAGTCTTCCAGTCGTTGTTTTGGCTTTCATTCCTTTCTCAGTATCGTCAAGGTCTGACTAAGTGTAGCGCCGAAGAGACTGTCGTTCCAGCTAAAGGGAAGGCGCTCATCGCCACAGACTTGTCGATTGCCTGCCCACCAGGCACTTATGGACGCGTTGCACCGCGTTCGGGCCTAGGTACTTCCCTGCTGTTGCCCGGAGGACTAACGGATAGCTGTCAAACATTTCATAGATACTGGTGCTGGTGTGATTGACGAGGACTATCGTGGACCTGTTAAGGTGCTATTGTTCAACCACTCCGACGTTGACTTTCAAGGTACATCCCCTTCCTAGAACATATTAAGAGTAGTCTCCGAGGGAGATCGAATCGCGCAACTCGTGTTGGAGAAGATATATACACCTCCTGTCGTTGTGGTTGAGTCTTTGACTGAAACCGAAAGAGGGGTCGGTGGATTCGGGAGTACTGGAAAGTAAATTCGCAATGAGATATTTGGTCTGTAGCGTCATCTGTAGCATCTTATCCCGAACAACTTCAGTTTATGATACATCGAGAATTGATAACCAAAGCAATATTCAAAAAGACTATTCACTGTCTATCGCCATTCAGCAAAGTCCCAATCCGACATTTCTAATCTCTCTCAATTCGGTTGGCAAAGTGCCTGAAAATCATGTCCATCCCACTGAGCGATGCCCCACAATTTCAAGCGAAACTCTTCCCTCCTTGCGCCTCTGGCAAGATCATTGGCTGAAGTCGTGGCTAACACTGGCGCACAAGGATGGAGACTCAGGGAAGTCACGCATTCTCCTATTAGAGATCCAATTCAGATGCATACCATCATGAGCGAAGAATGTAGAATGCGGAAGATATGCAATATGGGCCAAACCCTGCTGAAATAGTCGTGGAATAGACCACAGCCTTACCTCTCCGTTTGTACTTCCATTGAAGAAATATTGGCCATCCGGCGACAATTCCGTCCAGACGGGTCTATCTGTAGCACGAAATTCACCGGCCAAACTGAATGCCACTTCAGGGAACTTTCGAACATCGACCACATCGATGCGGCTGATGAAGCGTGCAACAAGATAGAGATAGTTTCCATCCAGACTCCATTTGAGCTGGTAGAAGTCCTTTTCCTGCTCGAGGACGGGATATTGATACTGCTGGGTGACTCTGTAAAACCCATTTGGTCGATTATCAAGTAACAAAATGCTTTTGCCTCTAGTTGCCGCTGCCAGTATCCCGTGGCAATTGAGTGACAAGGTGCAAATCTCGCCCCAGTGTCCTGTGAGGTGGTAGAGATTAAGGAAGTGTGGAGGAGTTAGGGAGAAAATGTCGATCTCATTAAACCCTCCGCATATGAGCCTACAATCAGATAGTCCACGCAAAAGAAGTCAACGTAGTGTTGTCGCGAGAAAACGTTATACTTGTAAACCATCCGATTCCATTCGGAAGAAACGATGCAACCTGATGTCATTACTTATGCATACCTTATGTCAGGACCTTTTGTTTTGTGTGGACATTCCAAAGTTCAGTTGCGTTATTCGGCATTGAAACGACAAAATTCCAAGTATCCGGTCTAGTAGTCTGCATTCCGGGATACCAGCCTAGCGGTGATTCCCGACAGTCCGTGGATATCTCAAGAACAGTCTGTAAACTCAATGGTTCCCGTATTTCTCCTGCACCATATGAATGACTGCGTTGAGTCCTCATCGTCAGATAAAGACCAGATAGTGCAGCTACATTTCATACAACAATACCCAGTCCTTTATGGCTATGAGAAGGAACACTCCGTCTGGGGACCTAATTAACGTTCAATGGGAGCACTAGAGGTCCGATACCATTGCACACGATCCACGCCACCATTTTGTTTACTTGTCATATGTTCAACTAGGCCCGGCATGCGAGGAAAGTAACTTAAAATTAGGGACGGGTTCTTGTAGGTTGTCAGAGGACGACCAGGGTATTGGCTCTGCCAGGTTGAAGGCATACCGAAAAATGGTCCCTGTGGCAATTGAGCTCCGGCAGGATAGAGTGCATTGGGGATCTGAGGCGGCCCAGGTGCGAATTGGGGAATATGAGGCGGTCCCGGTGCGAATTGAACGCCGGTAGGATAGGGTACATCGGGAATCTGAGGTGGTCCCAGTGGGAATGGAGGGCCGGTAGGATACGGTGCATTGGGGACCTGAGGCCAGGCAACTGAAGACGCACCGGGCACGACAGACGAAGGCACCGGCAAGAAACCCTGAAAGCCAGGGCCCGGATGGACTTGGGATGTGTACCTGCCATAAACGTTACTGCTTTCTCTGTTCTTTTCAAAGCTCTTCACCCGGTATTGCCCTGTGGGAACGTAAGCTTTACCTGAGGGACTTGGTTGCAAGCTCGCAATCTGTGATGGCGGGGAGAAGGGTTTTGCTCCTGCATCTAACGGTGTGCTTTGCTCCTTGTCCACGGACTGGGGAGTTTCTTGATGGGTTTCGTTCCCTTCGGCTCCGAGGTTTCCTGGACTTGTCACCTCTGTCGCAGCTTGTTCTCCAGATGCCATCTTCTTCAGCAAAAATTAGCAAAATTCCAGCAACTCTTGAGATGGTTCCCGAGAAAAAAGCGTTTGATTTATGAGATGAGATCGACAAAGCAATTGCGATTTCATTTAGGAACGCCGATCGAAATTTCGCCTAGTGAAGACTGTGGCTGGCTCCCTGCATTGGCCTTCGCGTGTCACTAGAAACGCTCTGCACGACAAGAGAAAACCCCCTAACGGCAGTGGCACGTCTTTCTTTCTTAACGACCATCAGGATGCCAAGCATATTCCTGTGGCCTGCATCGAATCGCCAGAGATGAATGTAACGACCACCGTCAAAGACAAAGAAGTCCAAATTCCTCGATGGCAACCGTTACAGCGCTTGCCTCGTTTCCCAAAACTCTCGCCCAAGAGGCTTATAATCCTAATCGTCATTCTCGGCGTACTAATGCTCTTCTTTTCACCTTCATACATGAATCGCTCTGCAATTGATCCGGACGAGAATGACGAAGACGTAGTCAAGGGATTACGAAAAGAATTAAAAGCGACCATGTCATTAAGGGGTGAATTCTCATTAGGCAAAGCCGCAGCAATATTTGTCACAGGTCACGATGTGCGTGACGCGGCAGGGATAACAGCCCTCGCATGTGATATGGCAGCTGCGAAGAAACTGAATGTGTTGATATTGTATGTCGGTGTCAACGCGACCGAGACGGTACCATTTTTCTTCAGAGCGAATGGGTTTGATCGGACGTCGTGCCCTGTCGTGTGGCATGATGCCAGGCATCGTTATTCCTCGGTGAATAAACAGGAAAGTGCAACAGAACAGATTTTAGCGGATGCGATAGGGTTCATCGATCCTTCTGTGGCGGTGTACGTGGAAGATGAGGAAGACTGGATCATGCAAGTGCTCGAACGGGTCGTGTACTGGAGACAGCCCGCTATTTCACTGATCCAATTGAAAAGGGCTGCTCTTCCCAATCTGCGATGGATCTCAACGCTCACCCCTTCCGCATTGGCAGGTATCTCGTGAACTTGATGTCTCTGATGTCAGCTTGGAACATACCGCAAATCGACGTAGCAATCACGACCTCGCAGGAGAACACTGGAACATTATACCGACTAATAGAATCCTTATTATCAGCTGAATATATTCAACCCGTTCTTCCCCGACTCTTTATCACCTTTAATCCGAATACTACAACGCCGGCAATCCTAAAACTCCTTAAGAAATGGCCCTCCGATAGGTTGATATTACGACATCAAATAGCACCACCCCACACTTCCTTTCCCGACATTCTTCAGTCCTGGTATCCGTCAGACGACGACAACTATGTACTTGCTCTCCAAGACGACGTAGAGCTAAGCCCCTGGTACATGTATTGGCTTCACCTGTCTCTCATGAGATACGTGTATTCCGAACCTCCAACAGAATTCTCATCAACTTCTATGTTAGTGGGTATTTCACTCCAGTCTGCGTCGAGATCGTCTCGTTCCGGGGACGCAAGAACATTAGATATTCGACGGGCACTACTACTCGCCCCTATGTATGCGGGCTGGCAGTCCTATTCCACTCCATACATATACCAACAAACTCTATTCCATTCAACATTATTCTTCCCTCTCCAATGGCGTGAGTTTCACAACTATATCGCCATGCGAGAATATTTCGGAGGGGGTATCGACGACTTTACAACTCATGTCTCAACATTTCAATCAGGCGAACCGCTCGCGTTAGAAGTGTACTGGCTAGAGCTCCTTATTGCAAGGGGCTACGCCATCTTATACCCCAACTTCGAAGACGACGCTTCCTTCGCCATACAACATTTTCAACCAGAAGAACGACCCTCAGAAGAAACGCCCTTGTTGCAATGGGGCCAACTATTCGATGAAATCAAAGACGGATTACCAGATTGGGAGGATTTACCTGTTCTCGATTACGAAAGACGAGTGATAGGATGGGATGGATTAGAACGTGCTAGTAGGAAGGTATTGGAACGATTGTCGAGTTGTAAAGACATTCCGGAATATGGTTGGCAGGTCAGAGATTTGTTTTGTTACCCTGAGGAAGATGCATATCGTCATAGGGATGCTGCTCAGAAAAGTGTCAATATTGCGGATTAGGTGGACTATTGCTTGTGGGTGGTTTGGTGTTCAGACTTTATTTGGAGGTACATTGTGGGATACCATGCATAGACTTTTTCAACACTTTCTAGCTATGACATTGAAGGAGATGGAACTAATAATCAATGCGGTTGACATAATTCGATTCGATTTGACCCTTGGCTTCGGAACGCTTGGGTGTAGTACGCTCGTGATCTTGAAAGGATTCACCTGAAGGTCCTGAAGTGGCGTCGCTGGTCAGATAGAACTGGGCATCTGACGTGAATGACCTGCAGATATATGCGCCCGGCTTAGGACTTGGTGAAAGTGGATGCTGTCTGAAATACAGAAGTACCGCCTCATCCGGGCTGTCAGTAACTATTTCGGGCTCATAATAACTCCTTTACACCGAAATGCACTTAATTTAAGGGCCTGCACCGTATCGGCTATGACCAATTTCAGATCTCCGTCACGCTTTTCGACCCGCCCCCACTTGCTCCGTTTCCCCAACAGCACACACTTCCTTAATGTGTAGTGCTAATTATTGTCCTGAATGAATACAAACCAGCTTGTTATCACCCTCGCGTCGTCGCCAGTATGACCGCTTGCCTGCCAATGCAAGAACCATGTCTTCGCGATACCAACCGAAACGACTTCCTATCTTATCGCCAATGGTACGGCATCCTCACACCGGAACACGAACACAATATTTTCCTTGGCGATATCGGCAGATTCTCAAAGGAAGGTGATTTCCTCAAGTTGGGCAGCATGTTTGAATCTTCTCCAAAACGGTTGATGGAGAAAGGTCAGTCTGCCGAGAAGTGGGTTTGTGTCAAGAGACCGGGCCCAGATAAAGTGTTTTCGTCCGAGGAAATGATGCTGGATCCGTTCATTAGTTCAACGACAGGCTGGATGAAAGTTCCTGATGAAAGTATTCGAGAGTATATCCTCACATAATTGCGCGACTGACCATAGGATCAAGTTTTTATGTTTGCGACGGGCAGACAGAAGTTCGTTGACTTATGAATATGTGAAACCGACTACTGCTATGAAATTGGGACAATTGCGAAAAGGAAAATGGGCTCATGCGTTGTTGTTAGGTGGTCCCTTACAACGACATGAACTGCGCCATCCCGGACTGACAGAATGGTTGAATTTGAATTGCGGTTCGTTGAGACGACAATTGGAGTTGCTGAATCCGAGTGAACAAGATGCGGAGTATGGAATAATATTGGTTATGACGACATATACATCCCCCGGCTTTACAGATGTTCGATTTTTGAATCACGGCGACGACTTGTCGCCCATAATTATGGGAGGGATGCCAGGTGCGAATGGAGCTTCAAAGTGGTTACGAGGATACCCAGTGGACATGACACAGCCGTCGTTCAACGGCGAATTTTACACTAATGAAGCACAAGGGGTACACGACGTTTGTTATGGAACTAATTGTAGATTGAAGGGGGTTGGACTATTTTCATTGATGGGTATTCAATCAAACGAGCTTCAGGGTTACGACGATTTATGGAATCTGCTAACGACGTTTTACGAAATGAAAAAGAAAAGAATGCTAGGAATTGGAAGAAATATGTTACGATCAAGAAGATATCAAAGATGTAAAAATGTAAAGCATAGCTGGTCGTACTGTTATTTATGCCTTCAATGTAATATCATAAACAGACGCAGCTTCATCTGTATGTTTTTGAAAAGCGAGAGCGACATGTCAGGTGCGTAATACCGTGTTCCCATACGGAGAGAAGCGTCACATTTCGTAGATACGCTATCAACGTCTATTCATCTTCCTCTTTCTCAAGGGTGTCTATAGTCAGTACTTCCAGAACCAAGAAGAATACAAGTAGTATGACATTTCCCACAATACTGTCTGTCCTTATGAAACGCCATAAATATCCCGGCTCCACAAGTTTCTGAAGGACATTCCCGTCTAAGACGCTGAATCTTGCCATCCGCATCAACAGAATAATATTTCAACGTAGCCAACTTCTCCCTTCCAATTAGCTATCTCCCTCTAAAGGAAATACTTTTTATGCTTATGTTTAATCTTTTTGGGAGTAGTATAAGTTTTCTTCTTTCGTTTCTTGGCTCCCCCATCAAGATTGAAAACCAATTGAAGCGTTGCCTCGGAAGAAATATTGTAATCTACCAATCCGTCATCATCAGCACGGCTGACTCGGGAATGGAAATGTGAGGGATTG
>Ga0335073_10001062_pt1 | contig 36302 bp, 24 predicted proteins | sample Lox_Sample_22_FD_207093 | JGI IMG/M metagenome (GOLD analysis project Ga0335073, IMG submission 207093) | Soil microbial communities from Loxahatchee National Wildlife Refuge, Florida, United States - Lox_Sample_2.2 | ecosystem: Environmental > Terrestrial > Soil > Wetlands | place: USA... | reverse complement strand
ACTGCAATTCCGGACAGGTTGTCATTCGCCAGCGATGGATGGCAAATGTGACACGAGATCAGAACCTCTTCTTCAGATTGTCCACGGAGATAACACTCCCCGTACGTCAGTTGACCGTTCTCAAGAGTGGAGTCGATACAAACCTCGTATTCGCCGTCTTGTAGCCTGGCCAGTTCGTTGTGTGAAAGACAGAATCCCCAATTCTCCTTGTAATAAGAGGTCCGATATGGAATCCAATTCGGATATTCGGGAATCGTGAAAAGGTGCGCTCTTAGCTCGGCCAACGGCATCTTCCGGCGCATGGGCACGCTGTAATTCATTACGTGTAGGTTCGACCGCTGAAAGTCGACAACGCGTCTGCCCTCGGCATCCTTTATATAGGCGTCCCGAATATTCCATTCCTTGGGGATCGTCCAGTCGAATACTGTAGTCCCAGTCGGAACTTCGGAGATCTGCAGCGGGATTCGCTCAGCAATGCGCGCCAGAGTTTCGCGCACTCCGTTGCCAGTAATGCTCCGGCAAATCGGATACAACTCGGCCGCGAAGTCGTAGAGCTTCTGGCCAAGCGCTTCGGGATTCTTATCTTCCATGTAGTTCAGAAGGTGCGTTGGGCAAGCTGAAAGTCAGGATAGGTGCGATCGCGATCGGAAATCACTTCTACGGTTCGGGGCCAGGGGATCTGGAATGATGGATCGTTCCAGCGCACTCCTCTCGAAAGCTCCGGACTATGAAATTCAGACATTTGATAAAACACTTCAGTTTCGTCTTGCAGAGTGAGGAAGCCGTGCCCGCATCCCTCCGGCACGTAAAGAGCACGATAGTTATCAGTGGTCAACTCAGCAGCGATCCACTGCGCGAACGATGCCGATTGGGACCGCAGATCGACTACCACGTCGTAAATCGCTCCCCTCGTGCAGCGCACAAGCTTTGCCTCTGCACTCGGGCTTTCCTGATAATGAATGCCGCGCAATGTGCCGCGTCGTGCGCTGTAGGAAACGTTGCACTGCACAACCTTTGGATTAAGGCCGTGATCTTCGAACTCCCGCTGACACCACGAGCGAGCAAAGAAACCACGGTCATCCGAATGAGGTTCCAGCTCGATCTCGAAGACGTCTTTTAACCTTGTTGGCCGGAAAATCATCGCGGAATTACTGAGGCTCAGAAAGACTCATGAAAAAGCGGCAACCTGTTCACCGACAGGTTGTGAGGAGTGAGACCGGAGCCACTCTTCAAACACGACAATACTGAAGAGAATTTTGTGGTTATCGCTTTCACCTGAACTGTGCTGCGCAAAAATGGACTGCACCGCGTCTGGTCGCAGGAATTCATAGATTAGCGACTCTGAATCCATCAAAGTATCCTTTAGCCTCCTGCTCATCGTGCCCCGGAACCAGTCGTCTACGACATTGACTCCGAATCCGCGTTTCCTTCTTTTCAAAATCTCATTCGGCAACACCGAACGACAAACCCTCCGGTGTAGCCATTTCTGCGATACATTACGGACTTTGAAATCCGCGGACAATCGTTCCGTAAACTCAACGATTTCTTTGTCGAGGTAGGGGACGCGCGCCTCCAGACCATGAGCCATCGAAAGCTTATCGCCATACATCAGAAGTTCATCGGGCAGACTCGATCGGAGCTCTACAAACTGAAAAGCTCCAAGGTCGTCGATCTCCGACGTAAGCTGGCCAAAATCCGCCCAGCAGTCGAGAATGGTGTCTCCAGTGTGGTCATCGATCATGCCGTCACGAAACAACGAGTTGACCTCCGCGCCAGGCAGCAACGAAAAAACACTTTGATATCTGCGCATTCGCTCCGGCACATCCAGCGAGTGGACGCCTCGCTTCAGTGTTTCGTTTCTCGGAAGAGCCCGAATGAAAGAGCTCGCAGAGCCTCTCAGCCATGATGGCAAGGATCTCCACATGGCGGCATAGCGGACTCCAACGTGTCGGCGATACCCTCCAAACAACTCATCGGGCCCCTGACCTACTAATACAACCTTTACATCTTGCCCTGCTCTTTCGCAGACAAAGTACATCGGCACGATTGAAGACGACGCGATCGGCTCCTCGAGACAAGAAACAATCTTCGGCAAGGCTTGTTCAAAAGCATTGCGATTGAGCAATACTTCAGTGTGATTGGCGGAGAAGATCGCGGCTGTCTTCTTCGCATCGCTTAACTCATCATCAGCAAAGCTCGACCCGTATCCGATGGTATAGGTACGCCACTCCTTGCCATACAGGTTCATGAGCGCTAGCAGTAGGCCTGAGTCAACACCTCCGCTCAACAGGAGCCCAAGAGGCACATCACTCAACAAGTGCCGCTCTAGAGATTGCTTATACAGTTCGGTGAGCTGCTCCTCCGCCTCCGCGGTGGATTTCATCGGTGAGAATGGCTCTGGTTTAAAGGTGTACCAACGGGTCATTCGATAAGTGCCATTTTCAACCGTTAGCTTCGTGCCTGGTGCCAGCTTTCGGATACCCCGATATAACGTGTACGGCGATGGTGTATAGCGATATCGTAGGAACAGATTCAGCGCAGTAGGATCGATTTCAACTTGCTCTTCTGTGGCAGCGAGAATCGGCCGAACTTCGGAGCCAAACCACAGCCGCCCCGCATCGACCTTGTAATAGATCAGTTTGATTCCGAAGGGATCGCGGGCTACCACCAAGCGCTTCTTGCGTGTGTCCCATATCGCCAGGCCAAACATTCCATTCAGCCGGTTCAACACTTCGTCGCCCCACTGCTTGTAACCGTGGACGATCACCTCCGTATCGCAGTTAGTCCGAAAGACGTGCCCAAACGACTCTAATTCGCGCTTGAGCTCATGAAAGTTGTATATCTCGCCGTTGAACACGACCCAGACCGATTCTTCTTGATCGGACATTGGTTGGTGACCGCCGGCCAGGTCAATGATTGAGAGGCGGCGAAAACCGAGCCCTAAGGACCCAGAGAAATAGTAGCCTTCATCATCCGGACCACGGTGAGCAATCGAGCTCGCCATCCTTTCGACGGTGCGCCGCGTGACTGGAGCGCCATCGCCAAAGTTGTATTGTCCGCAGATTCCGCACATACGGGTATCGTCTTGAAGCTGTAGCTCAGTTCTGTGAGCGCTTGTAGAGCAGAAAACAAAGGCTTCTGAACATCTGCGACTGCGCCCAGCGGTGCATCGGAGTATTGTCCCAGCCGAGCAGAAGCTGACGCGCTCGGAAAGAACCGCCGCTCTTCTGCCAGTTTTTGAGATCTACGAGGACTCGCGATAACACCGAATCCAGGTCAGGAAAGCGTCCGCTGAGCAATACGCAGACGTTGATGCACTCAGCGTAATCGTAGAGTTCCCGTCGGTACACGGTCATTCGAGGACGGCGAGAAAACGGCTTCGGAAGACCTTTCTCATCGAAGAGGTTGGCCACGTAATAGTCCACGCCGCGCTGAATGGCTTTCGTGCAGGTGTTATTGCCGGTAAGAGCTTCAATCTTTGCAAGTGCCTTCAACACGAAGCATGTGTGAAAGTGATCGACAAAGTCGCGCTCGCCGTCGATAGAGTAGTACCAAGACCCGTCGTCGTTTTGAGCTCCGATTACGAAATTGAGGTTTCGCAGCGCAGCCTGACGATAGTTCTCCTCATTAAAATCAAGAGCGGCTTGCGTCAATAAGAACGCCCGATATGCACTCGCGTTAATGACTCCTCCCGGCTCTCCCGGCTCGGGATTATAAGAACAACTCGATGCGTTCGCGGAAATCTCATAATCATGGTAATCGAGCAATGCATGCTCCGCGATCGAACGCATGATGGATCGCCATTCTTCTTTTCCGTCGATCTGATGAACCTGCCGGAAGGCTTCATAAACGTAGGGCACAGTTGTAATGAGCGGTGTTCCCTGCTTCATTGTTCCGCGACGTGTTTCCCAGTTGAATGGGTATCCCCAACAGTAGCGCTCATATCCTGCGGAGCGTGTAGCCTTCAGGATTTCGAGGAAGTGCACAGCGCGATCGTAGTGGCGCTCACTTTCAAGTAACTGGGCGAGGAACGCAAATCCCATTGCATAGTGAGCATCAGCGATAGGAAATCTCTGCTTCCTCCAGAATAGTCGGCGGCCGGCTGGAAGTAATGCTTCACAGAAGATCATCGGAGATACAGCTAATGTTCCAAGCAGCGGATTCGTGTAATACAGCGCTTTCGCACGACGCCCAAGATCGCTCGCAAAAAAACTCTGATGATCGTAGGACGTCTCTCCGTATTTATCCAGCCACGTAACAAATCTCAGTACGTCGGCCTTTATTGGCGCTGTATTCAGCGCACTGGGTCCTACCGCTCGGCGAGATTCTACGCGATCGATTAGCTGTGTTGGGTAGCTTACGCTCATTATTAGTCGTGACTTACAACTTGTTTGTGGCTTCCATCACCCGGCAAGAGTTTGAGGAGAGACCGCCTCATTGCTTTTCGCTCTTTGTGAATAGACCGCGAAGCGTTCAGCGACGACGCTCTTGTCGAACACTTCCTCGGGTTCATAGACCACAACATGGCTGCCGCGGTTTGAAAATCGAAAGGGAACGCACAGTAAATTGCTCAGGCGGGCTCGCAACTCTTGCCGGCGTTCCGGAGAGACGTAGAAGAGCATGAAACCACCGCCACCAGCGCCCAACAACTTGCCGCCCAGCGCCCCGGCACTCAGCCCAGCTTCGTAGATGTCATCGATGCTGGACGTCGTGATTTTCGGAGTAAGTGTGCGCTTAATCTTCCAACTCTCATGCAGGAGGCGGCCAAAATCATCCAGCGAGCGGCTATCGCTCGCCACAATCGATTCCGCTTCACCTACAAGCTGCAGCATCGTCTGCAATTCGTTCTTTTTGTGAGGCGTCAACCGCAACTGTTCCTGCGCGATTTCGGATGCTGTCCTGGAGAAACCCGTGAAATAAAGCGCGAGGTGTTGTTCAAGCTCAGCTAGGCGAGCGTGCGACATCATCACTCGGTTTGCTTCAATTGAACCGTCAGTGTGGAAGTTAATGCGATTGAACCCGCCGTACGCAGCGCTTACTTGATCCTGCGCTCCGACCGCTTCTTTCAATAATTCCTGTTCAACTAAAATCGCTTCCTTAGCGAGCGTGTGCTTGTCGCGCATCTGATTCTTTAAGGCATAAAGTCCAAGTAAGAGCCCGACGGTAAATGCTGAACTCGTACCTAATCCTGTTCTGGCGGGAAGGTCGGCGACATGTTGGATCTCAACTCCTTCCTCAATCTTTAGAAATTGCAGACAGGCGCGTACTGAGGGGTGCTGAATCGCATCATTCCTATCCACGTTTTCGACTTTCGAATACGAAATACGGCTGTGGTATTCGAAAAACGGAGGCAGTTGCCGTACCGTGATGTAGCAACGCTTGTCGATGGTCGTGGAGAGAACCGAGCCGCCGTGTTCACGGTACCACACTGGATAGTCCGTCCCGCCACCGAAGAACGAAATCCGTAATGGAGTGCTGGTGATGACCATAAGTTCCTTTTCAAGAAGCGGGATCTATGCGGCCACAGTTTCGAGCTTCACAATCTGTTGAATGGCTGCGAGCAGTGAAGTTGCTGTCAGATCGGCATCCGTCGCGTCACTCTCGCCGTTTGTCAACCGGACGGTGCTACAACCGGCCGCCTTGCCCGCGGCAGCATCGATTTCGGAGTCGCCGATCATCCAAGACTGCGCCAAATCGATGTCGCAGTCACGAGCTGCGGAGAGCAACAAACCAGGAGCAGGCTTGCGACAGGCGCATCCAGCTTCAATCTCGTGTGGACAGTAATAGACGGCCTCGATCGTCGCCCCCAAACGTGCTAATTCTTTGCACATACGTTCATGGATTGCATCCAGTTGCCTCGGGGTTATTAGCCCTTTCGCGACGCATCTCTGATTCGTCACCACGATTGCTTGGAATCCTGCCTCGTTGATCAGGGCAACTGCTTCTACGACCTCCGGGAGAAATTCAAAGCTTTCCCAAGCCGTGATATAGCCGCCGGGAGCGGCTTTCCGGTTGATCACGCCGTCACGATCTAGAAAGACAGCTTTGTTCATGAAATAGTGCCTGTTCGACAACTTCAGAAATCACGTGTCCAAACAAGATGTGGCACTCCTGAATGCGAGGAGTCTCATCAGATGGTGCACAGATGCAATAGTCCGCAAGGCCCTTGACCTTCCCTCCAGACTGGCCAGCAAATGCAACCGTGTGCAATCCCATTTCTCTTGCCGCTGAAAGTCCGAGGCACACATTTGGGGAATTACCGCTCGTCGAGATTCCAATCGCGACATCGCCACCGCGTCCCAGAGCCTGAATCTGCCGGGCGAATACAACATCGAAGCCGTAGTCATTACCGATCGCGGTAATACAGGATGTGTTCACCGACAGCGCCAGGGCGGGCAGCGCGGGCCGGTCAAAGGCAAACCTACCGATAAATTCCGCAGCTATGTGCTGAGCATCTGCCGCGCTACCACCATTCCCAAACAGCAGTAGTTTGTTGCCTGCCTGCATTGCACGAATGAGCAGTTCGCTGACGCATTCGATCGTAGCTAATGTCTCAGTTTGATTCAGTAGGCTTTTTTTGGCAGCTATCGAATCCTCAATCGATCTGACAACACGCTGTTGCAGATTCCTAAGTTCCTTCATTGTCCCTCAACAGCCCCCATGTCACAATGCGGGACTTTGGAAAGCGCTGCAGTATATAGCCGATCGTATAGTTGTTGAGCTCGCGAATAGTCTTCTGGTGTTCCGATGTCGATAAACATCCCGCTCTGCTTCAAGGCGCATACCGTTTGATTAAGCAACTCAGGAAACACATCCTTTTCTAGGCTCACGTGACCGTCCGGTATGTGGTCGAGAATCGCACGATTGAAAACGTACACGCCGGCATTAATCAATCCTGGAACATCATTAACAGTCTTCTCCCTGAAGCTGACCACCCGGCCATTCGAGTCGATGCACACCGTCCCGTATCGACTCGCATTGTCGGCGCGAACAACCGCAATTGTTACCAAGGAATTCTGCCGGCGGTGAAAATGAATCATTTCCTGGAAATCTCCCTGCAGAAAAGAATCGCCATTCATTACGAGGAAATCAGAAGTGTTCTCAAGGTAACGGCGCGCAAGCTTGACTGCACCTGCAGTGCCCATAGGTTGGGGCTCTTTCGAATATTCGATAGTGACATTCCAGCCACGACCGTCTCCAAACTGACTTTCAATCTGATCAGCCAGATAGCCCGTGCACATAACCAGATGAGTGATTCCCTGTGATCGCAGTTGTCGGATCAGCAGTTCTAGAAAAGATTTCTTCCCAACGGGAGCCAAGGGTTTTGGTGTCGACGGCAACAGAGACCGTAGCCTGGTTCCCAAACCGCCCACTAGTAGCACTGCTGGAGTGTCGAGAGACGTCTGCATGACCCTATTCGGCGAGGAAAATACGTTTCCGCGCTTAGATAGTACGAAGTGCCTGTGATTACTTGGCAGTTTGGTGAGTATTGCTGGACGTAGCGCCGGGAGCCGGTTCAGCTGCATTGCAACGAAGCAGTCCGTTCGCATTCACTATACTGCCCATGCAGCGGTCAAAATTTGAAAGAGACGTTTGTGCCGCCCACTCGCCCTGAGTATCCTTACAATTGGCTGTAAGTCTGTTCCGAGTTATGAAGATAAAACGGCAAGTCTGTGAATAAGGACCAGATGGTGGGGTTGAACCGATGTTGCAGTGAAGCTGGCCGTTGTAGTTGTGAATGTCGCCGATGCATTGATTAAAGTTAACCAAGTACGTTTGAGCGACCCACTTACCCCCGGCATTCTTGCAGTTTGCTGTCAAGATCGTTCCATTTGTGACGATGAGTCGACAGGTTTCAGTGTAAGAACCTTCTGGCGGAGTTGACCCCAGATTGCACCGAAGCTGACCATTGTAGTTGTGAATATCGCCGATGCACCGATTGAAGTCGGCCAAGGACGACACCGGTGCCCACCGCCCAGCAAGATTCCTGCAGGTGGCGTTAAGGTTTTTTCCACTTACCCTAATGCCTTGACAGGTTTTCTGGTATGAGCCAGCCGGAAAATTATCAGCCCACAAAGCGCCATTTAGGACCACTATGGTAGTCAACAGAATTGCGTAGGTTAGAATGAGCCTGCGCACTGGCGTCGCCGACATCATGGCTATAAGCATCCTCGACATCTAATTAATTGTGAGAGTGAAGCTCTGGCTGGTCGTGCCTATGCTGTTCCTGGCCGTAATGGTAATCGGATACTTACCGTTCGTCCCGCTTGCGGGAGTCCCACCCAATGTCGCGGTTCCGTTTCCGTTATCAAAGAACGTCACTCCGCTAGGCAACGTACCAGTTTCAATCAACGATGGCGTGGGCATGGCCGCGGTGGTGACAGTGAAGCTTTCCGCGGTCCCTACTGTGAACGTCGCACTCTTAGCGCTAGTAATGACAGGGGCCTGGTTTACTGTCAGAGTGAAGCTTTGAGTGGCAGTGCCGGTGCTGTTCGTGGCAGTGATTGTGATTGTGTATGTGCCACCCGTCTTCGCTCCAGGCGTTCCAGTCAGCGTGGCTGTCCCGTTCTTATTGTTGGTGAAGCTTACTCCGCTCGGCAGCGTCCCAGTCTTGGTCAGTGATGGCGCTGGAGTACCGCTTGCAGTAACCGTGAAGCTCCCGTCCGTACCAGCGGTGAACGTTGTGCTGTTAGTGCTCGTTATCGCGGGCGGCTGATCCACCCTCAGCGTAAAGCTCTGGCTTGCAGTGCCGACGCTGTTGGTGGCAGTAAACGTGATGGGGTAAGAACCCCCGCTTCCGGCTGCCGGGGTTCCGCTTAATGTCCCAGTCCCATTGCCATTATCCTGGAACGCCGCTCCGCTGGGCAGTGCACCGATTTCGCTCAGGGAAGGAGTTGGCATCCCCGTCGTCGTGACCGTGAAGGTTCCTGCTGACCCTACATCGAAAGTTGTCGTCTTGGCGCTGGTAATGGCTGGCACCTTGTCAATGATCAATGTGAACTTTTGAGTGGCTGACGTGCCCACGCCATTGCTGGCTCTGATGGTGATGGAAAAACTACCTATGCCAGTTGGTGTCCCGCTCAGCGTCGCCGTCCCATTCCCGTTGTTGGTGAATGTCACACTACTCGGCAAAGTCCCGACCTTGCTCAGTGTCGGCGCGGGTGTCCCAGTCGTCGTGACCGTGAAACTTCCTGCGGTTCCCACCACGAACGTCGTGCTGCTCGCACTCGTGATCGCCGGCGACTGATCCACCGTTAACGTAAAGCTCTGGCTCGCCGTCCCGACGCTATTCGTCGCCGTGATGCTAAGAGGGTAAGTGCCGCCGCTCCCGGTAGACGGCGTGCCGCTGAGCGTCGCTGTCCCGTTCCCATTGTTGGTGAAGCTCACCCCGCCCGGTAACGTCCCACTCTCACTCAGCGAGGGCGTCGGCATTCCGGTTGTGGTGATCACGAAACTTCCCACCGTGCCTACCGTAAATGTAGTGTTGTTGCTACTCGTTATCGCGGGCGCCTGGTTCACTGTCAGGGTGAAGCTCTGGTTGGCCGTACCAGCGCTATTGCTTGCTGTGATCGTGATCGAGTAACTACCAGCAGTTCCACTCGCCGCCGTCCCATTCAGCGTCCCGGTTCCGTTCCCGTTGTCAACGAAGGTAACGCCAATCGGTAATGCTCCGGTCTCGCTCAACGTCGGAGTGGGTGTTCCGTTCGTCGTGACTGTAAAACTTTCAGCCGTTCCCACAATGAAGATGGTGCTGCTCGCACTCGTGATCGTCGGAGCCGTGCTTCCATTGTTCACCGTCAGCGTGAAGCTTTGGTTGGCCGTACCTGCACTGTTGCTGGCCGTAATCGTGATTGGATAACTGCCAGCTGTTCCACTCGCTGCCGTCCCGCTCAGCGTCGCCGTCCCGTTCCCTTTGTCTACAAACGTCACGCCGGTTGGTAAGGCCCCACCCTCACTCAAAGATGGAGTCGGCGCTCCCGTCGTCGTTACTGTGAAGATACCGGCCGTCCCCACTGCGAACGTTGTACTGCTCACACTGGTGATCGCCGGCGCCGCCGATCCTATCAGTGGCACGATTACTCCAAACCAGGTGTCGTCGCTACCAGTGCCACCGAGAGAGCACGACTCGGGGGCGCTTCCGCTCGACCATGTGGTTGTTGCTGTCTTTATTCCTGTAGATGTCGCTGCTGCCGCTTCCGTTATGTGTCCCGGTGTAATGGCGGGGTTGACGATGATCCCCGTATATCCGGTACCAACGACTCCAGGAATCGACGCTCCGCAAGTGGCAATCGTGGCCGTAATGAGATCATTGGCATTGACTGTAGGGCCGCTGGTGCTTACGCTTGCCATCGTTCCTGCAGTATCGCCGCTGTTAACAATCTGATCCACAGTCTCGAAGTAGTTGGAGGAAACAATACTCCCCGCTTTCCACTCAATCGCATCAATTTGTAGATAGTATGCGGTAGCGTCTGTGGTAACAGTGAACGTGGTAACACCGGCCGGAATCGACGGGCAATACCAGGCATAGAGCATTTCGTAATCGGGGACGAATGTGTTGCTCAGACTGTAGGGAGAGTGCGGAGACAACGTGAAGCACGTCTCGGGTGAGTTTACATTATCTCCAATGGTAGCAGTCTGAGTCGGTGCTGCGTTGCATGCGGAATTGCCGCAGTACTGTACGAAGACTTCAATTCCATTACCAACGGAAGGGTCAAAAGAAACAGAGGATGTCGTTCCTGAAGACACATCATTATATGCCTCATTGCAGAAGGTGTACGATCCGACGGAAGTGGGCGAGGCACAGTTCGTCGTCCCTCCGCCGCTCACCGTCAGCATAAAACTTTGGGTGGCGGCTGTGCCTACCCCGTTGCTGGCTGTAATGGTGAGAGGATAGCTGCCCATTGTTCCGCTCGCCGCTGTCCCGGCCAACGTTCCCATTCCGTTGCCGTTGTCTACAAAGGTCATGCCGCTCGGCAACGTGCCGCTCTCGCTTAGCGAGGGCGTGGGCGTCCCCGTCGTGGTGACCGTGAAACTTCCTGCTGTCCCCACTGTAAACGTGGCGCCGCTGCCACTGGTGATCGCCGGCGCTTGGCTCACCGTCAGCGTGAAGGTTTGGCTGGCAGCTGTACCTACCCCGTTGCTGGCCGTGATGGTGAGAGAATAGCTGCCGCCCGTTCCGCTGGCCGGTGTCCCGCTCAGCGTTGCTGTCCCGTTCGCGTTGTTTACGAATGTTACTCCGCTGGGCAACGTGCCACTCTCGCTTAAAGAGGGGGAAGGCGTCCCTGTCGTCGTTATTGTGAAGCTCCCTGCCGTCCCAACGGTAAACGTCGCGCCGCTCGCGCTCGTGATCGCTGGCGCCGTGCTTGCAGTGTTCACTGTCAAGGTGAAGCTTTGATTGGCTGTGCCGATACTGTTGCCGGCGGTGATCGTCAGGGGATAACTCCCCGCCGTCCCGCTGTTTGGTGTTCCGCCCAGCGCACCTGTGCCGTTACCGTTGTCGACAAAAATCACTCCTCCGGGAAGGGCCCCGCTCTCACTCAGGGATGGCGTCGGGGATCCCGTCGTTGTCACAGTAAAAGCGCCCGCGGTTCCCACAGTGAAACTCGTGCTGTTCACGCTGGTAATCGCCGGAGTGGTACTTCCATTGACACCCGGAGAGTTGGGGAAAACATGGTTGGTCCAATCGAGCATGATGTCCTCAAAGTAGGTCGTGTTCCCGCTCGATGTTCCGTCCTCACTATTTCCTAGCCATAGCTCCCCTAGGCTTCCACCCGTCGTTTGTGCTGCTGTCACAATAGAGCCCACTTGCGCAAATCCATTGCTTGGATCGAACATCGCCAGTTTCGCCGTCCCACCGGTCTCGTCAAACAAAAGTGAGAAGGAATAACGGTGACCGGGAGTAAGCGCAACGTTACTGCTATAGATCGTGTTACCCCCACTACCGCCGTTAGTCTCCAGTTTCACGCAATAGCATTGACCGGAGCCATCGCCGTTGCCGCTATTAAGTTCCAAAGTCACATAGTCCCCGTTACGGGCGACCACTGTGACTAGTCCAAAGTTAACGCCGTTGCCACCCGCATTGGCTGGGCCCGGGGTGAGATAGCCATTTGTGACAACGCTCGGAATGAGAGCGCCGGAACCGGTGACGAACGAACTTGTCGTCGAGGCATACAGCGGAACCGACGCTCCGTTGTCTAAGGCCAAAGATTGGGTGGGTGTGCCATTAGGGTAGTTCGTTCCATTCACAGTTACCGAACCGCCCAGGCTGCCTTGACTTGCCCCAATCGTGAAACCGGTGGGAGGATTAGCATCCAGGTTCCACGTTAGTGTGCCTGAATTATCATCGGCGGTTACGTAGAGTGAATAGCATTCGGAAGAGAAGGCTGCGCTTGCCCCAAAAGAGTTGGGTAGAAGCGCTCCCCCTTGAAGTGAGCTTGACTCGACGCTGGACAATGAGGTTCCAGGGCAGACGCCCATTACATACGACTGACCTATGCTATTCGAGTTGGTGATGTAAGCTGACCAATATTGCGTACTTGCGCCTAGCATGGGACAACTAGAGTTTGCCAAGGAAACTGTAATAAAGTTCCAAACGCCGGGCGTCAGCGAAGTTGTCCCGGTATGGCAAAGCAGCGTACCGGGAGAACCAGAATTATCGGAATAGATTCCCAAATCAAAGCTTGCAGTAGCCGAAACTGCTCCGTTATACCCTGAAACCGAGACTGGAGCATATCCTCGGCTGTCACTGCCCGTCACAAACGGTGTGGCCAGAACAATGTCAGCATTCCCGGACGGCGTACCAGCAACTCCTGCCTCGCCAAAATTGTTAGAAGCTAATACTCCTCCCACGCTGCCTGCGGCTAGGATGTCGGTGGTCAGCGTGGTTCCCGGTGTCGATGTGTTCATTTGCAGCCAGAGGTCCATCTGGCCCCATGAGCCACTGCCTCCTCCGCCACTGCTGTTCTCTGTCAATATGAAGCTCTGGATGGCGGTGCCCGCGTTGTTGCTGGCAGTGATCGTGATTGAATAATCACCCGCGGTCCCACTCGCCCCCGTCCCGCCCAACGTCCCGGTCCCATTTCCGTTGTCTACAAAGGTCACTCCGCTTGGCAAGGTTCCACTCTCACTTAACACAGGCGTCGGCGTTCCTGTTGTCGTGATTGTGAAACTTTCTGTCTCTCCAACCGTAAACGCTGTGCTGCTCGAACTAGTGATAGTCGGCGCTGTCCCAAGAACATTTGTTACCGACAATGTGAACCCCTGGATAGCGGTGCCGGCGTTGTTGCTAGCCGTGATTGTTATCGGATAGCTGCCCGCGGTTCCGCTGGCCGGCGTCCCGCCGAGCTTTGCTGTTCCATTGCCGTTATCAACAAACGTTACTCCGCTTGGCAGCGCCCCGCCTTCGCCAAACGAGGGAGTTGGCGTTCCGACAGCGGTGATTGTGAAGCTCCCTGCCGTGCCCGCCGTAAATGTAGTGCTGTTTCCACTAGTGACAGTCGGGGCCGTTGGAGTCAATTCGCCGTACACACTTAATTGGCTTACCGTCCCAACGTACACTTTCCCATTGGCCACAATTGGGACCGCAAACTTGATTGCTCCCCCCGGATTATCGCGCCCCAGGTTCTGGTTCGAGTTGTAGATGGAGCCTGCTGAGAGATTTCCTGGGACGTAAGCATAAAGAACAGCAGGAGCGCCGCTGCTAAATCCATCGGATCTAAGCGCCCACAGAATTGCGTTAGAAGTACCATTGGCTGAAATAGTCGGCACGCCACCGGGAAAGTGGAAGAGGTCAGGACCTTCATCCGTCGCCGATGTCGTTAGCATTCCGTTTGTAATCGTAAACGCTTTTAGAACATCGCTAGCGCCCCAGAAATAAACTTGCCCGTTAAAATAGATGGGCGAACTGAACATGCGTCCAACTGCTCCATTCAGTTCCTGCACAACATCGTCACTGGTTGCGTTGTATTGACCCAGGTTGTCTCGATTAAGAAGGTAAATAGTTTGATATTTGTCTGCAGTGACAAGTAGGTCTGGGTATGGCCCCGGCTGCGGAGGTAGTATAGCGATGCCGCCCGAACCAAGATCCTGGTTATCAATATCTAATATCGACTGAACTCCCGGAGAGAAATAATCCTGCACAGTTGGGCCCTGCGAGAGATCTAACCGTATGACCGAATCTCCATAGTCTAGAGGAGGGGTGTCATTCGTATCCAAGTAGCCGTTGCCAGTCCCCACGAAGAGGTTGGACCCAGTATCCATGGGCAAACCCTGACCGCTCATCCAGATGCCGCCCCCAGTCCCGTTGATCGATGAGGGCTCGGTGCTGAAAACGAACACTTGATTCAAACTCGAGTTGTTGTAGGAATAACCAAGAATCCAGCCTTGCCAGGTGCTGCCATCGCAATGTGAGCCAAAGCCGATATAAACGACTCCGTTATAAAAAAGCAGCCCAGCGCGCTGGTTTTCCCACAAGGAATCGAATGTCACGGCGCCCTGTCCCGGCACCGTGACCGTCGCCGTTATGACCGTCGGACTGCCGGGCATTTCTGTGCCAGTGATGATGTTTAGCGCATGTAGTCTCTTGATGTAATTTCCGTTCTCGTAGGTTTCCCCGACGGCATATAAAATATTTGTTGAGGGATCAATCACTGGTGTGCCCGTGATCCCATACTGTGGGTTGATGTCGGTGCAATAGTTGTCCGAAACAGTAGTACCGCCAGGGGGAATTAAGCTGGTCTGCCAAAGCGGTTGAGCGTTTGCCCCGGTATTCGAGTCAGCATCAAACGCATATACACTGTCATTTTCAGTTGCCACGAATACAACGTTGTGAACGGCTCCGTTTATTGTCAGACTGGGCATGTAAAGCGGCTGTGCATAAATATTGCCGTCCACTGCCTGGGAGAAAAGCTTGCCGAAGTTGGTGGAGTTAACATTCGACGGCGTCAAAATCGTTTCGCTGCCATTCACTCCAGTTCGCTGTGAATTGTATTGATACGTTGTTACGCTTACTTGCGCTTGTAACAAGTGTGCTAGCAGGATCGTCAACAGGGTCAGGAACGCGCTTCGCCAGTTTCTGCGGCTACCGCATTGACCACGATCATCGACGTGGCTTGGTTTTATTACGATGCGCTTCATTTTCCCAGAGTGTTTCATCGCCATAAGCTCTCCTTCGGGAGAATCATTTCCCATCCTGCCGCCTGTGGCCGATTGACTATAATTTGGAGCTGAGCTTGAACGGAATGGAACAGGGTTCCGAGGATCACATCACTCGATCCCAGTAGTTAAGCATGGACGTGAGCGTCTGCTCGATGGAAATGAGTGGTTTCCATCCAGTATCCTTGCGGATCTTTTGAGTGTCTCCAAAGATGACCTTCTCATCTGATGGCCGCATCAGACGTGAAACAGGGCGTATTTCCGCTTTTATTCCCGATAAACGGAGCAGGAGTCGGAGAACTTCCCTAATTGTGTACATCTTGGTGGCACACAGGTTGTATGCTTCGCCATGTCGGCCTTTCAGCGCGGCCAAATAAAAGCCGCGAACAGTATCGGTCACATCGAGAAAAGCACGATACGATCTCAAATTACCGACTTCGAGAACTGGAGCCTGAAGATTCTTTTTGATTTTGACAACCTGCCGTACAAAATCTGATGGTGCATCATTCGTTTTTCCCGGTCCGGTGGTATTAAAGAGCCTAAGATTAACAATTGGAATTTGGTAATCCAAGAAGTACTGCCTTCCCAGTAAGTCCAGGCACACTTTGCTGATGCCGTAAGGGTGAAGAGGCTTCAGCGGTTGCTCCTCGAGAACTGGTACTGACCTCGGCGGCACGTGTCCGTATTCAGCACTTGAGCAAGCAGACACGAGCACGGGTCGGCGCCTCATATGGCGCACAGCCTCAATCAAATGCAGTGATCCCATTACATTTGATTCGAATGTTCCAACTGGATCCATCCATGACACGGTTGGTAAGCTCTGAGCACCCAGATGAAATATATGTGTTGGTTGAACGTCGTTTAGCAGTTGTGTGATTGCCTGGCCATTCCTGAGATCACATTGGACAAATTTTACATGCCGCAACTTGGGAAATGAATTGCCTCCATGCAGGCGGTAACCTCCAATTACATTCCAGCCCCGTGCGTGAAGAAAGTGCACTAGGTGCGATCCGATAAATCCTTCAGCACCAGTAACTACGGCGGTTTTACTGTTCGGCATATGGAGCTTCTCGGAACGTTCGCAATCTTTTTCTGCGCGAAAGCCTCAATTCAATTACTCGTCAGTGGGCGTGCCTTTAAGCAATTGCTCTAGCTCTTGGCAGTCTCTAGAAAAAACAACACTCGTGATTGGCGCAGCAATATCACTAGCGAGACGAGTTCGTAACGAACCGCGGGGATAAACAGCGAGACGGCATAGAAAACCACAAAAACAGAGGTGATTACGAGGAGCTGTGGCATTATGCCTTGTGGGGAGATCGTAAATAAGGCAAGTTGCGCCACACAGGCACTACCAATTGAGAGACCAATCGGTCGGGCAATAGTTCTCACGAGGCGCATAAGTGTTAAATCGGTGCCCCGGAAGCTAAACTTTAGGATCCAAGGTAAGATAAACAGCAAAACGACCGAACCAGATAAAGCAACTCCTTCAATTCCAAAAGGCAACCCAACTGTGTAACTTCCGACTAAAGCAAGCGATACGATCAGGAGAAGCCTTAGAAGTTGTTTCGATTGCCCCCGGCTTACGAACAGCCAAATCGTTGATTCTAGAAAAAGCTGACCTAATGCGGCGATGACCAGAATCTGAAAAACTGTAGTGGCTTCTTTCCATTGATTTCCAAGAACCAGTAAAATCACGGGCTTTGCTGCGACAGACAGAAAAGCAAAAACTGGAGCTGCTACCCATATGATCAAATTAACCCCACGCAAATAGTATCGTGCAAACCTTTCGGAATCACCCTGAGTTCTGCTGAAAGCGGGAATCGCTACATTGCCAACCGGGAAAATCAGCTGGCGTATTGGGAGCATAAGTAAATTGTAGGCTCGGGAATACAGGCCGAGAGGACCGGCCCCTAAATACCAGCCGATCAGAACGTTGTCCATGTTGCGGCTTACTGTGACAATAAAGTAAGATGCCGCAACATTGCTGCCAAAGTTGAGCATCGAGCCGACTTCGGAATCCCACCGTGGCCAGATCGGCCTCCATTTGACCATCAACCAAGAAAGCGCTGTCACAATGAAGTTTAATATCAGTGGAAGCGCAACCAAAGCCCAATAGCCGAATCCCTGTAACGCCATTATGATGGCCGATGGAACAGCTATTGCATAGGAAGTAATGTCGCGTACAGCAATGGCTTGGAAGCGCATTTGACGCTTCAAAAGAGCATCAGCCTGTACTCGGAAGCCGCCGAAAAGGAAGGTCAGAGATACGAGAAGGGTGATGTTTATGAGACGTGCATCTCGATAAAAATGCGCGATTAGAGGAGCAAAGCCGACGGTCGCAACCGTAAGACCAAGACCAACAGCAGCGTTGATCCAGAAAAGCGTGCTGACTTGATTGTGGTTGATCTCTCTGCGCTGAATGGTAGCTTCCGAAAGGCCAAGATCTGCGAATGACTGAGCTAGGCCCGTGAAAGTAGAAACCATTGCCACCAGTCCAAAATCTGCAGGTGTTAGTAATCGTGCCAGCACAATCGTCGCGATGGACTGAATCAGAAACTGCATGCCCTGTGATGTAACATTGAGCAGTCCTCCACGAAGGGATCGGCCCCTGAGATCTGCGTGCAGGTGCTCGGTGCTCAGAGCGTCAACCGTTTGTTGTTGGCAAGCCATACTATTAACAATGGGCGACTAAATGTGGAATGATGTTTAATGAAATTTGAATGAGTCGGAAGACTTCCTGATGAGGTTCTCGCCCCGGCACGGCTCGGGCGCAATTTGGGGAGATCCTCTTTGAAGCAGGCGCGTATATACAGCAGTCGTTTTCTCGGCCACCAAATCCCACGAATGGCGCTTCCTTGCGCTAGCGCGTATCTCCTGCCTCCGGTCGTCCAAATTCCTATATAAATCACTATCAAAGTATTGACGGATCGTTCTTGCCAGATCAATCGGATCCTCGGCCTTGAATGAGAACCCTGTCCGTCCATCAACAATGTCATCGGTTAATGATCCAACATTAGCTGCAAGCACCGGAAGCCCGAAACTATGCGCCAAAAACAAGACCCCGCTTTGATAGATATTCTTATACGGTAAGACGAGCACATCTGAGGCCTTGAAGTACACTTCAGTTTCATCGTCCGGGACAAACTCATCTCTGACCACGATGTTCCCCGTCCGTACTTCGGGCTGAATATCTTGGAGTATTCCTTTCCAGTATTTGTCGCATCGGTCGACTCTGCCAGCTATGATTAGGCGGTAGTGATCATAAATGCTCGATATCTGCCGGAAAGCTGCGATCAGGTACTCAAGTCCCTTGTAGGGAGTGATTCTGCCAAAAAACAAAATCGCCTTGTCTTGCTGGCCGACTTGCAATCTTTCTCTTGCCTGCCTTGACGTAAGAAGACTGCAAGGAACCGAGTTGTTTATGCCAAATGGGATCACGGTTACGCGAGAACACGTCACATTAAACTCGCGGACCAGTTCGGCTTTCATCTTTTCTGTATGCACGAACACGTGATCTGAAAGCCGATATTGCATGCGCAAAGTAAGACGATTGATCAGGCTATCCTTTCCGTCACGTTTCTCTGCATTCACATTGTGGGCTGTTAACACAATATCCTTCCCCACCAGCTTGTAGTACAGCATCAGAACTGTTCGATCGAAAAACTCGAATCGGTTGTTCCAAAGGATGTGAAAGATTCGGGGCTTCGCGCAAATCGTGTAACCAATAAGTTTAGCGTAATAAGAGGAGATCCTTCGTGCTTTTTCCAGGAAACTAACATCGTGACACTGATCACCGCGGAGTTTAAGAATGGTTAAGCCTGGTCTATCGTGAAATTGCGGAAAATCGAGCTCATCACTTGCAATCATATCTAGCGCTGTTCCGGCGGATAGCAGCGCCATAGTTAAACCGAAGACGTATGGCCTATCGCTTCCGCCGGTCAACAGGGCCACGGTGGGTTCCTGACGGGGAACGGGAGTCGCGAGCTTTAACGATTGCCGATTTTGGCTGTGGGGTAAAGGATGTTGCGCACGCATATGAAATCTGCGCTGGAGTTATTCACAATCGCTGGCCGCCCGCGTCACTGATGTGTTCTTCACCCCGAGACAGAGCCTGTATCCGCTCGTGGCGAAAGTCTTTCTTATTTCGGGTCACTACTTCTCGCAGTAATGACGCCAAGGACGCCGACACGGCTTTGGCACTGTAAGTGTCTTGGGTTGCCTTCACGGCACGGCGTTCGTAATGGCGATTCTCAATCACGTTCTGGAGCGTCCTTGCAATCGTTGCCGGCGAGTTATCCGGCATGTATGAGATTCCCGTTTCAATGTCTGGCTCAAGGGTTCCCATGCGTGTGGTCACGCAATGCGCTCCAGCGGCGAGATATTCGATGATCTTGAAAGCGAATACATTGCCTGGAGTTAAGCTCGGTGCATGCGGATTAATGCACACTTGCGCCTGCGACATTAGTTCGACAAGCGTCGCGCGCGTAACCAGTCCATGAAATACGACGTTCGGAATGCCTTTCGACTTTTCCCGAAGAGCCTCTGTCAACTGGCCGTAACCCGTGATGTGCAATTCCCAGTCGGCTACAGGCGCAGACCGCCACGCATCCAGGAGGGGACCGACGCCGTTCGATTCGATATGTGTCCCCGAAAATAGAATCCAGTTACGTTTCGCCTCTCGATTCCGTTGGCACGCATCGATAACGTCCGCGTTAACCGCTCCGCGAAGCAACATAGTCGGAATGCTCGTCGAAACTTGTGATAAAAGGTGCGGCGATACCGCAACGCAGCCCGAGATCTTCCCGAGAAGGCTTCTCCGGATACGGTCGCGAAGTGCGGACACAAACCCATCGGCTGTCACCCCCACCACGCTAACGAAAGCGTCGTCCTCATACTCGAGGACAACTGGGATATTAAGGGCCCGAATTGCGTAATTCGCGCAGGTGATTTGCGGCTCTTTCATATTCAAGATAATTACCAGGTCAAACGGCCGAACCTTATGCCGAGACTTAAAGAGTTGCAGCGTTCTCCAACTCGACCACAGGCCGTTTAGCCGCCGTACAGGTAACGAGGATGCATAGGAAATGGGAATGGAAGGGTGAAATCTTTTTGATTCAGAAAACGCCGGATAAAGATGGATCTGATTCTCGACGACTTCTCCTTGCGAGATGATTTCCACAGTATGTCCGCCTGCGGCTAAGACCGATGCAACAAGTTCCATCTTGACGGTGTTTGAAAGACTGCGGTTTTTTATGATGGGCCGCTGCTGCAGGAGAGAGGGGCCTTGGTAGGGTGTCACGTATGCTATACGCATGACGATAAGATGGCGAATCTGTGTATGGACTTATGTTACGAAGCACTCGCCACGTTTCCGTGACAGGTATTGATCGTGAATCCAGCTATACGTGGCAGACAGGCCAACATCGAGACTTGTGCTTGGCTCCCACCCAAGAATTTGTTTAATAAATGTGTTGTCGCTGTTTCTGCCAACGACACCGCGCGGTGCACCGAGATCATATCGTCGGTCGAGCTTCACGCCAGCAATCGCCTCAACCTTGTCGATGAGCTGGTTTACGGTGACGAGCTCGCTCGAACCGAGATTAATCGGTGTTGCGGTCAGTTGGTCGCAGTGCATAATCTCGTCGATCCCTTTGAGGCAATCGCCTATATACATAAAGCTCCGCGTCTGGTGTCCATCTCCCCAGACTTCAATGATGTGATGCCCGGTGTCAATTGCTTCTATCACCTTCCGACATATTGCGGCTGGAGCTTTCTCCCGACCCCCGTCCCAGGTGCCATGTGGTCCGTATACGTTGTGGAAACGCGCGATGAAGGTCTTGAGTCCACGTTCGGCCCAATATTCCTGGCAGAACATTTCTGAAACCAGCTTCTCCCATCCATAGCCACGCTCTGCCATGGCGGGGTATGCATCAGATTCTTTGAGAGCTGTGACCCGCGCGTCCTGCTGCAAAAGCGTATTGTAGGCACAAGCCGACGATGAGAAAAAATATCGGCTGGCTCCTGCTCTGTGCGCAGCTTCAATCATATGGGTATTGATGAGAACACTGCGCAGGCACTCCACGCGGAACCGCTCAATGAACCCCATTCCGCCCATGTCTGCCGCAAGGTTATAGACATCATGAGCTCCCTCACAAGCTCGAGTGCACGCTTCTTCTGAGCTGCAGTCGAGGCGTAGATTTTCTACTTCGGGAATACGCTGATACCACTCTTGAAGAGGCTTTTTGTCTATCGCCCGAATGTTTTCGAACCCGCGGTCGTGAAAATATTTCACCAGGTTTCCACCAATAAAACCACCCGCACCGGTGATAACGATGAGATCGTCTTGTTTTGACATGGGATTGCCCCCTAGCTTACAGCGGCTCGCTCCAGCAGTTGTGCCCTTCCGCCCGAATTCGAGTCAGTGAACAGCAGTCCCAGGAAGGCTTCAGTTGAGGCTTCTGCGGCACTTTGAACTACCATGTATTGACATCCCGCTTGGCACTCTTGAGCGCTGCTCTTTCCAGTTCATCGGGGTCACAATGTGCAGTCCGAGAAATTTTCAGTCCGCCAGATCCTGAATAATTGCTCGGACTATAGTCATTTTCGAACGTGTAAAGCGCCTTATCATAATGTCTGATAGCCCAATTCTTGACCTGTGGCAGTGATCGTTGTGCCCACTTTGCGGTCTTCCAACCGAATATGGGCTTGACCCACTTGTACTTCCATCGCAAGCGGGGCTCCTGCAAGCAGCCTTGGAGCTGTGACGCAAGACTCTGTAGCTCCGCAACCAAGTCTGGCCGTTCCGGATAGAAGGTTTCATACCAATTCTGCAAGTAGGTCAAGCCTGCCTTGCGGACTCGTTCGCTGTCCTCCAAAGATAGAAGATAGTGGATGTGCAACCGCATAGAGCGCACGTGCGAATCCTTCTTTTTATCCGAGTTACCGATGTAAGACGTGCGGCTGGACGAGGTAACCCGGTAAAACACCTTCGCGTCCGGCACAAAGCAAGTACCTTCCGAGCTCAAAAGAACACGGCAAAAATACTCTCCGTCGTCATCGTTGATGAGGCTGCTGTCCCAAGGCCCTGCAGCCTCTGTCAGCCTTCTGCTGGTAAGCCACGTCGCAGTTTGCATGTGGAGATTCTCGCTCAATTTATGGATCAGCCATTCCACCGGAGAAAGGCTATGCCAGAGTGATGTCGGAACGAATCGCGCCGGGCCGATCCGGTAGTAAAAGCTCGCCCATGGCCCAGATAAGAGAATCTGGTCACTACTAGCTTTTAGGGCTGTCATGAGTTGTCGTTCGATCTTATCGGGAGCCAGAAGGTCATCTGCATCTAGCCACTGGATATAGTCGCCTTGGCTCAGCCTGAATGCGTGATTGCGAGCTGCCCCCGCTCCGCGGTTTTCTGTCGAGACAACCAATACCTCTTTCGAGGCAAATCGTTCAGCTATCTCGAGCGTGCGGTCATTGGAGCCGTCGTTGACGACGATGACTTCCTTCCGCGGCCATGTTTGCGCTATTGCCGATTGCAGCGTGAAGCCAATCCACTCCTCCGCATTGTAGGCGGGAATGATGATCGAGACGAGCGGTTTCATCTTAGACAGCTTGCGAGAAACCCGCATGGAGCTTTTCTCAAAATCGCTCATGCGGGCGGGCGTTGTTTTTGTTGAAGGCTTTTTAGTTGCTAGATTGGGAAAATCGATCAGTTCACCGTTGCCTGGAGCGCAGTCGGCGCTGCTGGAACGGACGAATTTCCCTGCGTCAACGGGTGCGGATAGGTATAAGGCGTGTAGTATGCCGTCCAGGTGTTGGGGCTGCTGCATTGGTATAACGTGTTTTGATCCGTCGCCCAGTAAGCGACGAACGGAGTGCAGGTTGATGGAATAGCGGAATAAAGTCCATAACCCGTGCCCGCCGTGCCGTTAAACGAAGCGCTTTCCTGCACGTTCGGCAACTGCAAATAGTAGTCTTTATTTTCAGTAATTGCCGCCGGCGCGTAGGTGACCCAGTAGTAATTTGTCTCCTGTGGAACCGGATTGAACGTATTCATCCACATGTAAACGGGGTCGGACGCCTGATTAGGCCAGGTGATCGTCCCGGTAACACTATCTACTCTGTTTGGAAAGCCTCCGGCGAGCAGATCACCCTTGCCTCGTCCGATCGAATCAATGCAAGCGGAGCCGGTTGAACTCGAATTCTGGTCCCAGCTGCTAGGACCATATGTGGAGCCGCAGTAACCCCAGCCGTTCGGAGTCGCGGTTTCAGGATAGGTGGCTGTGTTCGTTCTGACAACATCCGCGTCAACAACCTTCTGATATGCCGTAAACGTGTTTCCCCACCACAACGATGTCCCACTCTCAAAATCGATGACCGCAAAGAAAAAGTTATTCGTTGGATTGTTTTGGGTCCAGCTAAAGTTCATCACGTTGTTGTAGATCTCGAATGCTCGGCAGCCCCTGCCTCCGCCTCCCGGCCCCGGAAGGAGCGGCCCGGTTCCGTGGGTCTGCAGCGCAGTCTGCTGTCCCACGTTGTTGTATCGGAAGACGAATCTGCCACCTTGGTTGCAGTCAAATGCAAACCCCCCGTTGTTCGTTGGATTGGAGACTGTCCCGACATATTGGAAATTGTTATTCTCCGCAAAGAGAAACTGACTCGAACCCCAGTGTGAGGTGTCGGCCCAAGATTGGTCCCCATACCCAAGTGAGTCGTTGTTCCAGCCGCCTTCAGAGAACCGCATTTGGTTTTCATCGGGAAACCCTGCATCAAACTGATTGTGGTCGACGACGCCCTCCAGCCAGCCCAGGAACTGCATGTCGACGTTATCGATCTGATTGAAATGATTGTGGTCCAAGCGAAATGAGGTTGAAGTCCCCGAGAAGCGCAATGAGCCGTTGTATGTGATTGATGAATTGCTTGAACTGTATGTGAAGGCAATTCCTGTCATACGGAAGGACTTGCCTGCGATCATCGTGATGGCGAGCAAGGGCGGGTCCGAATTGTTGTGGTTGATGTTGTCCTGGATGATTGTGCTGTCGGTTCCCGTTCCGCTGATCGACGACGGGCTGTAGGAGACCGCTCCAGCTCCCTGCAGCGTGAATGAATTTGTCTGCGTGTAGCTTAGCGAAGTGGTCCACGTGCAGTTTCCGGCGGGGATTGTGACCGTGGTGCCGTCAGCGGTGATGCTTGAGAGTGCCTTGGAGACGTCGCTCTCATTGCAGCTTGCGGCGTTAATGGTCTGGGCCTCAGCGACCGAGAATGCGGTTAACAACATCAGGAATGGCAGCCATTTAATTGACATGATTGGGGGTGGTATTCGTTCCTACAGATTTTGTTCCTGAACGAATCTATGGTGCCCCCGTCCGCGCCCGGAGTCTAGACACGATGGTTCATAACATGAGCTGTTCCGAAGGTGCATTCTCCCTGATAACCGAACATGTTCCTTCGAGATCCATTAAAATCAAGCTGTTTCTAGCTCTTAAAGAGAGGCCGAACACGGGGCCCGCCGCGAAATCAGTGGTTCTAAGTCTGTTTGTGGCTTCCAACCGTTCCCGAATTGGGAGTTCTCCACCAGTAGCCGGTGAATGAGTTCTAGGCTCAGCAACTGATGAAGTTCTGATGTGTGGTTTCGATTTCCTTTCGTGTGTCCCTGTACGATTGTCTTCACCTGTTTTGGTTCGACGTACGCTCGGGAGAGACTCTTCGAGTCCAGCAGCATTTCCCGAACGTATCCGGCCAACGCATTCCGATACCAGAGGCGGAAGTGAAAGGGCTTGTGGCGCCCGAGGAAAACGCGCTCGAAGTGAAACGGGGCCACAGCGTAGTCCAGCCGCGCCAGCCACTGCGGCATGCCCATGTCATACGCGTATTCCGCCTTAAACTGAAACTCGAGCATAGCCCGCGATATAGTTGCTCCTATCAACATACGATTCCCCGCCAAACCGCGATCGGTTGGGATTTGGAGAAGTGCGGGGCTTCCATCGGCGATCAGACGTAGCGACATCTCGCTACTGGCCAGAGATGCAACCGGCGCGCGAAAAACGGTCTGGACGAAGTCATTGTCGAGAAAAGGCGACCTTACACGAAGCTGTGTCTGCTCCAACGCAAGAACACCATAGAGATACCAGGATGCCTGCCGGAAGGCCCCGAAGGTCACTGGGTGACAATGCGATATTTCAGCATAGGTATGGGAAGCTTGGCGAATGTGAGAGTGAAATTCCGGAGTAAACAGTCCTGGAACCGGCTCAACAGGTTTGAACGCGCGGACACCGCGCAGAATCTCACCGCCATAGGTTCCGGTCATTCTGACTGGAGCGATTTCTCGTGCCTTCTCATTTAAGTAGAGATCCGGGGCACGGGAGACGTCGACGCATCCGTCAGTCAGGTAAACGGCACGCTCTGCATAGCGCGGAAACTCTGCCAGGAACTCCTTGCCCGCGGTGATGACGTGATGAGGCTGCCCGCAGGCCTTCGCTACGCGACGGGCTGCGCGAACGTCGTGGTTCTCGCGGTACATGCTGCCGAAGGTGTAACAGGGCAACGAGCCAGGAGCGGGCCTTCGGCAGGCCATGATCATGCGCGTATCCAGTCCCCCGGTCAGCGACATCGCGATTTTCTGATCACCCGTGAAGTACCGGGGAAGGTTTCGCGTAAATACGTCGCGCAGTTCCCGATAATAGGACTCCGGATCGAGCTTTTCCTGTTCTTCCCATTCCTCGGGACGAAAATAAGTGTGCTTGCGCTCGAGTGCGCCGTTGCGGAAAACCCAAGCTGAGGCAGGCGGCAATACGTGGATGCCCTCGAAGAGTGTGCGGTTCTCCAAGACGGCGCCGCAGGAGACGAACTCGCCCATTCCCCGAGGATCGATCCGTCTCGCTTCAGGGCAAACGGCCAGGATCGCCTTGGCCTCCGAGGCAAAATAAAACGCGTCCTTCGACTCGTGATAGTAGAGGCGGTGCATTGCGTAGCGGTCGTTGAAAAGCAATGCAGTCCGCTGATTTCGGTCAATGACAATGCCATGAAATCTGCCATTCAAGCCAGCCGGAAACGAAGGGTCGTTCTCGCAAAGGTGGATCAGGTAAGAGAGACTGTTTGTGTTAAGATCGAGTCCCCGCGATTTCAAACGCTGCGTTGTCGGGTCGGGAAACTCGTCGCCAGAAAATGCAACGAGGAGGCCCCCGTTCTCGCTCTGCAGCATGGCCCCTCTCGACGCGCCTTCCCCGCTCGCGGACCAGCCCAGGTACACGCCCAGCGATCGGTCCTGCATCGCTCCGGCGTAGCGGCGGTCGTGCAGCAAGGTGCTGACCATCTGTTCGAGCTCGGCTTCTGCCCGGTTGCCTAGCCGATGCGTTATGAAACCTGCAATTCCGTGCATGTCTCGCTAAACACTCTCGAGGGTGGGATACCGTCTTTCGTACCACTTCCTGCGGACGGTGCGGTAAACGGCAGCCACCGGTTCCGGCACCCACTGGGCAGATTTGCGATGGAGGCCTAGGCGTAATGCGATCCGTCCGGCGGCGGTAAGGGGAACGTAATACCTCGGGATATCCACCTTCTGAAATCCATTGTGCCGCTTAAAGTCGGCCAAGCCGTCATCCTGCTTCCTACCATAGGAGAAGTTGGCATACCACAGATAGGGGATGGCACGCTCGGCGCACGATCGGACTGCCCGAGCGATTAGTGCGTTTGTGGGAGCCTTATCGCGATGATGGATCATGGAAATGATCTGCATGAGTCCCGCTTGTGTGCCATCATCACTGACCACCAGCTTTACGAAGCCAATCAAATTGCTTTGGAAGTAGGCGCCGATGAAGATGCTCTGATCAATGAATGTAGCGTTCATTCTCCTAACTTCATCAAGTCCTTTCCCGTAATGCCAGAATGGCTTTCCTTGACGAGTGCGGGACTCGTTGTAGATCTCTGATATTCCTCTCGTCAATTCGTCATCCAGCACTACTTCCCGGACATCGATACCACTCTTTGCAGCCTTGCGAGCCTTGTTTCTCGCCTTGAAGTCGATTTGTTTAGTCATCCAGTTATCGAGTGTAGAGACGGGCAGGACAGCCGCGTTATCCCACTCCATAGGATACGGATATTTGGCGGATCTGTCCGAGATGCTCTGAATAAAGGTCAGAACATCGACCCGCTCTTCCAAGCATTTGATGGCTTCCAAAGCTGTCCCTGGATTATCCAGGAACTGATAGCCCTCCGCATCGATGCGGGCGATTCTTATGAGTCGGCCCTCGATCAGCATTTCCTTTCCGCAGATCTGCATTCGTTTAGTCGCCATAGATTCGTAAGACGCTTTAAGCCTGTGCGGCGGTGGTTTTCCAGAACACTTCTATGCTCTTTTCGCGACAGGAGCTGAGGACTGCCGAAAATTTCTGGGCGCCGAGCCATGTTGAAGAAACGAGTCCCGAGCGGCAATCAGCGGTGTAGTTAAAAGTGCCATTTTGATCGAGGCGTTCTAGGATATGGACACATTCCATCCCTTCATTCCGAAACTCGGGCAGATTAACCTCAAATGAGAGGTAGGGAACCGGGCGGTTCATTCCGCGCAGGACCTGCAGCTCATGGCCTTCAACGTCAATCTTGACGAAGAATGGGAGCCCATGCTCGGCGATCAGCTCTTCCATGGAGACGGTGCTGACCTCTCGCCACTGATCAAAACTCAGCCTCTCGCCGAACCGGGACTCGTCCGTGCGCAATGTCTCCGCCCATTTGCGGTTGAGCGTATTTTTGGCCGACCCCGGAGTATCAATCCACATCCGCTCCACGCAGGCTTTGTCGCTCACCGCTTTGTTAACAATGACGAGGGGCCTCGGCATGAGCCGATACTTAACAAACCTCTGCCTTAGAACTTTCCGACTTTGATCGTCTGGCTCGACAGCAATGACCCTGGCGCCAAGCTTGAGGAACATTCCTGTTTTGTAGCCGTGGTTCGCGCCGATATCAAAGATGAGGTTGCCTTTCTGAAAACCCTGCAGGAGGCCACGATAAAACGCGATCTCCTTTCGTCTGTCGTCGACAATGCGACGGTCGGCAAACTTCCAGTAGGTGTCATATATCCACGACTCTTTGGCGCGTTGGTAGATGTCGCCTGCCTGGAGCCACAACCTGACCCCGCCTTGAGATGCTGCTGTCATACGCTCTTGGCCTGCGACAAAGCAGTGGTCTCAGCCACAGCAGTAGCAAGAGGTTCATCGCGCTGCCACTGCCAAGACATAGCCTCGATACGCGATTGTTTGGCGACACGACTGGGCACTGCCAGGACAGCCATGAGGAAGACCGACCACATCAATCCACTTCGGAAGAAAGCTTCAGTAACGTTATAGAACAGGAAGATTATCCATATTGCCAATATCAGCGGCCTCAGGCTTCCAAGAGAGTCACTCCTTTCCCAGATGTTCCGGTAGCCGTCTATCACGAACACAGTAAGAAGCAGGACTCCAATTGCACCCAGGTTAAGATAGACCTCAAGGTAGCCATTGTGGGCCTCGTTTAAAGCCCCAAGTCCGGATTGCTGCGCAAACTCAACAATCCGGGAACCCAACCAAAAACTCTCATAACCTGTTCCTAGAAGCGGATTCGTCCGCATGCCGAGAAGGAACGACCAAATCTTAGTTCGATCCGTGAGAGTCGGGTCCTTTCCAACGGCTCCCGCCAAACTCCCGCTCATGTCCAGACCAAAAGCAAGAATTAAGTAAATACAAAAAATTGCAGGGATGAGCATTTTTAGAATGCCTGGATGCCGTCGGAACCAGTTGACTTTGGCCACCGCCATGACTAGACAGCCAAGCACTATACAAACGCGAGCGGTAGCGCTGCTCGCGAGATTCAACAGCCAGAAACTCATCCCGACAAAGGCCAAGTTAATCACCATTATTTTCCTTGTTCGCCAGCTTCGACGAGCAGGCCATCTCGCTAACACATCCCAACAAAAGAAAAGCGCACTAATCACACATATGACGCCGAGCAAGTTCTTGCCCGTGGTTACTCCAACGAATTCGGGAGTCCCGGTCCAAAACGAATAATGTTTGCCAAGCTCTGGATAATATTTGATGAGAACAATCGACAATGGAACCAGCAGATAGCTGACCCAACGCAAAACAGCTCGAATCGCTCTCAGCGGATTCGGGTCGCTAAGTACGACCAGTATCACAAGATAATTTCCAACATCTCGGAACCATCTCTTAAGCGCAACGAATGCGAAATCAGACCAGCAAACGCTCAATAGCGAAAAAACGAGAAAAACGGTCAAAGGCCAATTTCGTCTTAAGAACGCTCCCCACGGGAAAGAACGCGAAACCAGAATTGCTACCGAAGAAATAATCAAACCGAAGTAGATGGTGCGGTCTAATGGATTACCCTCCTCAAGTGCCTGCACTACTTGTCCCATTTGTCCGCCTATCCATTGTGATGGCAATCGCGACGCCGCAAAAAAGATCCAAATTGCGGGCACCCACAATGCCACGGATGTCTTCGGTTCTCTAGCCGGATCGAACCACAGCAATGCCGTTAACATAATGAACCAGAGTAGAAGGGCTAATGAAGGAGGCACCGGAGTGGAAAATTGGTACCGGAGATCGATTTTGATTAATTGCTTCAGGTATTCGATTTGTGGGTGCTAATTGGCCCTGGTGAATGCGCTTTTGACCTGCGCCGAAGTTTTGCTTAGAAAGCTGCTTCGAGAAAGATAATCGTCTCTAAATTCAGAAAGGATGCGGCGCGCCGCCACCGAGAATTCAAACTGCAATGACCGGTTCACCTGCTTGCGATCCTCAAGATTCCGGTATAGAACCCGGAAGATTCTCTCGTTTCCAGGTTCAATGGTCTTCTCAAAGGTGATTTGGTCGACCTGAGAAGTCCAGCCCGTGGATTCATGATCACACCGAACCTCAGCAACGCTATCAGGCGACCTCTCGGATTTGCGAATAAGAAGCCTAGTTTTATGATCTGACCTATTCCTGACGAGCAATTCGCTTCCATACATCTCGACCTCTTGCAGGTATTGTTCATTGAGACGACTTCGGCAGGCCCTTCGTATAAGCTCGCCGAGTGGACGCCATGTCAATAAGCAATTTAGCGACTTAAGCTTCTCAATCAGTTCAATAAGTTCCAGACAGTCGTTCTTGAAAAAATCGTGATGCGAAACGATGAGACACGGCTTTCCGAGCAAGATGTCGAAAGCGAAATTCTCAACGCCGTGATGGGCATATCTACGTGTGAAGATTGGGAAGTCACCATAAGCCATGATCGCAACATCCCAGACGTCCCGTATTTTTGTCCGGGAGTTGGCAGAATCCGTGGGACTTATCTCCGTATTGACGGCAGCAAGGTAATTATTGTGCTTCAGGATTTCAGGACACAATGAGGAGAAGATGCCTTGTGGAAAAATCATGACGGGATCATGACGAATTCCCGTGCGAGCCTCATGGCTGCGCATTCTCGACTGAGCCAGCTTCGCCCGGCTGTTCAGTACATCGGGCGAGGTCGCGCCGAACTCGGCTCCTATGTGATCACAACCGTGAATAGAGACGGAAAAACGCCCTGACTCGTTTCCAAAAAAGTCACGTACAGCAGGAGCAGTGCGGCGCCAGTTCCACGGGATGAAGGCGATGTTCGTTGTGAAGTCATGAGCACGCATGGCTTCGCCCAGCTTCCAGAAGTCGCAAGAGCCGTACCGTTTTCTAAGCAAGGGATCGTCCACGATAAGACATGCGCCCAGTTCTTGCGGGCCCCAGGCAACTTCAGGGAATATGTGCCTGATAAACATCACCAGCGGAACGGCCGAGCAGAATTGTTGTTTTACGTCATAGAATCCCGATCTGATTGGCTCGTCGATGTCCACTATCTTGGAACTGGTGCAGAAGAAAACCGGAATGTTATGGCGCTGAAAGCGAAAGAAAACGGGAGCTTCTCCCGCAGCGATCACGGTGTCGAACCCCGACGCTTCGGTAATAACCGCGTCCGCCTCCTTTAGATTTAATGAAACATCGATACCGGCCATTGGGCCAGCGATATCCGCAAATTCCCGCGATACGCGAAGCGAGACATGACCCGCGGGGGCCTGTCGTAGTTGTACATTTGCCTTTCCGCACAGAGACTGAAGCGCGCGGGCGCTCGCGGTAAGATCTTCTCCCGCATAAATGTAGAATGCGGCCTGAGGTTGTTTCTTATATTGCTCTGGTGCGGAAACTATTGCGGCAGCTACCACTTCGGCTGATCCGAAAACCGCTTCGTTTTCAGGGTTATCGCTTTCGGCCAACGAGCGCACCCATTTCCAGCGTACGCCGAAGAAGTCGAGGATTCGGCTGAGACGATGCTGCTGCTCGCCTGATCGACTGTCTGACAATAACAGAGCTAGTTTAGCCAAAGCATTTCTAAAGCTAGAATCGTAATACTGAAGACGTCTAGGCAGGCTTGCGGGCAATTACGAGTGATCGCATGGCCCGACGACGTGCAACTAAACTAAGCATCGGGCTCGCGATCCTGCACGCGAAGGTGAGGGAGCGTCCCGCCGAATGCGGAATCCAGCAGAAATTTCCCTTTTTCAAGATCTCAAAGCCCTCGGCTTGAAATGGTGCCGCATATTCTTCGAGCGAGGGCAAATAGCACTCTTCTGCCCGATTTCGTTCTTGGCCTCTCAGGCGACTGCGGAAAGCCGGGAAACGGTTATTCATATCGATATTGATGCAGACCCCGCCCGGCCGCAGCATTCGATAAATGTCTTTTGCGCAATCCGGTCCCTTTCCAAGGCGATGACAATAACGAAATGTGTTCACGCCAAGGATGAGATCGAAGGTGCCAAGAAGATAGCTCTTCTCGCTGATATCGGAAGCGAGGTCTTCGATTAGTTTTTCATTGTGAGCGATGTGAAAGCTTAATTTTCCCGCCAGGCTCGGCAGAAGAAACGCCTTTGCTTCCTGTTGCGCGGCTTGCACTAATCGTGGAGAGAAATCCGTACCGTAGGCCCGCCCAACTGGAAATCCTTTCTTCTCCAGAAGCGAGACGAGCCGGGTGATATTCATACCTCCGCCGCACCCGAACTCGAGAACCCGAAGTGGCTTCTGTGGCCTTGTCTGCAGATACGATTCGACAGCGTTCAGATAGATACACGCATAATCGTGGTCCAACAGGTAGGAGATCCCGTAGCCGGCAGTCTCAGTGGTGTACTTGCGTACAGCATCTTCAGAAACATACTCGTCGTGAAACTTATCATAGAGGAGTCCTGTATTTCCCATATGTTTGTCTTAATCTCCTTCCTAGAACAACTTTCGTGTTACTCGGATTCAGACCGCCGTTTCCGATTCAAGAAACTGGCGTCGCGAGGCCATTCTGAAGAGCGACGTTAAGGGGTTCACCTGTCGCTAAAGTGACGTTTTGTTCCGCAGTCGAGGCGTGTTGAATTCGTAATTGCAAGCCGGGTAGTCTGTCGTAGCAGTTTGTCGCAGTGCTTGTGGCTGGAGCTTGGGTTACACCATCTGCATTGAAAGTGACCGAGCGACGATGTTGAAACCATGAGACGGCTTGGCCCGTCGTTGCGAACCACGCGCCTCGACTTTTCAGATCCTGGATCAACTCGCGATATGGGGCATTCCAGAGTCTTTCGGGAGCCAGACTGCGATCATGCCAATTGACGGTGATGCAGCCGCCAAACTCGGTGGCATTGTCGATGATGCGATCCAGAACTTTTTTTGCTTCCTGTGGCGAGAGCCCTAGGTAAGCAGGATAGAACAAAGCTGTGTCCATGACATGCAAAGGCAATTCCAACAGACGACTCGCGTTCACTGGCCTAAAAGCCTGCGTTGTGCCAGCACGATATCCAACCGTCTCGTTATAGCCAACCGTCGAATCGTAAGCGGCATCAGCCATCTCAAGAATGCGAGGCGATTCCTGATCGTAGAAGAGCCAATGCATCCGAACGCCAATGTCGCGCGTACCGGTCAGACGGCGAATTTCTTCGAATTCGCTCTGGCCACGGAAGCTATCGCACCAGGCATCGATTCCATGCAGGCCGACTTCGCATCCGGCATGTTTCAACTTCTTGATTGCTTCAGCAAGTTCCGCAGCGCCGTATCGAGCGGCACGAAGTTTTTCAGCACGGGGGTTACAGTGACTTCCTGAACGGTTTTTGAAGGGAATCAGAAAAAACGTTGAAGGAAGACCATTTTCCAACTGCAAATATCGGTCGTGAAAGTCGCTCCAAAAATCCTTGGCAATGCCCACATAAATGAATGGCAGCTTCACTGCTGCCAACAAATTCCTAGTGAGTTCGCGGAGGGACATCCGGCCGGAAAATAGCTGCGCCCACGAAGCAAACACCGCGCGGAACAAAAAGCCGAAGATCGTATGATCCAATTTATGCGGCCGGATGGCCGGGTGATCAACATCGTGCGTGAGACAGGCAATGAATCGATATCCTTCGGGGACGGGTGGAATTTCGAGCAAACGAATTCCAGACCCCACAATAAAATCCTTGAGTAGCGCAATGTGCAGTTCAAGCGTCGGTATTGCCGCATTCGTGGCAGGCTGTCCCGTCGTAAGTAACCTGCGGACTTCCGCAAACAGATCGTAACCGATACGAATCTGGACAGCGCCTTCACGCTGCTCTAGATATGCCACCGGTTCCTGAGAGTCCTCATCCTTAATAAGCCAGCTTTCCTTCTCTGGAAAAGTAACACTGTCGTCATAAAGCGGAATTCTGTGCCTGCGATAGGAAAGAACGCGGCTGTGACGATGTGAGTCACCGGCCCGAGTTAGGTGCCGGCTTCCAGGATTTACCTCTGCGACGCCGTAGGAGAGAACGAGTCTTGCACTTCCCTCGAATCGCTCGTCCTTCGCGCTTAGGACAACCTCATAGGCACGATCTGCCCGGTAAAACTCCCACGGGGTCTTAAAGAGTTCGAAGAACTCTTGGACCACTTCAAGATCTCGCGGGCCTGCGATAACGCCAATCATGTCGTGCGATTCAGGGATATATTTGGCTCACGCCCCGACATTGAAATTGTCGGGACGCTTCAATCGCAACACCGAGCCGAGGATGGCTCGGAGTTTAGCCAGCTGTTCCTTGCGGTGGAAGGCCATCAGTTCGCGAGAAACCGGACGCGGCGTCCTTCGTAGAAAAGCCCAGCAGTAACCAAAGCCTAGCGCTGCGCCCTCAAGAAGGTACGGCTTCTTCGTCGAGCGATAGGCAACGCGGAATAATTGCCAGATCGGACTTCCGCCGAGATAGTAGTCTTTCTCCCCGTAGGAAAATGCAGAAGCGAGCACACCCCGCTCGGCTGTTCCCAAATGACGATGGTGGAAAAACCACTTCTCGCGGAAGGATTCCGTCTTCCATCCTTTCATACGAGCGGTTGTTACTGCCATCCAGTCAATCCCGCCTGCGCGGTGCGCAACATATCCACCGATATCTTCCCAGCACTGCCGACGGAACAGTTGGCACTGCCCCGACACGTGTTTGCGTCCTTCGAAGCTGTCTTTCTCGGAGTTGTACCCGCCTTCTTCACGAAATACGGTACCGGCCACTCCGAGAGTGGGATCTTCTGCGAACTTTCGAGTTAGAAACTCGAAATGATCAGGATCAAAAGAGATGTCCCCATCCAGATTGCCAATTACGTCGTAATTTAAGTCTTTCACGCGCTCAGAGCCCGCATTGAATGCGAACACTTTTCCTGCGAAGTGACGCTCCCGCCGCTCGGGCATCTGAACTAATTCGATCCACGGATTTTCCGCCAGGTAGCGGCCGACGATTTCGCGAGTGCGATCCGTCGATCCGTCGTCGACGATGACCCATTTCAGCGGGAGGACCGTTTGCTGGATCATCGACTGGATTGTCTTTTCAATGAATGCCTCTTCGTTTCTGGCGGGAGTTATCAGCACATAACGCAGCTGCCGGTGTGGCGCGGGAGCGTTCGTGTGCGGCCTGGTGTTCGGATGCGCGGGCCGGCCAGGGGAATCCAGAATGGCGCGTGCCGTGGACATTACGCCTCTCCTTTCGCTAGCAACTGACCCGTCAGAGATACCAGCGTCTGGCGCTCTTGACGCCAGGCATGTTGGAAATAAACGTCTTGACCGCGCTCGGCGATGCGCGTGGCTTCATCGTAATTACGAGCTGCGAACTCGATCTGTCTCGCGATGTCTGCCGCATCGCCTGATTTCACCAACAGGAGTGAATCGGTTGTGAAGTAATCCAGAATTCCTCTTGTGCTGGGAGCGATCACTGGTTTCCCCAGCGTGAGATATTCGAAGATTCGAGTCGGGGTGTTGATGTCGGTGAATGGGTTGGTCTGGTTAGGGACCACGCCAAGATCGCAGTTTTCAATTTCGCCGACCAACTGTTCAAGAGTCTTGGGTCCGAAATAACGCACGCGTCCTTCGAGGTCCTTCTGCCGGGCTAAGTCCATTACCTTTTCAAGGAATGGGGTCTTCCGTCCGTAAATCCACAGTTCAGCGTTGGGCACCGAATCGCGTACTAGCGCAAGCGCCTCAACCGCGAGATCTGCTCCGTTTCGCTCGACGAGCGAACCGTGATACATGATGACGAATGGTTTCTCCGCCGGCCGCGACGCATAGGAGCGGGGTTCGCGAATTGGAAAGATCATCTCGTCCGGAGAGTTCATGACAACGCCGATCTTCTCCGCCGCACAGCTGCGTGCGCTGAATATCTTCTTGCACGCGATGTTGACGGTCAGAACCAGATCGGCCCGCGCGAAGCTCCATTTCTCGAGCCACTTCATCAGAGTCATGCCTTTGCTGCCCTGCTTCAGTCCGAAGATCGTGGTTGCTAGTTCGGGCATGGGATCGTGCATGTCGAGAATGACTTTCGCTCCGACCAGTTTAGGGAACAGCGCGCTGATGACGAGCACATCCGGCATGTTATGGACATAAACGAGGTCGTATCGACGGGAGAGTGAGCGCCAGACCAGGATTGCCGCTGAAATGAAGATGAATGACGAATAGCGATATGCGTAGGAGAATTTTCCTCCCCGCTCCTGAGTAATGGGTATGCGGATGACATCAAGACCGGTCGACTTTTCTCGTCGCGGCGCTCCGTCATCGGCAAGACAGACCAGATCGACGATCATTCCCTCATTGCGCAGAGCCTCTATCGCACGCCGCGGCCGTGGATCGGACGGATAAGATGA
>Ga0335073_10001061_pt1 | contig 36315 bp, 32 predicted proteins | sample Lox_Sample_22_FD_207093 | JGI IMG/M metagenome (GOLD analysis project Ga0335073, IMG submission 207093) | Soil microbial communities from Loxahatchee National Wildlife Refuge, Florida, United States - Lox_Sample_2.2 | ecosystem: Environmental > Terrestrial > Soil > Wetlands | place: USA... | reverse complement strand
AGCCCGCCTTGGCGTCCTGCGCGATCTTGGCGAAGTCCTCGGCGCTGACGCCCTGGGCCGAGCCGCTCACCGTGAGCGTGATCCCGCTGATCCGGAAGCCGCCCGCCGGATCCGGGCCGAGCCTGACGTCGGCGCTGACGTCGAGGGACGGCTCGCTGCCGCCCGCCCCGCCCAGCATGGCCGAGAACTGCATGGCGAAGCAGGCCGTGTGGGCAGCGGCGATGAGTTCTTCCGGGCTGGTCGTGCCGTCGGCGTTGTCGGCCGCCCGCTTGGGGAAGCTGACCACGTAGGTGCCGACGCCGGAACTCACCAGCGTCACCGTGCCGGTTCCCTCTTCCAGGCTGCCGTTCCATACCGTGCGAGCTGTGCGAGTGGGCATCAAATCCTCCAGGCCTCGTCGCCGGGGCATGCGATTGTCGTGGACGCCGTACCCAGCATGCCAGAAGTGTTCTTTACGCCCTGTCTCTCCGCAAATCCGGTCTCTCGGTCCGGAATCTGGCCTGGGGCCTCTTAGGTCGCGCGGCTCATCCAGGCCCCCGGCCGGACCAGTCGATCCTGGCCCACACGATCCACCCAGTCATCTCGTTGCCGTCGGTGCCCGAATCGGCGGCCAGGCCCCGCACGATAGCGAGCCCGTGCGGCCGCCCGTCATCGTGCGGGTACTCGCGCCACGGGCCGCCCTGGTCCTGGACCTCGAGGTGAATGTGGTCACCCGGCGCTATCTCCGCGCGGACCGTGAACGTGCCGCCTGGCGCGCGGCTGTCGGAGTGGAGCACCGCGTTGGTCGCTAACTCAGACAGGCACAGGATCGTTTCGTCCGCGACCGGGCATCCGTCCAGTGCGCTGGCCAGGGATCGCCGGGCCTGGCCGACCTGCTCGGGTCGCGACGGAAACTCGCGGCACCACATCTGAACCGGGGGAGTGGTAGCCGAGTTACCATGGCTTACTATGTCAACCATCAGTTCACCACCGTAATGTGCACGATGCAGAACAGCAAGCGATATGCAGATTGTCCAGGTAACGGAGGCTCACATTGGCTCCCCGGCCCAGCCCGACCGCCCGCCGCCGGCGGCTCGCCACGGCGTTACGGCAGCTGCGAGAAGAACGCGGTCTCAGCTGCACCGACGCCGGAAAGGCCGTCGGCTGGTCCGAATCGAAGGTCAGCCGGATCGAGACCGGCCGGGTCGGAATTCGCCAGCCCGACCTGGAACGGCTACTCGACCTCTACGAGGTCACCGGCGATGCCCGCCCCGCGCTGCTGACCCTGGGCCGCCAGGCAACACACCGCGGCTGGTGGCATTCGTACTCCGATGCTCTCCCCGCGTACTTCGAGTCCTACGTCGGTCTGGAAGACGGAGCGAAGTCGCTGGTCACGTACCAGAACCAGCTCGTCCACGGGCTCATGCAGACAGAGGAGTACGCCGCCGCCGTGCTCCAGGCCGGGCAGCCAACGGCTACCTCCGACGAGGTTGAACGTCAACTCGCAGCCCGGGCCACCCGCCAGGCATTGCTGACCTCTAGCAACCCGCTGCTGATGTGGGCCATCCTGGACGAGTCCGTGCTGCGCCGAATGGTGGGCGGAACGGCCATCATGCGGAAACAGCTGCATCGGATCCACGAAATAGCCGGATTTCCGAACGTGACCATGCAGGTGCTGCCGTTCGATGCAGGCGCGCACGCGTCGATGGGCACCTCGTTCGAGCTTCTGCAGTTCCCAGAGGTCGGCGACACCGCCATTGTCTACATCGAGGATCTGTCAACCAGCCAGTATCTGGAGACCCCGGCTGACATCGAGCGGTATACCCTTATCTTCGACCACCTCAGAGCGTCGGCGCTTTCGCCGGAGCGTTCGGTGGCGTTCATCGGTCAGGTGGCCAGCAACATGATCTGACCAGCAGCGGAGGGAGGCACGGGATGCGCGCACTTGATCTTTCCCGCGCCGCATGGCGTAAGAGCAGCTACAGCAACGGCACCGGCGGAAGCTGCGTCGAGACTGCCACACTGAACGGCATTCCCGGCACCTACGACGACATCGCGGTCCGCGACTCCAAGGACCCATACGGCCCGGCGCTCACCTTCACCGCCCGCCAATGGCTCGACCTCACGGCGGCGATCAAGGCTCACGACTTCGACATGTGACCGACTCGGACGACGTCCTGAGGGTTGCTCCGGTAGCTTCAGGCGACGTCGCCTGCCTCCAGTCAACGCAGGTACGCCTGTAAGAGAGTAACGATCCGCTCACTCGCCTTCCCGTCGCCGAACGGACAGGGGATCCGGGCCAGGCGCTCGCCGAGCCCTTCGTCACTGATCAGCTGTCTGCCGAGTTCGCCGATCGCGGGCCCGGGCTGCACAAGATGTGCGAAGCCCGCCTCGATTGATTCTGGTCGCTCAGTCGAGTTCCTGACCACGATCAGCGGCTTCTTCACCACAGTGCATTCCTCCTGGACACCGCCGGAGTCGGAGATGAGCAGGCTCGCATGCCTGGCCAGCCCGAGGAAGGTCCGATGATCGGCCGGCGGGATAACTTGAAGGCGGTCCAGCGCGGCGTTGAGCCCATGCCGGTCGACGGCGGCTCTGGTCCGCGGGTGCAGCGGGAGCAGCACGGGAAGTCCGAGCTTGCTCAACTCGTCCAGGATCGCCCGTAACCGCTGTGGGTCGTCAGTGTTCTCTGGCCTATGGATCGTGGCGAGCACAAACTCACCGGGTTCGACGCCCAATCCAGCAACGATCTCCCGCGCGGCGGTCGTGTCGGGCAGCATGCCGACCGTTGCCTCGACCACCGTGTTGCCGGTGAGGACGATCTTGTCTGCCGGCACCCCGTCGTGGCGGAGGTTGACCACGGCGCGCTCGGTCGGCGCACAGTGCAGGTCGGCTAGGACACCGGTGATGCAGCGGTTGATCTCTTCCGGCATGGCCCGGTCTAGGGAGCGAAGTCCGGCCTCGACGTGGACGACCGGAGCGCCCGCATAGCTTCCCGCCTGCGCGGCCGCGCAGACAGTGTTGGTATCGCCCTGGACTAAGACAGCCGCCGGCAGGCGCTCAGCGAACATGCCGCCGAGTCGCTCCACCATCGCGCCGATCTGGACGTGCCGCGGCTGCCCGCAAATCCCCGATAGCATCTCTGGCTCTGGCAGCCTAGCGCCAGCCAGGAACACCCCGGACAGTTCCTCGTCGCTGTGCTGGCGGGTGTGGATTAACCTGGCCCGCGATCCGAGCAAGCGGGCAATCGCGGCAACTTTCACTATTTCTGGGCGAGTGCCTATCACGACCGCGATGTGTGAATTGCTGCCACCCTCTGGCATTAATACCCTTTCAGACCCAGGTAGCCCGCCAACCGAGGCTATCCGCAGCAGCCGTCTAGTCATTAACTGCTCCGAATGGCCTTCATCGTAAGGCCGATGTCCTGGTGAGCGCTTTAAATCGACCGATCGGGCCGTTCTAAATAGGCACGACTAAGATGTATCTCGCTTGAGTGTACGATTTATTCTGACCATAGCGGCGCGCGAGCTACCCATTCCGGCGACCTGCGGAGAAGTACGCGACGATCCCGGGCGCCCCCGGGCCGCAAGCCGGGACAAGCAGGCCCGAACCTCCCCGAACCGGCCACGCGGGTGGCTGAGTCGGCCACCGCGACTACCGTTGCCTCCTGCAGTGTCTCCCGCTTGCCGACCCCGTTGGCCGCGGCCGTTGTAGCGCAGAATCGGGTTCAGGGAGTCGTTCATAGTCACTTGCTTCGCCGCCGCCGTATCCACCTCTCGGCCTGCCCGCGCGGAGCCCGCCTCTATACCCACCGGCTTGGCCGGACCGGCCGTCGTCAGGCTGGCGGCCGTCGTCAGGCTGGCGGCCGTCGTCAGGCTGGCGGCCGTCGTCAGGTAGACCCGGGCATGTGGCGGAAGCTCATCGCAGCTAGAAGATCGTTGACGCGAGGCAGTCCCACGCCTACTCAACAGGCACGCCCGTGACCCGCGTGACCGTCGGGACTTTTGACGACAGGACGGCGCCCGCCGAGCAGTCACAGGTAATCGGCGGTCGCGCAGACCAGACCGCCGCTCCCGGGCACGAATGTGGGTTCGTGCCGGTGCCGCAGTGCAGCGGGTCGTCGGCTACGAGAGCCTCCTGCTCGCGTCACGACGGTAGCACGTGGCGAACCACCCGCCCTTTCGTGGACACCTTGAACCCCGTGTCATCCGTGGCCGAGGAGTTCCAAAAAATCGTTTCCCGCAATAATCATCGAGGCGCCGCCACGAGATGATTTCAGCAGCCGTGCGCACATATCCGTCGAGATCGAATACCGCCAGGCGGGTGCCGAGATGGAACATCGCGCCAAAAGATGCCAAGGCTGACTAAAAGATCGATAGATGTCGGATATTCAATCCTTTCTCCACGACGAGCCGTTAGTGTGCCAGACCAGATAATCCTTCAGCACGGCAGGAAGAGGGAAGTATTCGCTCGGCGCGCCGGCAACCCAGCTATGCTAAGCGAGGGGCCGGTTGGACAACTCGCTAGGGTATTTATAGACTTATGAGGCAGACGTGATAAATCTACCCCAACAGGCTATCTATGGGGAAAATGAGCGCTCCGATGTGCGCCCGTTGCTGCCGACGGATGCAAAATCGGCGCTTGATGTTGGCTGCGGAGCCGGTGGCTTTGGAATAACGCTGCGCCGAGCATTGGGCGACAGCGCGCGCATTATTGGTGTTGAAGCTGTGCCACATCAAGCGACAATTGCCCGTGAGGGGCATGGATTCGACGAAGTGTTAGAAGGATATTTCCCAGACGTGCTGGCCTGTCGGTCGGACACTTTTGACCTGATAACCTTCAACGATGTCCTCGAACATATGCTTGACCCAGAAGGAGTCCTCCAGAAGACACGTCGGCTCCTCCAGCCATCTGGCCGAGTAGTTGCAATCATTCCAAATGTACAATACGTCGCTGTAGTTCTCCGACTCCTTGGTGGCCGATGGGATTACTCCGATACAGGAATCCTTGATCGAACGCATGTCCGCTTCTTTACGCGCAAGACAATGATGGAAATGTTCGACAGAGCCGGGTATCGAGTCGAGAGTTGCGTTGGGGCCAACGGGTTCGACAAATTCTGGCGGACCGATCCGAGCATTCATAGACGCTTCGCTAAATTAGCGTTAAGACTAGCGCTACGCGATTCCAGGCACGTTCATTTTATAATCGTTGCTTCTATAAAGTAACTTCTCGGTAGGTCTGCGGAACATCGCTCTAGTACGTGAACTCTTAACTCAGGAGAAGCCGAGTATTCGAATGCGGCTGTGTTTAGTTCGGGAAAGCCAGGAATTGGAACAAACGCCTACTACAGCAGTCTCGCAGCGACGGTTACGTTTGCTGGCAGCACGGCCGACCTGGGATCGGCACATCGGTAAAAAGGGGATGACTAGCGTGACAGATACGCGGGCAATGTACCTCGACCTTATGCGACGCAGTCTTACCAGGTACGGCTTTGATGAACTGGCTCCAGTCGGGGCTGGACGGCAATCGCTGCCTCGTCGCATGCTTATCAATGCGCTGGCAAAACGGAATTATGTCCTTGCGCATCCACGTCCCTTCGATAAACACAAGCGAGAACTTGGTCTGGACTGGCCTGCTGATGCTCAAACAATGGTTGGGATGCAGCGACTGTTCAGCCTTCAGTGGTGCATCGAAACCGTCCTAGTTGAAGACGTGCCGGGCGATCTCATAGAATGTGGTGTCTGGCGTGGCGGGGCGAGCATTCTCATGCGTGCCGTCTTGGCGGCACATGGAGACGCCACACGCTGCGTCTGGCTGGCAGACTCTTTCGCTGGCCTACCGACTCCTGATGCCGCAAATTATCCTGCGGATGCAGGCATGAGACTGGACCTATGCCGGGGACTTGCGGTGCCCCAGACGGAGGTCATGGCCAACTTTGAACGGTACGGACTGCTCGATGATCGCGTGTGTTTCCTGCCCGGCTGGTTTAAGGAAACCCTGCCAAATGCACCCATAGAGTCGCTTGCGGTGCTTCGCCTTGATGGGGATCTCTATGAATCAACCATCCAGGCACTTGAAAGCCTCTACCCGCGTCTCTCGAATGGAGGGTTCTGCATTATAGATGATTATCATGACATCGAGGGGTGCCAGAAGGCCGTCACTGATTATCGAGACACGCACAATATCTTTTCGGAAATTGTCGAGATTGATGGCACCGGAATCTATTGGCGTAAAGAGTGACGTGCCAGAGAATGTGTGGCCGGGAGCCCTGAGTCTGTAGGTGGAGTCCTTCTGTTTTTGCCAAAGGACTAGTAGGTACTTTCCGAAATTGCCTTACATGCGGAGAATAACTGTATGAAGCGGATCGCGCCTGACTTCGACTACTTCTGCCCGAGTATTCGCAGGAACCTCCAGACCGCCGTGGCCCTTGAATCTGCTGGGCTGCTCCGAAGCGCTCATGTGGATTTCTGCCTTCCGCCCGGCCAGATCGCCCGCTCCGTGGAGCGCGTCGCCGGACCGCGGGCGGCGAACCGGGTCGTGCGGGATATTCCCTCGACGCGCATTCACAGGCATCCGCAGCTCATGATCGCCAGCCGGGTCAGACAGCGCCTGTACCTGTCTGGGCGGGACACGACTGCTGTTGACCGCGTGCTTACACGGATGTACTCGGCAGTTGCCCGACAGTGCGAGTCGGACGCGGTCGTGGGCACGCAGTCCTCGTGCCTGGAATTGTTCGAGGGTCGGTCATATCGGATTATGGAGCAGATTTCACCACCGGTCCGTTATGAGCGAGCCATTGCAGCTGAAGAACTCGCCCGTTTTCCGGAATGGGAAGAACCTGATAAGGCGGCTGTATCTTCATTCTGGGATCATCGCGAGGAACTTGAGTGGGGGATGGCCGATCTCATTTGGGTACCATCGCCTCACCTGGTAAATCTATCGAGCGACTTTGGGGCCGATCCGCGGAAGTTTCGCGTCCTTCCATATGCGATCGTCGGGCCACAATCCGCCGAAATGAGCAGAGGGGTCAAGGGCCGCCGGGCCCTCCGTGTCGTATTCGTTGGCACGCTGATGCTCCGAAAGGGAGTCCAGTATATTTATGAAGCTCTCAGGATGAAGCCATCCCTTCCGATCCAGATGGAATTCTTCGGCCCTCCTAAGCTTACTTCGGAGGGGGTTCGGTGCCTTGCCGAAGTCGGCACGGTCCACGGGTCTGTTCCCCGCGCCCAGCTGTTCAATGAGTTGCGCCGCGCCGATGTATTGCTGTTCCCATCCCTCGCGGAGGGCAGTTCGCGCGCTACCTTGGAGGCCGCCGCCGCCGGACTCCCGGTCGTGGCGACCGAGGAAGCCGGTGGCCCCGCGAGCGCGATGGTGATTCCTTCACGCAGCCCCGAGGCGATAATCGATGTCATCGAGATGCTTGCTGACGATCCGGCGCGGCTGGCGGAACTGTCCGAGGCGGGACTGGCCGAGGCGTCCACTCGGAACCTTGCAACCTACACTGAGAGCATTATTGGAATGCTTGGAAGTGGTTCGGCCACTGTGCCCTCTAGATGAGCGGTTTCGTGCTCGAGGCGTATCCGCAGGTTTCGGTTGTGGCGGACACTAAATCGATGGCCGTGAACGCCACAGGCCTGTGACCGGGATGCGGCTCGGAGCGGGGCCGGTGCGACGGGTCGCGATCGCCGGGATCGTATGCCTGGCGGGGCCAGTGTCAGGCGCGGATGCTGCCGCAGACTGTCAGCGTGGCCGGCGCAAGGACGGCGCCACAAGCCAGCCGACTCCGACGCTTGTGCCGCGATTGAGTCGGCAGGCAGAAGATCACGTTCGACCATTGAGCAACCTCTTACGGTGTCGGCCTCGGTAGCCGAGTCGCACCTTCTGATGGACAGTCTTGAGTACAGCGGTCAGCAGTTGGCGATCAGCAGCTCCACCGGCCAAAACCGAGACAGTGAGCGTCGGAATACCGCCCAAAGCGGCGGCGAGCGCTAGCCGTCCAAGGTCGCTGGCCACCAGTTGAGACAGAAGAATAGCCGCTCCCGTACCTACGACGAATGCCGCTGCCGTCAGAAGGAGCGGGCGGTCCCATGGGAGAAACTTCGCCCGATGCCACAGGAATGACGAGGCCAATCCGTTGGCCGCGAGGACAGCAATAGCCGTGGCGGCTGCTGCTCCGGCCGCGCCTAGGTGAGGAATCAGTGTTGCACAGGCGATTACGCTCACAACAAGTCCGAAGAGCGCATTTCGGACCAGCACTCGGGTTAAACCCAAGGCGAGGATCGCGAAGGTATTGAATCCTAGCAGCACATCGATGGTGACACCGAGAGCCAGGATCCGGGTCGGAAGCACCATGCCTGAGGACCGATTAGCAAACAGCAGATGCATGATAGGACCGGGCGCTGCAGCCATCAGCCCCAGTGCCGGAGCGCACAGGGCCAGCCCCCACCGAGAAGTCCATCTAGTGAGGTCGAGCAGGTCCGCATCTTTTCCACGGATGCGTGCTGCCGTCATTGCCGGCAGAGCGTACCCAGCGAGGATGGCGAATAATGCTCCAATGGCATCCGCGATCCCGGAGACCGGTGCGTATTCCCCTGCCGCTACACTGCCATGAAACCCTCCGAGAAAGATTACGTCGAGTTGGGAGACGGCTGCCAAGAATGTTGTGGTGGCCAGCACGGCGAGACCGTAAGCCATGAAGTGCTTGCTGCCGAAGGATTTTTTGGGGCGGGTGCGCAACTGGCACACCCATCCCGACCACAGGAGCAGGATGATAGCGCTGGCCGCTACTGCGACGGATTGCGCGGCAGCCATGGATACGGGCGAGCGCAAGCCTGCCACGAGCAGACTGATCGTCAATGCCAGGAGAAGGCAGGATCTGAACGCGCTGGCCTTCAGAGGGATTTTCGGCTGGAACGTCGCTTGTATAAGGCCCATCGCAGCTTCACTAAGAGGGGCGACGAGCACCACCGGCGCGAGCGCGACGAATGCCGGAACAACCGGCGACAGGGAAGATACTCGGCGCATTATTAACGAGACGGCCGTCAGTGTCAACGAAATAAACATGACGATATAAACCATTACTCGCGTCGCGTCCCTTGTCACGACGCTGATTCCCTGATGCTCCTTTGAGGTCAGTGCCTCAGCAGCTCGGGCGGCCACACTCCCCTGCAATCCGAATGCTGCGAAGGGGATTACGAACTCGCTGATTCCCATTGCTAGTGCATAGATCCCGAACGACGAACGAGACATGAGCCGGACTAGGATCATCGTAAGTGGGAGGGCTGTCGCCGCCGAGAGAAGCCAGGAAGTCAGACGCAAAGCGCTCCCGGTCAGAATGTTCGATCGGGACTGCTGACCGTTGCTCCAGGGATGCGTCGGCTTATCTGGAATTGTCCGTCGCGGTCGAAGGGTTTTGCTTGACTGAAGCGAGTCCCACTTGAAACCAGCCTGGGCTTGAGGATGCGGTGGCCAGGTCATGTCGCCGCGTATATCTTGATCGCTCGTTGCGTAACCGTTGGAGGACCCAGCTACACCTAGTCCGCTCGTAATACGCGATGACCGCCCATCTAGATAAGCGCCCGTGGGAAGTACCTCGTGACGACGCTCATTCATGCCGGACTTCGATGCCGTTCGAAGCCGCTTTGTTGAATCAGTGTCTCTGCGGGCATACCCATCCGGGTGCCCCTCAGGAGCGCCTCGGCACAGGAACTCGCGGTGAATGCGGCACGGGCAACCGGGGTGACGAGGTGCCCGAGCACCTTGGTCACGCCTCCGATCAACTCGGAGGGAGACGCGGTCGCCATTACGCTTACCGCCTCGGGCGAGAGACGATGAAGGTCGTTTGCATTCCCGACCCCAGGGCCGAGTACGAGCGGTCGGCCCGCGGTGAGCGCCTCTGAGGCAACCAGTGGCGCCGGGTCTTTGCGGCTCGGCGCCACGACGATATCAGCAGACGCGAACACGTCCACGAGGTGTTGGCCTTCGAGGTACCCGAGATAGTGAACCCGCTCCAGTCGCTGGGTCGCGGCCTCGACTGCCGGCCGCAATTGCCCGTCGCCCACGATCGTGATGCTCTCAAGCTGCTGCAGCAGTCCGGGCAGCGCTTCGAGCAACACGTCGACCCCCTTCCTCTGTGAAAGCTCTCCCACGAACAGAGCGCTTCGAGCCGTCGGCGCTGGCAACGCATGAAGTGCAGAGAGACCGATTGCGTTACGAACCACCGTCGTCGGCAGGCCAGAATGCAATTGGTTCACGAAAGCTGCTGCGGCGTCGCCGCTCACCAATGCCGCCTCGCAGCCGTCTAGGAACCGTTGGCGAGCTAGCGAGCTGAGCCGACCTCGGAATGACCCGGTACCTACCCCGCTCTCCACCCACGCGATGGCCGGCACAACGTTGAGGCGGCACCAGAGCAAGGACGACCACGAAGCCGACAGGTCCCAGCCGCCGAGCACAACCACATCGGGCGAGAGCCGATCGAGCACGCGGCGGACCCCAAAGGAGACATCAAAGACACGTTCGCCACGGGCTATCCCCACAGTGTGCAGCAACTCGACGTGGAACGACACGTCCGGCCATGGAACAGACCAGCGGCGACGCTTGCGGTGGGTGTCCCGACTGAGTACCACAGCCAGCTGGCCGTCGAGGCTCTGCGCGAGCTTGTTGAATAACGGCACCCGGTAGGGGGCGAGGATGTTGTGGATAATCACTAGCATCTCAACGACCTCTTCCGCGGCACTTTGTACCCTCCTGGTCCTGGCAGGATGAGGGCCGGGGCACAGCCTGCGTTGCCTGGCCAATAACGGCCCTAACGGCCCGGGGCAGTGCGGAAAGTTGCATCGCTTGAAGTCTCCGCTTGGCGGGACTCGTGATGGCAGCCCGCCGTAAGATTCTTGCGAGTGCCTCGCCATTCCGTTCCCACGAGAAAGTCGCCTTCAGCTCCGCGACCTGACCGTCTGGCACGCACCCGCGGCGCACGGCAGACAACATGGCGTGGCCCAGACCGGCTACATCGCCGGGTGGGACGAGGGATGCCCAGCGCCCGTAGAGTTCCCGGTGCGAAGGGATGTCGGAGAGCACTACGGGAACAGACAAAGCCAACGCTTCACCTGGCGGCAGCGGGAAAGCCTCTTGTCGGCTCGCGCTAACCAGCGCTGCGGCCCGTTGGTAGAGGTCCAGCAATTCGTCTCTCGTTAGGAAGCCTGTGAACCAGACGCTTTCAGCGCAGCCCAATGCGGACGCCAGATCCTCTAGGCGTCCGCGCAAACCTACCTCTATCTCGTCCCCAGCGATGACCAGCTTGTAGGAGTCGTGCAGGCCGCGCTCTGCGGCAAAGGCGGCGAGGACCTCGTCGATCCGCTTGTACGCATAGAGGTTCGAGACCACCACAATGGTGTCGCGGCGGCTGCCTGTTGGGGGCCGGGCGGCTTGCTCAAGCTGTCCGAGCCCTGACGGGATAACCGAGTAGGAGCGCCGGAGACCGGAGTGGAGCGAGAATTCAGTTGCAGTTGAACCCGAGATATGGACCAGCTCCTCGGCCCGGAGGACCGAGATCCAGGCGACCGGCCGCAGGATCGCCAGTTGCAGCGATCGGGGGACGTCAGCCCCGAACAAATGGGGATTCTGCACACACACCACGGTAGGAATCCCCTTTGTGCGGAACGGCGCTGTCGAGCCCGGACAGTACAGCACCTCGGCTCCCCAGCGCTGAGCTTCTACAGCCAGTCGGGTGTGGATAAAGCGCAGCCGCTCAACGCGGGACTTGCCGTCGACCACACGTACTGCGCTGGCGGGAGATCTAAGAGCATCTCGTAGGTCCGCGGCGACTTCGGTGCGGGCGAACACTAGCAATGAAATGTCCCGATGCTCCAATTCCGGGAGCTGGCTGCGGAGGTAGCTCAAGCCTCCGCCCGGTGCCGTAGCTATGGCCTCCACCGCGACCCGCAGCGGACGGCTTTCCCTGAGTCGCTCTGCCTGAGCCCGAAGGACTCTATGAGATGTCGTCATCTCAGCCTGCTTCCCCGCCTCAGAGGACCCCATTGGTTCTCGTGCTTTAGTCCCCACCGGCTGAGCATCCAGATGGGCAGGACAACTGCCGCGAACGCATACAGAGCAAAGAACATGGTCGAGCGACTGAGCACCGAGGCGAGCACCGCCCCAGCGGCTGCTGCCATTGCGGCAGTCTCCATATGTCGCCGGTCCGCAGTGTCCGAACGTGCCACGATCCACCCGAGGATCACGCCAAAGCCAAGAAGGCCGACCGGGCCGAAGTTGGCGTCCGCTTCGGCCCACAAGGGAACCGCTGCTCCTGTCCCCGGAACTATCACATCCCGAATGGTTGTCACCATAGCTGGGAGAGGCTTATGTCCAACGATGACCTGGGGTACGAAGAGCTGCGGTAGTTGGAGATACGACTGGCCCAGGAGCAGTCCAAAGTGCCGCTGGTGGATCGCCGCGTAGGGCGTGGCGATGTCGATCGAGTTCGTGGTTATGCGCTCTAGCTGAGTGAAGCCGAATGAACTAGCCGTGACGTTCTGGCTGTTTTCGTGGTTGCCGCGAAAGACCTGGACCACGAAGAATGCCGTCGCAATGACCACGACCCCGGCCAAGACCGCCTTCATTCGCTGTGAGCGAGGTGCGAGTCGGCGCTCATTGGGGCGGGTCGTCGTCCATACTCCAAACGCACCGATCAGCGTGACCACGATCCGGTACTTGAATCCAATCGTCGAATAGAGGAAGAGATTAAGTGCGATGAGAGCGAGAACACGAAAACGATAGGCCTTGAGTCCAAGGAGGCCTGAAGCGGCGATCCCCGCTCCAATCGATACGTCGATGCCTGCGCCAAGGAACTGATAGATGCTTGCAGTGTCTTCTTGCGCGATGCCCGCCGGAAGGGGTCTGAAGATGGAAAGGGCAATTATCGGTTGGTGAGAGCTGACCATGAAGGCCACAAAGCAGCACAACCCGATGGCTTCCATGAGAAGCACCCCCCGCCACCACTGGTGTGGCGGCACTGCCCGATGGCGGTTAGGCCGGGTGCCTGAGGCTCGGGTCGCGGCGTATAGGAACGAGGTCAGGACGACTCCTATGGTGACGATCAGGGCGGCCGCGGTCGTGTATTCCAATGCACTCTTCTCGACTGGGCTGGGCACGAGCGGCGAGAAGGGCTCCCCGGCCGCTAGGGCGGGTGCCCAGGATCCATATACGACCAGAACGAATGCGGTCAGAACTCCGGCTGACAGCGCCCCGGCCGTCGCGCACCCCGGTCGGATCAGGAGCCATACGACGATCGACAGTTGCAGCCCCGCGTTAATGACGAGCCATGATGGTCCGAACCCGTTCTCGATCCCTACGAACGAGGAGCTGAGCAAGCTCGCGGTCATTACGCCAACGATTAGAACGGGTCGCGGGCCCACGCTTGCGCACGTCGCCGCTGAGCATTCATCCCGTTCCGGGCGAAAAGGGCGATCGGGATGGCAAGGTTCCCGGTGTGGATCCCATACAGGTGCCGGGCGATGAGAGTTCTTGAAAGGCGCGCCGAGGCCCGTCATCGTCTGCGCTCCAAAGAGTTGGCCCGTTGCCTGAAGTCCAGAAGATCAGCCTCCTCGATACGCCGACCAGGGGCATGATCCCGCAAGGCCTCTAGAGCGCAGAAGCGAAGAAGGCTTGGCGACAGCTTGGTGCCACGGATCCAAGCGCAGGTAGGCGGCAATATGGTGCGAGCATAGACGGTGAAAGCCATTCTCCAGAGCGGAAATGCCCAGCGCGGGAGATAACGTTGCTGGAACATTAGCTTGTTACGATAGCCGTTGTAAACGAACTCGGGTGCGCTGTTATTGTGACTGCCATCTCCTCCGTGAATACAGCCGATAGAGGGTTCATAGTGCAAGCGGTATCCTGACTTTCGGACGCGGAGGGAGTAATCCCACTCCTCTTGGCCGAAGAAGTACTCATCGGCGAGCAGGCCTACGTGCTCAATCACATCGCGCCTCGTGACAGCAAATGCCAGCGAGATGAAAGTGACATCTGCGGCCAGGTCGCATTGGCCGCGGTCCGGTCTACTCGCACCGAAGATGTCCACGCCACCTCGCCATCGGCGGAGCCGTCCTCCGCCGTACCACAAGCGGCCGTCTGGGCGGAGAATCTTTCCAGTGAGCAGGCCGATCGAGTAGTCTTTCCGCACCATGTCGGCGGCCTTGAGTACGTCATCAGCAAATACTTGAGCGTCATTGTTCAGGAAAACCACCACGTCATATTCGTCGCGCGCCAGTACCCAGCGCAAGCCCGCGTTCGTCCCGCGAGCGAACCCCTGGTTGTTCGGCAAGCGGACAACCGGCATATCAGGATGGACGCGCGAGATCAGATCCGCCGAGTCGTCGCTCGAGCCATTGTCAATAGCCACCGCCTGTAGTTCCGAGGCGTTGGATTGCAAACTGGTGAGACAGTCGAGTGTTGCCGCGGCATTATTCCAGTTGAGAACGAGTATGGCCGTCTTTCGGCATGAGGTGTTCTCATGCCGACGTATATTGCTACAGGGTTGATCCCGTGTGCTTTCTCTCATCGGCCTGCCCTTCGGCTTATCTCGCTCCTTCGGCAATGTGTTGAGCTGAGTTAGCGAGCATATGCTGCTAAATCTACAATTCCTTTTTGGATCCAAGAATAAGAATTCTTGAAAGTAGGGCAAAAATGGCCCCTCGAAAGCCATCTAAAATGGGACAATGTATATCGTCATATCAGTATAGTGCCGCACGTGCGCCCGAAGTACCGTATTTGCCAGCGGGAATTTGCGCACGACGAAACAATAGTGGCTGTGGTGCTACCCGTACAGTATATTGGCCAAGAGCGCCGATCGTTCACTGCCGCAGGTGACGAAGCGGACGTTGTTGAGTACCGTGCATCGGATCGCATCGAGACCATCTATTTCGGGCCGAAGTAACAAGGCGGTCTTGACGTGGCGATGCTCGCTAACGCCGATTTTCACTAAGCGAATTGGCTCCCAGTTGGGTCAGGCGTACTGGTAGCGGAGGGTGCGGCCTTCCCACCAGGGCACGGTGATCGTTTCGGGGAGGCTGGCCTGGCGCAGGACGGGTGAGTAGGTGCGCCGGTTGAGGCGGACTATGATGTCGGGCCCGCGGTTGAGGATGATCCCTCCGGTGCTGAGGAACCGGCGCTGGAGGGTGTCGGGGGTGGCGGTGGCGTAGCCGGGCAGCCGGCGGCGCAGCGCTGCGCAGATGGTGTGGGCCAGCACCGAGAGCACGACGTCGAGGTCGAGGTTGAGCGGGACGGTTCCGGCGAGGGCGTCCAGGCTGAAGGCCTGGATGGCTTCGGCGAGGCGCTGTTCGATGTTCATCCGCCGGGCGTAGGACTGGATGACCTGCCGTGCGGGGATTTGGGTCCGGTTGGTGATGAGCAGGGTGGGCTGGTCGTGGCCCAGGCCGGTGACGGCGAGCTGGCGGATGGGCCGGGGGTAGGCCGACAGCTGCGCGGCGGGGTCGTCGTGCACCTTGACCCGGCGGGTCTTGTTCCCGGCCCGCCCGAGGGTCATCGAGGTCCAGGCGCTGGCGGGCAGGGCAGCCAGGTCCTTGGTGACGCCGGGGTGGCGGGCCCGCAGGGTGATGAACCCGATCTTGCGGTCGTCAAGCTCGGCCAGGACGGCCTGGGTGGTGAGCTTGGAGTCGAAGATCAGCAGCGCCGGGTCGCGGCCGGTCACCTGCTGCCAGTGGTCGGCGAACGCGATGACCTCCCGGTTCTGGCTGGCCTTGGACAGGTCGGCGTTGGCATATAGCAGGGTGTGGGTGCCGGCGTCTTCGGCGAAGAAGGTCAGCACGCTGCGGGTGCGCTGGGATCGGCGGGGCACGTAGTGCTTTTCCAGCACCGGGTCGTCACCCCAGTGCATGACTGCGTGGAAGTCCAGGTTCAGCGCCTCGCCGTCAGCCAGCCCTGCGGCGAGGGCGGCCTTGTCCAGGGCGGCCAGGAACGCGGCCTGCCGGGCGTGCTGCAGCCGGTAGGAGTAGGTGGTCAGCGCGGTGGCTTTGGGCAGCGCGGTCAGCCCGGCCAGCAGCGCGGCGCCGGGGTCGGCAGCGATGTCATAGACGTGGGAGACCCGCCGGGTCGACGTCAGCTTGAGCGCCAGCAGCGACAGCACATAGGAGATGGCGGGGATCTTCGGCGTGGACGGGTAGCCCGCGGCGGCCACCAGGTCCGGCACGCCGAGCGCGATCAGGTCCGGGATCGCCAGCAGCAGCCCGGCCAGCCGGGTCTCGGCCCGGTCCGGCCGGCTGGTGAAGTCCAGGGCCTCGGCGCGGGGCTGGATTTCCCGCGCTGGCCCGCCGCGCTCGGCGTCGGGGCGGCGCCACATCCGGGGCATCCCCTCGGCGGCGATGACCTCGGCGATCCCGGTCCGGTTCAGCGGTGTGCCCTCGGCGGCCAGCGCCTCGGCGATCTCGTCGATCGAGTGCCCGGCGGCGCGTAGCTCGATGACCCGCGGCCGTGCGGCCTCCTTGGCCGGGGCGGTCTTCGGGCCGGGCTTGCCGGAGACGAAGAACTCCCGCGCCCCGGCGCGGAAGTCCCGCACTGCCGACAGCAGGCTCGCGGGGGTGTATCCGAACCGGGCAGCGGCCTCGGCGGCGGGCAGACCCTCGGCCAGGTAGGCGCGCAGTGCCTCGTACCGCCGGTGCGCAGGGCTGTCCGGGCGGAGGAAGAACTCCCCGCCCGGCCGGGCAGAATCCTGAGGGTCTTTCGCTGACTGGTCGATGCTCCTAGTTCACCATCTCCCGGGCTCCCTTGCGCAGCGCCACGCCGAGATTGGCTGATCTAGCCATGAATTACACGGATGTGAGCACTCTTCTCGCTGCCGTACTGCTCAGCCCGCACACGATGTCACCGGGATAGCACGCGAGCAGTCAGCGCTCCCAACCCCAGGAACCTGGCTGGCCGCGGCGACAGTCCCGGCGGGAGCCCTGCACACCCAGCACGGAAGCCCAAAACCCGCACGAAATCACCCGGACCGCCAGGGGCGAACTACCGGCCGCGAAAATCGGCGCTAATGATCTGCAAACTTTGCCTTGAGGCCGACCGGGGTAGTCGCGGAGTTTTCCCGCATATTTGAGGCACTGGAGATTTGCCCTATTTGCTCCATCGGCAGCCACGGTCCGGTTCATGAACTCTTAGAGGTGTCGGCGGACCGGTGGAAGGTGAGAATGCGAAGCGGCGCGCACTCCGTTGAGTCTGGGAAGTCGCGGCCGTCGGGCAAACCGGCGCGCGCGGCAGCAGCCTGCCACCAGGATAGCGAATGACGTTGCTGCGAGACCCGCAGATAAGTCAGGTATCCGGCGAGTCGCGATGGGCCCCGGCTGGCCGCGCGGACGACCGACTCCCGGGCTACACCGCCGACCAGCCACTCGAGCCAGCGGACCGGATGACGCAGGTCGGGAACGGTGCACAGCACGAGGCCGCCCGGCCGTAGCACGCGCCGACACTCCCGCAGCACGGCGGGCGGGTCATCGACGTACTCCAAAACGCTTGAGGTAACCACCGTGTCGAAGCTCTCAGGCCCGAACGGAAGCCTTTCCCAGGCCGGCTCCAGCTGGACCCAGTCGATCTCTCCTGCCGATTCCGCCGATGTGGCCTGGTGCAGCATTTCCGGTGAGATGTCGCAGCCGGTCACTTGCAGGCCAGCTGCGGCTAGGGAAATGGCGAGATCACCAGTGCCGCAGCCTAGGTCAAGTACTTTCCCTCCGGCGGGCACGTAATGCGAGAGCGCGTCAGTCAGCCGAGTAAGTCGGGCAGCGAGACGGCCGTTTGGGACATATTTCGACGGCCAGGCGGCGGCCTTGGCGTCGAAGAACTCGCGTACCTGCAGTGCGACGTCGGTAGACCGGTTGGCCATGGAGGTCACATCCCGGCCGATGCGTTAATGGTAGCGCGCATGGTGGCGAGCATGGTTCGGGTTGGCAGGACGGCGCCGCCGACGAGGGCCTGGCGGAAAGCTTCTGCACAGGCACGGTGGCCCTTGTCCTGGCGGCCTCGCCAGAGTGCCCTGCCATCCAGCTTCAGCGTGCGAAAGTCGTCGATAACCAGCCGCCGAGTGCCAGCGGTGATCTCGATCCATTCCTTGCCTGCCTTGGGCAGCGCACTGCCATAGCAGATCGTCGCCAACGACCCGTCGGTGAATCGCAGCGACACGGCACCGTCATTGCCGGGCACCACCCGGCCGTCACCGCCGCGTCGGCCATGCGTATCGCCCCCCAGCACCGAGGTGATTTCCTCGATGTCGGCCCCGATCAGTGCCTGGGCGGTGTCGATGAAATGGCACACCTCACCGATGATTCGTCCGCCCTGCCTGCGGTCCGTGTACCAGTGGCCGTCAGGAACCGGCCCTGCCGCCACCCGGTAAACCAGGAATTTGGGCAGGGCTGCGTCGGCGAGCACAGCCCTCGCGGTCAGCACGGCGGGCGACCAGCGGCGGTTGAACCCGATCATGAGCTGCCGGTCAGAAGCCTCCCAAGCGGCCTCGACCTCGGCGAGTTCCTCAGTGCTCAGCGCGATCGGCTTCTCGCACCACACGTGCCGTCCGTCCTTCAAGGCAAGTGCCGTGAGCTCGGCGTGGCTGTCGTGCGGGGTCGCGATCACCACGACTCCGACGTCCGGGTCGTCAATGACCCTGAACGAGCCAGAGACCGCCTTTTCGAAGTGATACCGATCCGCAGTGCGCCGAGCCGTGATCCCGCCGGCGGAAGTCACGGCCACCAGGTTCTTGAAGCCGACGGACCGGAACGCAGGGATCAGCGTTCCGGCCGAGAAGGCCCCGGCCCCGATCCAGCCGACACCCGGCACCGTGCCGGGAGGCACAGGGCGGGAGGCGTGCGGGGTCATCGACGGTGACTTGGTCGCCGGGCCGGAAGCGGGCGAGCTGGCACTTGCCAAGCCCGTGCCGGGGGAACTAATTGCCGCGTTGCCTGGCATGTCCCGGGAAGGCGGGTCGGCCGGCGGCATGCAGGGCGCCGGAATAGCATTGCCGATTTCGACCGGGGCGCCGGGCGCGGGCTTCTTCGCGTAGGTCAGTTTGATCGCCATATACGGGTCGTCCTGCCCGGCGACCAGATCGTAGGCTTTGGGAGCGTCGTTGATGTCGTAGCTGTGGGTGACCAGGTCGGCTACCTTGAGCCGACCTGCGGCCATCAGGTCGAGCACGGTCTCGAAGTTCCGGCCCTCGGTCCAGCGCACCTGCCCGGCCGGGTAGTCCACCCCCCACGCCTCATACGACGGGTCGTAACGACCCGGGCCGTAGGACCGCGCGAACCGCAGCGAGAGCTCGCATTCGTAGAACGGCGTGCGGTCCAGGTGAAGGCCGACATCTCCAACGATGACCACCGCGGCGCGGTCGCGGCAAAGCGCCGGAGCCCGGGTCACCGGGCCGGACGACGGACTGGCTGCGCAGATTAGCACCGCGTCCGCGCCCCGCGCACGCGACCAGGCAAGGATCCGGTTGGTGGTCGGGTCGCCGAGTTCGTCCAGTGCCATAATCCCGGATTGGGCAGCCAGGACACGGGCGTAACCTGACGGGTCCACGCCGGCCACGTCGCAGCCCGCGGCCATGGCCAGTCGACCGGCCAGTTGCCCCACCAGGCCCAGGCCGATCACGACCACCTTGGCTCCTGGGCCAACCTCGGCTTGTCGCAGGCCGTGCAGCGCGATCGATGCCACGGTCGTGAACGCGGCGTCTTCCGCCGGCACCTCATGCGGAACGATCCCGCAGAGAAGGCCGGGGACCGCCTGGTACTCGGCGTGCCTGGCTTTGCCTGCCCCCCCGGTTGCCACCAGTTGTCCCGGCCGCAGGCCTGAGACGGCGGAACCGACCTCGACCACCTCGCCCGCCGCGGAATAGCCAAGCGCCAGGTCCTCGGCCAGGCGACCGCGAACAGCGTGCGCGGTCGCGCCGAATCCTTCGGACCGAGCCTTGCGCAGCACCTGGCGAACCAGGTCCGGCCTGGCCCGCGCCTTGGCCAGCAGGCTGGACTGGGCCAGCGCGGTGACGGCACGCTCGGTGCCCGGCGAGATCACCGACGCGATTGTGCGCACCAGGACCTCGGTCGAGGCCAGAGATGGCCGAGGAACATCGAGCACGGTCACCGGCCCGCCGTTCACCGGCTGGACGACGGTCTTCATTAAGCCCTCCAACTCTGACCGGGGGATCGACGCCAGCAGGTGCTGACCTGCACCGGCAGGACCGATTCGATGCTGCAGGTCAGCACCGGCCCAAAGGTCCTGCGCAAGAATCCGCTCGCGACCATGCCGACTTCGAGGTCAAGCTTGAACGCTCTCGACGCGGCCACCTGGACTGCGAAGTCGCCGGCCTCGGTGCTGACCACGGCGCCGTCGTCCTGAGGACGGACAGTGGTGCCAGGTGTCAGGTGCCAGCGGACGGCTATCTTGTGCCGACTGCGGCCCGTGATCTGGTCATCCACCCGCAGCCCTGCGCCGGTCAGTGACCAGCGGCGCCGGTGGACGGGTCGGCCGAGAAGCCACCGATACCCGTCGTGCGCGGCCTCGGCCGTTACCATGCCCGCGTTGCTCCTCGTCGTCATGGCCTGTACCCGCGCTCGCCGCCCGGCGCGGAACGCCCCCCACACCTCAGTCGAGTCGGCTCCGTCGAGTTCCGCAGTGTTGTGCGCGGCAGTGGACCGTTCGTAACTGCGCACCGGACCCGTGTCGTAGGTTGAGGTGCCGGTGTCGACGAGCAGCGGCGCCCCATCGACGTGCAGCAGGCAGGCGAGCGTGTCGGCGTGCGCGTGTGCGGGCAGCTCATCGGGGCACGGCGTGCCGGCATCCGCGATCAGGTGCCAGCCACCGACGGTGGCCCGGATCAGCCCGGTGTCAGGCAGTGTCACCAGCCGCGCGCCTGACGGCGGATCTGGCCGCAGCGTGGCGAGCAGTGCGCGGGGGACCGGGTACCCGTCGTTGAGCAGCGGCACTGTCCCGTCTGGCGACAGTACGTAGCCGAGCCAGCGGCGCATGCGGGCGATCGCCACGGTGAGTTCGGGGCCGGGCGGCCGCCCGGCCGCGGTGACCAGGTCGGCCACGTCGATGAGGTCGGCGAGCACCTGGCAGTGGTAGGCCGGGGCTCGCTCGTAGTGGCCGCCGTCGGGCAGGATCTGGACGGATAGCTGGGCGCCCAATCGGCTCAGGGAACGGCAGAGCATTCGCTCGTCGCGGAGGAAGACCCCGAGCCCGGCCAGCGCCTTGAGGTCCTTGACCAGGTGATTGCCGCCCACGTCGCTCTCGAGATGTCGGCGCAGGAACCCTGCGTGCGCCGCAATCGCGCGCAGGAACTCGGGTTCGATGTCGCTGCCCGCCACCAGGTCCCGGTACAGCCCGCACCACGACCAGGCGCGCAGCGCCGCGGGGTACGGGTGCCACGCGTCCCCGCGGCCGAAACCGCAGGACTCCTGCCAAGATCGCCACAACCGGGCGAAGACCGATCTGGCGGCGCCGCGATCGGCCTCGGAGGCCAGGCCCCAGGCCCAGTCCCAGTAGTGCAGGTGGTAGCGCCAAAGCTGGGGTGCGTCGGTGTGCTGCCACCGATCCGGTTCGTCCAGGTCCCGGACCACGCCCAGGAGCGTGATCTGGCCTGATGCCAGTTGCGCCAAGCTAGGCCAGCGCTGCGGCGCGATGGCGTCCAGCGGGGTGAAGCTGGGCCAGCCGCCGGCCCCGGTTGGGTTGCTGCCCGCCAGCAGTCGCTGGCCCAGCCGCGGCCAGTGGCGCAGCGCCGCTCGCTGGGTTCGCAGCCTCGCACGGTGCGCGACCTGAGATGGCTGCAGGTGCACGACAGTGCGGCCCAGCAGTGCAAGCTCTTCGGTCTTCACGCCGCCAGTCCCATCGCGCGGGCCTCGGCATGGATGCCATCGGAGAACGGGCGGGGTACGTAATCGAGGTCGCGGGCTGCATCGTCGATCGCGTAGGCCTTGTCCTCGGCAAGGCGGCGCAGTTGCTCGGAGCGGATTCGCGGGTTTTTGCTCAGCAGTTCGTAACCGCGCGCCGCGGCGATCACCGGCGACAGCGGTACGGGCAGGAAGCGGGTCCGGCTCGCGACCGCGCGGGCCGAGGTCCGCAGAAGCTCGGTGAACGTGAGCGGCTTGGGACCGGCCACGTCGTAGGTGCGTCCGGCTGCGTCGGCCCGCTCGGCCGCGGTCAGTACAGCGTCGGCCACGTCCTCCACATGAACCGGCTGTTGGAGGCGGGTACCTGCCGGCACCGGCAGCACGGGCGTACGGCAAAGCAACTGGAGCAGCCGGGAGAGGTTCCGGTCACCTGGATCGCCGTAGATCATGGTTGGCCGGATGATGGTCCAGTTCAGGTCGGACGATGCGATGCGCCGCTCGGCGGCGAGCCGGACCCGTTTCGAGGTCGCGGGGAGGTTGGTCGTGACCGCAGTGGTTGAGACGAATACGGCCCGGCCAATGCTCGCCCGCTCGGCGGCGTCGACAATCGTTGGCCCGTGGCCGAAGCCGAGCGACGCGAGATTGACGAGAACGTCATAGGGGTTGGCCGCGAAAGCCTCGGCGAGTGAGAAGTGCTCGTTGAGATCTCCGCTGACCGGCAGCGCGCCGTGCGAGGCCACTGCCACGGCTGCTGCCTCGCTGCGGGCCAAGGCCACCGTCTTGTGGCCCCGTCTTGCGGCCTCGCGCAGCACGTACCCGCCGAGAAAGCCGCTGCCCCCGGTGACGAGCATCCTCATCGGCGCCCGGCCGGCACCTCGAGGAACTTGCGGTACTCGCGGGCGAGCTCGGCGCGGTCGAAGAACCGCGCCACGTAGGCCCGCCCTTGCTGGCCCATCGCCGCGCGGCGCGCCGGGCTGGCGGCCAACTCGCCGATCGCGTCTGCCAGCGCTTCACTGTCCTCGGGCGGCACGACGATAGCGCCCGCCTCGCGCAGGATCTGCGCCGCCTCGCCAGCCACCGAGCCGATGACCGGCTTGGCCGCCGCTAGATACTCGAACATCTTCGACGGGATGAAGGTCGTGAACAGCGGAACGTTACGCAACGGCACCAGGCAGATATCGGCCGCCTGCAACAGGTCGGGAACCTCACCGGGCGGCACGGCGGGCGCGAGCGTCACGTTGTCGAGGCCGAGCTCGGCGACGCGGTGTTTCAATCGGGCCTTGTGGGCTCCGCCACCGACGAACGCCAGGTGGATCGGCTTCCCGGACAGCTGTGCAGCGGCGTCGGCGACGGCGGGAAGCGCGTGCGAGATCCCGTGCGTGCCCGCGTACAGGACCAGGCAGTCACCCGGTCCGGCCCCAAGGTGGGCGCGGATTTCGCCAAGACCGGGGGAGGGAGCGCCCGGACGGAATCGGTTCAGCGAGACGCCGTTGCGGATCGTGTGCACCTTGCCGGCCGGAACGCCGCGCCCGATGAGGTTAGTGCGGAAGCCGTCACTCACCACGACCACTTCGTCGGCGGCGGCGTAGGCGACGAGCTCTAGCCTTTCCAGCAGTCGAATTAGCCGGCGGTTGGTCAGCACCCCGAGTTCCACGAAGATCGCTGGCCACAGATCGCGGACCTCAATGACCAGCTTGGCCTGGCGTAGCCGGGCAAGCAGCCAGGCTGATCCGATGGAAAAGAACGTAGGCGACGATACGACGACGGTGTCAGCCGGGCCGCAGACGAGGCCGCCCAGCAGCACGCTGGTGATCATGAAGCTGAGATGGCACAGCGTCTTGCGGACGATGCCCTCGTTAGGCGTGGCGTACAGCCAGGTGCGCACCACCTGGTAACCGTCCCGGTGTTCGCGGCGCAGGATCGCCCGGCGGTACTCCGCGGGCAGGACTCCCGTAGGGTGGTTCGGCATCCCGGTGAGCACGGTCACCTTGTCGCCGCTGGCGGCCCAGGCCTCGGCGAGGGCGGACAGGCGGGCCTGCGGCGCGCCCGCCTCCGGCGGGAAGTAATGGGTCACGAGCAGGATGCGCTGCTGGGGGGCGGCGGACATGGGTCAGGCGACCTCTGCAAGGGCCCCGGCTCGGCCGAAGAGGACGGGGGAGCGCAGGTACGCCCCGAGTAAGCAAAGCGCGACGAGGTCGGCGCCGACTCTGAGACCCGGGTGGCCGGTGAGGCTGGCCGCGCCCAGGACGCAGAGCATGACGGTCACCCCGGCCGTGACAGCGGCCACGCGCTGATGGGACCAGCCCACGTCGCACAATTGCTGGTAGGTATGCGTCCGGTGTGCTTCGAAGACGCGCTCGCCGGCCCGGATGCGCCGTTGCAGCGTCCACGCGGTATCGGCTAGGTACAGGCCGAGCGGGGCGAGGGCGGCCTCGAGCGGGATGTGTCTGGTCACCGAGTAAGCCGCGAGGATGGCCAGAGCGGCGCCCAGACCGTAACTGCCCGCGTCGCCGAGGAAGACCCGGGCGCGCAGCGCGTTCCACGGCAGGAACGCAAGCCCGCCGGCCGCCACAGCCGCACCGGCCGCGGCGAGGAAAGAGTCCGGCCGCAGCCAGCCTAAGCAGGCATAGGCGGCGCCGCCGATCAGTGCGTGAGCCCCGGAGATGCCATTGACGCCGTCCATGAAGTTGAACGCGTTGACTAAGCCGATGATCCACACTGCGATGACGATTACGCCCGCGATCAGGACCGCCCCCGGCAGGTGCAGCCGCGTGACCAGAACCGCGGCGACAGCGAAGCTCGCCAGCCCCTGCAGCAGCAGGCGCCGCCCGGCTGGGAGGCTGGCCATGTCGTCGACGAAGCCCATGGCGCCAAACGCGGCGACCGCGCCGGCGAACGCTAACGCGACTGTGCCGTGCATCAGCAGGAGTGCCGCCAGCACCAAGCCGACGGCGACCGGCGCGCCCCCGCCTCGCGGGGTCGGGACGCTGTGTGACGACCGCCCGTTCGGCACATCGACGGCAGCCCGGCGCAGCAGCGGGATCAGCACTGGCTCGGCAACGGTGACGATAGCGGCGCATGTCAGCGCGGCAAGCGCGCTCGTGAGGTCCCCTGACACGTCGCCCGATACTAGCGGCACGGACGACGGTGCGTAGCGATTTGCTTACGGCAAGTTGCTAAACCCATTGAGACCTCGTTACGTATGCGCCTGATAACCGGAATTAGCTCCTGAAGGTCGTAATCCGCACGATAGTCCCGGAGATTCCTAGCGTCGGGGAAAGGCAATGCCGAATTAGAGCTTCTGGTCGCCCATCCAGTGATCGTGTTGTAGCGTTCCGGCTCAGCAGTGTTCTTAACAATTACTCGATGCCGCAATATATGGCTTGTTGTCCGAACCGGGTGGTCTGCGGGGCTTATTGACGCCCATCCGGGGACGGGCAAAGTCTCGATAAACGGGAGGGGCCCGTCAGCATGAGAATGTTCATTGCGGGGATGGATGGTTATCTTGGGTGGTCGCTCGCGCAGCATCTGGCCCGGCGCGGTCACCAGGTCGCTGGCGCCGACGCGCTGATGCGCAGGTCCTGGGTCGAGGGGATGGGCTCGGTCAGCGCGATTCCCATCGCCGGGATCGAGGATCGTCTCGAGGCACTGCGGGAGCAGACCGGCCAGGCGTTGCCGTTCTGGCAGGGTGATCTGCGGGAGTATGACTTAGTTGAGCGTATCTTTCGCGAGTACGAGCCGGAAGCGGTCATTCATCTTGGCGAGTGTCCGTCGGCGCCATATTCGATGATTGACCGCGACCGGACGATGTTTGTCCAGATGAACAACCTCACCACCACGTTCAACCTTCTGTTCGCCATTCGTGACCTGGCACCAGGGGCTCACCTGCTCAAGCTCGGGACAATGGGTGAATACGGCACTCCCAACGTCGATATCCCAGAGGGATTCTTCGAGGTTGAGTTCCGGGGCCGTAAGGACTGGGTTCCGTTCCCGCGGCAGGCGCCGAGCTGGTACCACTGGTCGAAGGTGCACGGGTCGAACAACATCATGTTCGCCTCGAAGATCTGGGGCTTGCGGGCAACCGACGTGATGCAGGGTGTCGTGTTCGGTACCAGGATCGAGAGCATGGGGGATGACCCGAGGCTGCGGACCCGACTGGACTTCGACCAGGCGTTCGGCACGGCGATCAATAGGTTCGCCTGCCAGGCGGTGATGGAGCATCCGCTGACGCCGTACGGCGCGGGCGGGCAGGTGCGCGGGTTCCTGCCGCTGCGCGACTCGATGCAGTGCCTGACCCTGGCGCTGGAGAACCCGCCGCAGCCCGGCGAGTACCGCGTGTTCAACCAGTTCGAAGAGGTCTACAAGATCCGCGACCTGGCCGGGATCGTCAGCGACGCGGCCCGCGACGTCGGGCTGCACGGCGCAGTGACCCCGGTGGAGAACCCTAGGGCACTGGTCGAGCGTTACGACCATCATTACGCGCCCGACCACAGCAGGCTCAGCGAGCTCGGCTACCGGCCTACTCATGACGTGGCCAAAGAGGTCCGGATCATGCTCGAGGACCTGCTGCCGCACCGGGACCGGATCGCGGCGCATCAGCAGTCGTTGCTGCCCAACGTGCACTGGAACGGCGCGCGGCACCGCGTCGGTAAGTGGCAGGGCCAGCCGGTGCCTGCCAGCCGGCAGCCAGGCGATCAAAACCAAGAGGCGCGGACCAGCGTGTAAGCAACACACGTGACTACCCTGGCAACCGCCGCCGTTGTCGGCCTTGGCTACATCGGGCTGCCGACCGCTGTTTCGCTGGCCACCGGCGGGCTCGAGGTCATCGGCGTCGATGTGAACCCGGACATCGTCGAGCGGGTCAACCGGGGCGAGGCCCCGTTCGCCGAGCCGGATCTGTCGGTCGCGGTCAGCGGCGCGGTCGCGATGGGGCGGCTGCGGGCGCAGCGTGAGATGCCGTCGGCCGACGCCTACATCATCGCGGTGCCCACGCCGTTCACGGGGGATCGCGGCACCGGCCTCGAGGAGAGCTCACCCGTAGCATCCCGCAGAGCGGACCTGAGCTTCATCACCGAGGCGGCCGAGGCGATCGCGGAGGTGCTGCGGGGCGGCGAGGTCATCGTGCTGGAATCGACCGCGCCGCCCGGCACCACCCGCCGGGTAAGCGAGCTGATCGCGGCCAGGCGTCCGGACCTGCACCTGCCGCATGTCCCGGACTCCCCAGCGGACGTGTACGTAGCGCACTGCCCGGAGCGGGTGCTGCCCGGTCGGATCATGATCGAGATAGCCACGAACGCCCGGGTGATCGGCGGGCTGACGCCGGCCTGCGCGGCGCGCGCCGTTGCGCTGTACCGGACGTTCTGCCACGGCGAGCTGATCGTCACCGACGCGGCGAGCGCCGAGATGGCGAAGCTGGCCGAGAACGCTTACCGCGACGTGAACATCGCCTTCGCCAACGAGCTGTCGCTGATCTGCCAGCGCCTCGGCCTCGACGTCTGGGAGATCCGGCAGATGGCCAACCATCACCCGAGGGTCGAGATCCTGCGACCGGGACCGGGCGTCGGGGGGCACTGCATCGCGGTAGATCCGTGGTTCATCGTGGAATCAGCGCCCGATCTTGCCCAGCTCACCAGCATGGCGCGGGCCGTTAACGATCACATGCCCGCGCACACCGCAGAGCAGATCGTCGCCACCTCACGCCGTTTCCGTGACCCGCGCATAGCCTGCCTCGGGCTGTCCTTCAAGGCCGACGTCAGCGATCTGCGGGAGAGCCCAGCGATCGACATCACCGCGCGGATCGCCGCGGCGTTGCCCGACGTCAAGGTCCTGGCGGTGGAGCCGCACGTGGCTACGCTGCCCGGAGAGTTCGACGACCTCGACAACGTGGTGCTGACCGACGTCGAGCATGCCATCGCCGACGCCGACGTGATCGCATTGCTGGTCGATCACAGCTGCTTCCGCGCGATCAAGAAGTCCCATCTTGCGGGGAAGGCCGTCTACGACACCCGCGGCATGTGGGCTTAGACCGGCATTTCGGGGTCTCTGGCCGCTACGGCGAGCCGGCATCCGATGCCGAGCAGGAGTCCGATCAGCACGTCCCATCCGAGATCGCCGAACGGGTGATATGTGAAAGATCCGAGGCTGATGGCGAAGACGGCGGCAAAACAGCCCATGACGTGCGGGCTTCTGCTCCGTCCCGTAAGCCGGAACCACGAAACGATCGCGACCAGCCACGCACTCAGCCCGAGCACTCCGACATTCCAGAGCAACTGCAGGTAAAAGTCGTGAGAGAAATCGCGGGTATTGGTTCCGAGTCCGTCTGACAGCGAGGTTGTATCTACCGCAACTTCTTGATATATGGCGCCGAATCCGGAGCCCGCGATGAACGTCGAAGGCTCAGAGCGCATCGTTGTCAGGATCGCCTGCGATTCGTAAAGTCGCTGCGTCCCCGACAACCCGGCAGTGTCGACGCGCGTGCTGAGCGCGGGGAACAGCTCACCGCCGACCACGACGACGAGGACAGAGGCAAGAGTCGCCAAGAGAACGATACGGCTACCCTTCATCATCCGTCGCCGGAACATCAGGATGGTCGTGCAAGCGATTCCGACAGGTGCGATGAGCCAGAAGGTGCGGGAGAATGTCGCCGCGATGCCGGCAGCCGCGATAACGAACGCCGCCACTATCCAGCGCCGCCCGCTCCGCATCGCGAAAGGGTAAAGAAGGCAGCTCGCGATCACCGACGCAAACACTCCTCCGACGACGGTCCAAAAGGCGACGTCGTAGTCCGCCCGGACCGCCTCAAAGGAGTGAACCTGCAGCCAAAAGCTCAGATAGTAGAGCGTTATCGTCCCGCAAAGGACGGCGATGAGCCAGTAAAGGACCTTTGCTGCTCTGGCGTTCAGAAGGTAGGCGCCGTAAGCGAAGCCGGGTACACAGATGATGACGAAGGCGTGCCGGGCCCATTCGATCGTCGGCACGCTGTACATCATCGCGATGGGCAGGTTTGTGAGACAGATGAAAGCGAACACCGCGAGCCAGCGCAGCGGCCGCGGGACGCCTTGGAGCCGCCGGATTGCGGCGAAGAGGATGAGCGCGAGCACTAGGATGACGGCCGCTGCCACGTACAGTTTTTCCGGAGTCACGGTTGGCGTGCGCCGATTCGAGAACACGACGATGAGGGCCGCTACGAGGAGTGGGAGCAGGCCGCCGAGGCGCTGTCGGCCTCTAGCATCGGGATCACCGGCTTCAGCATGGTCGGCACGGGCGTTGGCTCGGCCGAGTGCTGGGCCGACCCGAGCGCGCTGGCCCGGGAGGACGGCGCTGTTCATGCGATACCGCCGTCGCTTGGTGCGCTCTGTGTCACGACGGTGAGTGTACAGATCATCACTTTGAGTAGGCAGAGATTCCGGGGACCGCGGGTCTGCAGCCCGCGAGTGGTTTGCCTGTAGCGAATGGCAAATGGCGGCCGATTTCAATGTTCGCGATGCCCATGCCCAAGTGTTGTTGGGTACATATGTCGTGATCACGGCAACATTACGTAAATTGATTGGCCTCGGGAAACTCTGCCGGTCAAATTCGCGATTACTCGGCGGTCAGGCCGACGGTGCTCTAACGTTCTGCACCGTGACTGTCACAGCGGGTGACCATCCCAATTGGGTCATGACGTAACGGTGTGCGCGAATTAGCAATTTCGGAACGCCGCCTCACGATGCGCAGTGACATTTGTCTGGAACAAACCTGCCGGAAGGTGCAGATTCATGAGGATGTTCATTGCGGGGATGGACGGATATCTTGGCTGGTCGCTTTCACGCCATCTGACTTGGCGTGGCCACGAGGCGCGCACTGCGACGGCAACCGGCACCGGCTCGGGTTTATTGGCGAACCGGCCAGGCGGCCTGGACGGCAAGAGGCGGCAACTGTGATGGGGTCCGGGCCGACGGCGGCGGGCGAGCCGGAAGCGGCTTCCGAGCGCAGCTACCTGCCATTCCATCGTCCGTCGATCGAAGAAGAGGACCTCGCTGCCGTCCGGCGGGCACTTGAGTCGGGTTGGCTGACCCACGGGCCCTTGTGCCGGGAATTCGAGTCCGCGTTCGCCGCGCACGTGGGCGCCGACCGTGCGGTTTCGCTTTCCTCAGGTACCGCCGCGCTGCATCTCGCACTGGTCGCCAGTGGCGTCGGCCCCGGAGACGAGGTCATCACGACGCCGCTGACCTTCTGCGCATGCGCCCAGGTGATCGAGCATGTGGGTGCGAGACCAGTGTTCGCCGACATCGACTCGGTGACCATGCAGATCGACCCTGCTCAGATCGAGCGCAGGTTGAGCCCGCGTACCAAGGCGATCATGGCGGTCGACTACGGCGGTCATCCGTGCCGCATCGAGGAGATTATGAAGATCGCCCGTGATCACGGCATAGCCGTCATCGAGGACGCGGCGCACTCTCTGGGCGCGGCCGTGGGTGACCGGGTCGTCGGTTCGATCGCGGACGTTACCGCTTTCTCGTTCTATGCCACCAAGAACATCACCACCGGTGAAGGCGGGATGATCACCACTGCCAACGAAGAGCTTGCTGATCGCGTCGAGCGCCTGCGCCTGCATGGTATCGAGCGGGACGCCTGGCGCAGGTACCGCCAGGGTGGCAGCTGGTCTTATGACGTGGCGGAGCTCGGCTTCAAGATGAACATGACTGATATCCAGGCAGCGCTCGGTCTTAGCCAGCTGCGCAGAGAGGACGCGATCAGGTCGCGGCGCGCGGCGATCGCCGCGCGCTACACCGATGCCTTTGCGCTGCTGGGCGACCTAGTGGAACTCCCCGTGGTGGAGGAGGGCGTTCGCTCCGCGTGGCACCTGTACCCGCTCCGCATGGCCGGCGGCGCGCGGCACGGCCGCGACCAGTTGTTCAAAGACTTGGAACATCTCGGCATCGGCAGCAGCGTGCACTTCACGCCGATCCATCTCACGTCTTATCTCGGAACTCGCCTGGGCTACAGGCGCGGCGATTATCCGATGTCCGAGGACACCTATTCGCGGGTGTTGTCGCTGCCCATTTTCGCAGCGATGTCGGATGCGGACGTGGCGCGCGTGATCGACGCCGTGACCAGACTGGTGCCTGGCTATGCCGGGTGAGCGCATCGCACAGCCGAACACGATCCTGCCGGAAACCGTCAGGATTCCTGCTCAGCGTCCGGGTGGCGGAACGCTGGTCGACCTACGTGGTGACCGGCGTCTCGGCTTCGAGGTAGTGAAGCGAGGACTGGACATCACCCTGGCCTCCGTCTTGCTGGTTGCTGCGGCCCTGCTCCTGCTGCCTGTGTGCGCGGCGATCGTGCTCGACTCCCCGGGCTCGCCGCTGTACCTGCAGTGGCGAAGTGGGAAGGGCGGCCGGCCGTTCCGGATCCTCAAGCTCCGGACCATGGTGGCCGGCGCCGACCGGCGAGGACCTGTGCTAACTCAGGACGGAGATCCGCGGATCACGAAGGTCGGGTCAGCCCTCCGGCGGTGGAGCCTTGACGAGTTGCCTCAGCTGCTCAACGTGCTGGCCGGTCAGATGAGCCTGGTCGGGCCTCGTCCTGAACTGGTTTCAATAGTCGACACGTACACGCCACGCCAAATGGGGGTGCTCCGGGTCCGGCCGGGGCTTACCGGGTGGGCGCAGGTTAACGGCAGGGACGATCTGCCGATGGCTGAGAAGCTGGAACTCGATCTTGAGTACGTTGCCAACCGGACCACTCGGCACGACCTGGCCATTCTGGCCCGCACCGTGGGTGTGGTCATCAGCGGTCAGGGAACCAAATGCTGACCAGGTACGAGCGCTCCGCGCGGGCCGGGGGCCGGAGCCGTCAGGCTGCGGCGAGCGGAAAAAGGGTGCTGAAGGTCGTTTTTGTCTCCGACCATTTCTCGACGCCGAGCGAGCCAGGAATCCTGCGGACCTGGCAGGTGGCCAAGCACCTGGCGGATGAGGGCGATGAGGTGGTGGTCATCGCTCCGGCCAGCCATTATCTGTTCGCTGCCGGCTCTGCCGAGCAGACAGCGCAGATTCCCGAGCGCGTGCGGGTGGTCCGGATGCGGACGTCGCCCCTACGGCGGGGCAGCGGCTTGTCACGTCTGCGCTACTACGCGGAGCAGTGCGCGTTCTCGGCCGTCGAGACGTGGCGAGCGGGCCGCTGCGACGTTGTGGTCGCCGGGCTCACGCCGAGCATGCTGGGCATTGGCGCATTCGGCGCTGCCCGGTTGCGTCGCATCCCGTTCGTGCTCGACGAGCGTGACCTGGCACTGGACGCCGCGGAGCAGGCAGATTTGCTTCCTCGGCCGGTAATACAGTCAGCACGCAAGATCGAGCGCTTTCTCTACGCGCGCGCGGCACGAGCCGTGACGGTCACGCCGGGCCTGCACCGCCTGCTGGTCGAGCGTGGCGTGTCCGAGAGAAAGCTCGTCATGGCGCCCAATGGCTATGAGGGCCTGTCGCAGGAAATGTCGGCCGCCGAAGTGGCGAAATTGCGCGCAGGCCTGGGCTGGGAGGGCCGGACCGTCTTGCTCTACGCGGGCGGCCTCGGCCCGATGTATGACCTTGACGTCGTGCTTGACGCCCTCGCCGGGCTTGACCATGAGCGGTTCCTGTTCGTGATCATGGGTGAGGGGGAGCAGAAGGCTGGCTACGCCGAGCGTTGCCAGCGCGAAGAGCTCCCCGTGAGGTTCGCCGACCCGGTACCCAAGGACGAGCTCGAGCGAGTCTGCCGGGCTGCCGACATCTGCGTGGTGCCGCTCCGGGATATCCCAAGGTCCCAGTTGGTGCTCTCCAACAAGCTGTTCGATTACCTGGGCGCGGGCCGGCCGGTGGTCGTGACCGGTCCGGGGGACATGGCCGACCTGGTGCAGCGGGCGGGCGCCGGTTTCTCCGTCAAGGCCGCCGACCCAGGTGCCTTCGCGTGCGCGCTCCAGTCGCTGGCCGCCGACCCTGAGGCCGCCGAGCGGATGGGCGCGGCGGGCCGCGAGTACGTCCTTAGCGCATGGACCAGGGCGGCTTCGGTGAAGAAGTTCCGGACCGCTCTGCTCGAAGCCTCGGCTTCGGCGAATCGCCGGGCACCAGCGGATCGCTCCGCCGAACACCGACGCATCCGCGATGTCTACCGGGGCTACGACGCAAGCGCGAGCGAACAGCGCAAGCGAGACGGCGGCAACCCGGGCGTTCGGCTTAACGCCGCGGGCCGGTGGGCCGTGCTTCGCAAGGCGCTGGTTCGTATGAACCTGCGCGAAGGGGTCAGCGTCCTTGACGTTGGCTGTGGGTCGGGCGGAGACCTGCGCCGGATAGCGGACGAGTTCACCCGCCTGCAGCCTTCGTTGCACGGCATGGATCTGCTACCGGAACGCATTCAGCAGTGCCGCATGATGGTGCCAGAGGCGGTGCTGAACGTCGGCGGCGCTGAGCAGCTGCCGTACCGCGACGGACAGTTCGACGTGGTGCTCGCCGCCACGGTTTTCAGCTCGATTCTCGATGACGGCTCGGCCCGCGCGCTCGCTGACGAAATGCAACGCGTCGTCGCAGACGACGGCGTCATCCTCTGTTATGACATGCGGTACCCCAATTTCGGTAATCCGCACACGCGGGCCGTCGGGCCGAGCGAACTGCGGCGTCTGTTCCCGGGCGCCGAGGTGCGCCTGACTTCCGCCACCTTGCTGCCGCCGCTCGCGCGACGGCTCGGCCCGCTGACGCCGTCCTTGTATGGCCCACTGCACATGCTGCCGTTTCTGCGTAGCCATTACCTCGCTGAGATCCGCCATCGCCCGCGGGCGAACCGTCGGTCGGCCGGCTCCGCTCAAGCAGCGACCGCCGCGGCATCGCCGGCTAGGGGTCCCGCGCCAACCGCCGGGAGCCTGGATGGGTAGGTCAGGGCTGACCCGGCGAGCAGACCCGGCAGGCCGTCGCAGACCTCGCGCGCGCTTGCTCGCCGTCGTCCCGGCAAATTGCCGATTTGAGCATATGGCCGTGAACCAGCGCCTCCGGGCGCTGATCGAGATATCCGATATCGATATTCTGGCCGGTTATCCAGCGTCTTTCCCAGCCGACATTGCCGCGCATGCGCGCATCCGCTCTTTCCCCGGCGCCAGGCGTCCGCTTCCGGCGACCGTCAAGGTTCCGCTCTTCGCCGCGTACGTAGCAATCTGGGCGACGGCGAAGAGACTCGCCGGCCGAGGCTATGAGCTCGTTTACACGTTTCAAGACGTATCCGCCGTTGCGGGCTGGCTGCTCGCCCCCCGCTCAGGTCGCTGGGCGATGGACGTGCTCGACGATCCCGGGCAGAGCCACGGGAACGCGGCCCAGCGCGGCCAATCGCTGAAGTCCGGGCTGTTGCGACTGTACGAGCGAATCATCGGCTTCTTCTTGCGTCGTGCCGACATCGTGTTCACGATCGGACTGATCCACGATGATCCGCTGCCCCGGACACTGTCCCAGGACTACGGGGTGGCCAGTGACCGAATATTTCCGCTGCGTCAGTCCATTGATGTCCCGCTGATCAGGGACACCTTCGGCCGGACCACTCCCGCTGAAGCAAGCGTGCCGCAGGTAAGTTTCGTCGGATACGTCAGCAGGTTGCGCGGGGTGGACACCCTGATCGGCGCCGCGAACATACTGCGTGATCGAGGCCTCGAGTTCGAACTGATCTTGGTCGGTCACTTGAATAAAAAGGACGCCGAATGGCTGACCGCGGTCCAGTTGTCGCTGCCGAACCTGCGCTATCTCGGAGTCCTGCCATCTTCGCAAACGCTGCGGGCGATGAGCACTGTGACGGTGGGCGTCCTGCCCTTTCCGTACCGGCGCGAGACAGCGCCCGTCCAAGCCGTAACTGGCATTGAGTATCTTGCGCTGGGACGGCCAATAGTTGCTACAGACCTGCCTGGTGCGCACGCCCTAATCGACGATTACGTGAACGGGATACTGGTCCCGCCCGGCGACACGGAGGCGATGGCCAGGGCGATCGAGGAGATCGTGACGAATCCCGACCTGACTAAAGAGATGGGTGAGGCGTCCATGAAAAAGGCCGAGATGTTCGATGCGCGGCTTATAAGGAAAGAAGTGATACATGTCCTCCATAATAGCTGAAAGCAAGGTGACGTCTTACGTCGCTGCCGATGACGTGGTCATCGAAGACGATGCGCGCGTGGGACTTCAGTATCACGGCTGGAAGAGCCCGGCGCGGATTGGTCAGGCATGCGTGATACGCCGCGGAACCGTTATTTTCGCCGACGTGGTCCTGGGAGATGGCAGCCAAACGGGCATGGGTGCGATTATCCGCGAGCATACCCGTATCGGATCCGATTGTGTGATCGGGACCGGGACCATTATCGAGGGGCAGACGGAGATCGCCGACCAGGTGGTCATTCAGAGCGGCGTCTTCATTCCCACGATAACGGTGATAGGCAGCAGGGTCTTCATCGGGCCCCGTGCCGTCATGACCAATGACCCTTACCCGCTGCGAAGACGAGACGAATACACGGCGGCCGGGCCGGTGCTGGAGTCAGACGTGACGATCGGCGCGAACGCCACGCTGCTTCCCGGCGTCCGGGTGGGAGAGGGCGCGATGGTCGCGGCTGGTGCCGTGGTGACCCGCGATGTTCCAGCGTGGAGCCTGGCCGTCGGGGTGCCGGCGCGAGTCCGGGACCTGCCGGACAGCTTGCGCGAACCCAATCAGATGCGTAGGAGGCGAGGGTGAAAGTAGGGATCGTCGGCTGCGGCAGGATCGGGGCCCGCCACCTCGACGCTTACCAGAAGATCGGCGGGATCGACGTTGTGGTCGCGGACGAGAACGAAGCGGCGGCAAAGTCGCTCGCGAGCACACCAAGCGTCGTAGCGGTCGCGGTCGACGACCTACTGGAGACGCAGCTCGACGCCCTGGATGTGTGCGTGCCGTCGTACGTCCACCACTCCTGGATCCTGGCCGGGCTCGAGCATGGCCTGCATGTCTTCTGCGAGAAGCCGCTGTGCCTCAGTTACGGCGAAGCCGTTCAGGTTCGTGAGGCAGCTCTGAGTGTCCGGCGAAACGTCGTCGTTGGCTATTTGTACCGCCATCATCCGGCGTTCCGTTTCATGAAGGAAGCGATCACAGACGGGATCATCGGGAATCCGCACCTCGCCCTGGCGAGGCTGGGCGGCAGGGGATCTCACCAGCCGTGGAAGCACGACATCATAGGTGGCGGGGCCATCTTCGAAATGATGGTTCACATGCTGGACCTCATGGAGTGGCTGCTCGGCCCGCTCGAGAACGGGGACCTGCTGCACCATGAACTACTCCTGCCGGTACGCCAGATAAATGGTGAGGCCCAGCAGGCGCGAGCGCCTGACTTCGCGGTCGCCCGCCTTCAAGCCGGTGGTGTGCGAGCCATCTGCCAGAGCGATCTCGTCACGCCATCGTTCATGAATTATGTCGAGGTGCAGGGTGACAATGGGTCCGCGTCGGCGAGCATCAT
>Ga0335073_10001060_pt1 | contig 36328 bp, 37 predicted proteins | sample Lox_Sample_22_FD_207093 | JGI IMG/M metagenome (GOLD analysis project Ga0335073, IMG submission 207093) | Soil microbial communities from Loxahatchee National Wildlife Refuge, Florida, United States - Lox_Sample_2.2 | ecosystem: Environmental > Terrestrial > Soil > Wetlands | place: USA... | reverse complement strand
AGCCGCACCGCGACGGTCACCGGTGTCACCCTCAAGCGCGCCATGACCTACACCGAGTCGGTGCGTCAGCCCGCGCCCACCGTCGATCAGCTGCGCGCCGCGCCGGCCTTCAGCGGCACCGGCGACCCGCAGCTGGACGAGCGCTACCTGCAGCTGCCCGTCCAACCGGCCGTGGTGACCGACCTGGCGGCCCGGCTGGTCACCGGACAGGCGACGCCGTACGACAAGGCCAGGGCGATCTCGGACTACTTCACCAATGGCAAGAACGGCTTCGTCTACTCGCTCAGCGCTCCGCCCACCGACGGCAACAGCGCGCTGGTGACCTTCCTGACCAAGAAGGAGGGCTTCTGCCAGCAGTACGCCGCGGCGGCCGCGGTGCTGATGCGGGCGGTCGGGCTGCCGAGCCGGGTCGTGCTCGGCTACACGCACCGGCCGCCGGACGGCAACGGGCTGTTCACCGTCACCACCGCGGACGCGCACGCCTGGGTCGAGGTCTACTTCGCGGGCATCGGCTGGATCCCGTTCGACCCGACGCCGCTGACCGGGCCAGACGTGACCCGCGAGGTGGCACTGCCCTGGGCCGCACACCCCGACCAGTCGGCGAGCAACACCGCCGAGCCGACCGCCCACCCGACGGTCAGCACGGCCTCGGCCGGTGCCAGCACCTCGACCGCGGCGCCGGCGGCAACCGCGTCCGGTCCGGCGGTGCCGCCGCTGGTCTGGGAGGTGGGAATCCCGGTGCTCGCGGTGCTGCTTCTGCTGGCCGGGGTCGCCCTCGGGCCCCGGGGGGTCCGGCACCGGCAGCGCCGCCGGCGGCTGGACCGCGCCCGCGCCACCGGCAATCCCGAGCTGCTCTGGCTGGAACTGGCCGCGACCGCGGCGGACCGGAATGCCCTCTGGCCGCGCACCATGACGGTCGGCCAGGTCCCGCTCTGGCTCGGCCGGCACGGCGTGGACGAGCGCGGCCAGGCAGCGGTCGGGGTGATCGCCGGCAGCGTTGAGCGGGACCGGTTCAGCCCGAACCTGGTGACCGACCTGCCGGCCGACAGCGTGCGCGCCCTGGACCAGGCGCTCGGCCGCTGGGCGCGCCGGACCGATCGGCGGCTCTCGCTGCTGCACCGCTGGCTGCCGCGTTCGCTGCTGCGCCGGTCCGCCCACTGGCAGCGGTAGGGCCCGCTCGCGCGGCGATAGGACCCGCTCACGCGGCTATAGGGCCCGCCCGCGCGGCGATGGGTTACACCCACCCGCCGGGCGAGAGGCCCGAGTGCGTGGTCGGCCGCATGCGGCTGCGCCACACTGTGGTCAGCGTGGCGCGGTGATGGTCGGGTGCGGAGGAGCCGTTCGGGTGCGGCTTTCCGGGGAGTGCCGAGCGGCCGGGCCGGTCAGTTCTCCTCGAACCGGCGCCGCATCCGGTCCTCCATCTTGGTGCGCAGGTTGTTCTGCCGGGCCGCCGTGCTGGATGGCTGGGTGGTGATGGCTGCGGCGGCGGACCGGCGCGGCCCGCGCAGCGCCGTCGCGGCGACGACGCAGCAGCCCACGATGAGCACGAAGCCGAGCACGCCGACCGCGATCAGGTTGGTGGCCAGGCCCACGATGACGACGGCCAGGCCGACCAGCACGCCGACCGCTGACGCGGCGAGCATCATCCGAACACGACTGCGAGGCCGGGCGGACCGCACGGACGAAGCGAACTTCGGATCCTCGGCGTACAGCGCCTGCTCGATCTCGTCGAGCAGCCTCTGCTCATGCTCGGAGAGCGGCATGATGCCCTCCTATCCCAGTCGTGTTCCAGCAATGTCACCACGTCGCGCGGGCCGGCCGCACAGCCCGAATTTCCCGGCTCCGGCCCGGTCCGACGTTCGTATCGAGCATACGAGCCCGCCTACGAGTTCGAAAGTTAACTGCCCGGATTCACCGGCGGATTGCCGAGATTCGTTACCTCGCCGCGTCCCGGCCGCTGCCGGGCCCGGGTCAGGCCGCCGACGGTGGGCGCCGAGCCCGGCGTAAGCAGCGAGGCGGGCCGGACGACCGACTCGCCGAACCGGGCGACCAGGGCGTCGATCGCGTGATCGGTGGCAGGGGCCGGCCGCTTGGCGGCGCCGGTGAGGTCGAGAGCCAGCTGGGTCGCCTCGTCCGCCGGGCGCAGGTTCTCCACCTTCACCCCGACCAGCCGGATCCGGGGCTGATCCAGTCGCAGCGCCCGGTAGAGCTGCAGCGCCTCGGCATAGACGACGGCGGCGGCATCGGTGGGTTCGGCCAGGGTGCGCACCCGGGTGACCGTGGTGAAGTCGGCGAACCTGATCTTGATGCCGACCGTGCGCGCCACCTTGTGGACGTGCCGGAGCCGCTCGGTCACCTCACCGGCGCCCCGCAGCAATTCCCGGGCGACCTCGGCCTCGGCCAGCAGGTCACGCGCGAGGGTCCGGTCGGTGGAGATCGATTTCTCCTCCGCGCCGGTGGTGACTGCACGATTGTCGACACCTCGGGCCAGGTTGTGCAGATGAGTCGCCACCGCCGTGCCGACGGCCCGGCGGAGGGTGTCGACCGGGGTCGCCGCGAGATCGCCGACCGTCCGGATGCCCAGCCGGCGCAGTGACTCGGCGGTGCGCGCGCCGACCCCCCAGAGCGCGGTGACCGGCAGCGGGTGCAGGAAGTCGAGGAGTCCGGCCTGGCTGACGACGCGCAGCCCGTTCGGCTTGCAGCTGCCGGAGGCGAGCTTGGCCACCGACTTGATCGGCGCCACCCCCACCGAGCAGGTCAGCTGCTGCTCCTCGAAGACCCGCCGCCGGATCTGGCGGGCGATCTCGGCCGGCCGGCCGAAGATCCCGACCGCACCGGAGACGTCGAGGAAGGCCTCGTCCAGCGACAGCGGCTCGACGAGCGGGGTGAAATCGGCAAAGATCCGCATGATCTGCGCCGACGTCTCGGAGTACACCCCGCGCTGCGGCTGGATCACGATCAGGCTCGGGCACAGCCGGAGCGCCTGGGCCATCGACATGGCGCTGCGGATGCCGTAGACCCGGGCCGCGTACGAGGCCGCCGCGACCACGCCCCGGCCCTCGGTGCCGCCCACCACCACGGGCAGGCCACGCAGTTCAGGCCTGGCGCGGATCTCGACGCTGGCGAAGAACGCGTCCATGTCCACGTGCAGGACATGGCAACCACGGTCGTCCCCGTCGATCTCGCCGGACGACCGTGGCAGGTCCGCACTGCGCCCCATCGCCGATCAGCCCCACTGACCCGGCCGGGCGCGGGTCGGCGAACCGTCGGGGACGCAGGGTCGCGATCCGGTTGCGCTCAACTGGCGACCCCCAGGGACAGCACCCCGGCCATCCGCTCGACGATCGCGATGAACTCCCCCGCGGCCCGGAGCAGGTCGTCGGCGTCCCGCTCGCTCACCACGCTGACCGAACCGGCCTCGATGGCCGCCCGGCGCTGGGCACTGTCGGAGAAGTAGGCGGACCACTCCGAGAGCTCCGGGGCGAGGCGGTCGAGCAGCACCCAGGCGCTCGTCGGGCGCCGGGAGCCCACCGACGCCGGCCTGGCCTTGAGCGCCAGCACAGCCGCTGCCGCGCGCAGGGCGGCGATGTGGGCGGAGCGGTACTTCTCCGCCGGCTGCGGCTCGAGCACCGCACCGGCCCAGATGTGACGGGCCTGGGTCAACACGTTGGCGACGCTGCCTGGCACCGGACCAGTCATGGCGCACCTCCCCGTTCGCACGGATCCTGTCGAACACCGCAACAGTATTCGAAACTCTGTTCGAAGAGTAGCACGCCACGGCCGGAACGGAAGCGATCACGTGCGACTCGGTTCGAACAGTAGGCGGGCCCCCTGACAATCCTGCCGATCGCCGGCCGGCTCAGGCGCCGAGCGCAGCGACCGCGCCGATCACCACCACCGCCGGCGCGGTGAAGCCACCCGCCTCGGCGGCGGCGGCCAGGCCCGCCAGCGGCGCCCGGAGCACCCGCTGCTCGGGCAGGGTCGCGTTCTGCACCACCGCGGCCGGCGTGTCGGCTGCACGGCCGTGCCGGATCAGCTCCGCCGAGATCTCGGCCAGCCGCCCCATCGCCATCAGCAGCACCAGGGTGCCCGGCCCGACCGCCAGCTCGGCCCAGTTCCAGCCGGACTCGGGCTGCGCGCCGCCCGGCACGCCCGGGTCGCGGTGGCCGGACACGACCGCGAAGTCGGCGCTCAGGCCGCGGTGGGTGACCGGGATGCCCGCCGCGGCCGGGGCGGCGACCGAGGAGGTGATGCCCGGCACCACCTGGACCGGCACCCCGGCCGCCAGGCAGGCCGCCACCTCCTCGCCACCGCGGCCGAAGACGAACGGGTCACCGCCCTTGAGCCGGACCACCCGCTGGCCGGCCAGCGCCCGCCGCACGATCACCTCGTTGATCTCGTCCTGGCTGAGGTTGTGCCGGTGCGCCGACTTGCCGCAGTCGATGACCTCGGTGCCGGCGGCCAGGTCGGCCAGCAGCGCCCGCGGCGCCAGCCGGTCGGCGACCACCACGTCGGCCTCGAACAGCAGTCGCCGGCCCCGCACCGTGATGAGCTCCGGGTCGCCCGGCCCACCCCCGACCAGGGCCACCGAGCCGGCACCGGCCCGGGTGGGCGGCGGCAGCACCGCCTGGGTGTCGAGGACCGCCGCGAGCAGGTTGCGCAGCTCGACGGCCCGGGCCGGGTCGCCGGCGTTCACCGCGACCGTGATCGGGCCGCGCCGGGCCACCGCCGGCATCCGGGCCGTTCCCCCGGCGGCCTGGTCGGCCCGGATGCAGAAGATCCGCGCTGCCTCGGCCTCGGCCGCCACCGCGGCGTTCACGGCGGCGTCGCCGGTGGCCGCCACCGCGAACCAGGCGCCGGCCAGATCCCCCGGCCGGTAGGGCCGCCGCTGCACCTCGACCTGCAGGCCGGTGAGTTCCGGCACCGGGGCCGGCGCGATCACCCGCACCCGGGCATCGGCCTCGTGCAGCGTCCGGGCCCGGCGCAGCCCGACCGGGCCACCGCCCACCACGACCGCCAGCCGGCCGGCGAGGTCGAGCAGCAGGGGCAGGCCGGTCACCGGGCCAGGCTCGCGCTGGTCAACGCACCATCCCGGCCGCCACGGTGGCCCCGGTGGCCGGCTCGACCAGCAGGAAGGCGCCGGTCGAGCGGTTCAGCTCGTACGGATCGGTCACGACCGGCTCGGCCAGCCGCAGCCGCACCGCGCCGATGTCGTTCAGCGCCAGCTCCGGGGCCGGTGCCGGCTCCAGGGTGGCGATGTCGAGCCGGGACTCGACCGCGTCGACGACGGCGAGCACGTCCCGGGTGGTGTGGCGCAGCTGGTAGCGGCTGCCGGCCCGCAGCGGGACGTCGGTCAGCCAGCACACGGTCGCCGCCAGCTCCCGGCTCGGCACCGGCAGCGGCTCCGCGTCGACCGCGATCAGGTCGCCCCGGGCGATATCGAGGTCGTCGGCCAGCCGCACCGTCACCGAGCGGCCGGCCGGCGCCTCGGCGAGCTCGCCGGCCGGCGTGTCGATGCCGGCCACCTGCGACACCCGGCCGGACGGCAGCACCCGCACCTTGTCGCCGGGCCGCAGCACGCCGGCCTCGACCCTGCCGGCGTAGCCGCGGTAGTCGGGGTGCTGCGCGGTGCGCGGCCGGATCACCAGCTGCACCGGCACCCTGGCCGGCAGCCGGCGTGCCTGGGCGGGCTCCAGCTCCTCCAGGAACGACAGCAGCGGCGCCCCGCCGAACCAGGGCATCCGGGCCGACGGGATCACGACGTTGTCGCCGGCCAGCGCCGCGATCGGGATCGGGGTGAAGTGCTCGACCCCCAGCTTCTCGGCCGCGGCAGAGAAGTCGGCGACGATCGCGTCGAAGACGGGCTCGGCGAAGTCGACCAGATCCATCTTGTTCACCGCGAGCACGACCTCGGCCACCCGCAGCAGCGAGGCCACCGCGAGGTGCCGCCGGGTCTGCTCGATCACGCCGGCCCGGGCGTCCACCAGGAGCACCGCCACGTCGGCGGTCGAGGCGCCGGTGACGGTGTTGCGGGTGTACTGCACGTGCCCGGGCGTGTCGGCCAGGATGAACGAGCGGCGCTTGGTCGCGAAGTACCGGTAGGCCACGTCGATGGTGATGCCCTGTTCCCGTTCGGCGCGCAGCCCGTCCACCAGCAGCGCCAGGTCGGCGCCGGCGTACCCGCGCCGCTCCGAGGCCAGCTCCACCGCGGCCAGCTGGTCGGTGAGCACCGCCTTCGCGTCGTGCAGCAACCGCCCGACCAGGGTGGATTTGCCGTCGTCGACCGAACCCGCGGTCACCACCCGCAGCAGTTCACCCGGCATCAGAAGTACCCCTGCCGCTTACGGTCCTCCATCGCCGCCTCGCTGGCCCGGTCGTCGGCTCGGGTCGCGCCCCGCTCCGAGATCGTGCTGGCGGCGGTCTCGGCGACGATCTCGGCGACCGTCCGGGCCTGCGAGAGCACCGCTCCGGTGCAGGTTGCGTCGCCCACCGTCCGGTAGCGAACCCACTCGCGCCGGGGAGTTTCCCCTTTCTTCGGCGTGGTGAACTCGGTCACCGCCAGCAGCATGCCGTCGCGGGCGAACACCTCGCGCTGGTGTGCGTAGTAGATGCTCGGCACCTCGATCTCCTCGCGCTCGATGTAGGACCAGATGTCGAGCTCGGTCCAGTTCGACAGCGGGAACACCCGGACGTGCTCGCCGGCACGGTGCCTGCCGTTGTAGAGATCCCACAGCTCCGGACGCTGATTGCGCGGATCCCACTGGCCGAAGTCGTCGCGGACGCTGAAGACGCGCTCCTTGGCCCGCGCCTTCTCCTCGTCCCGGCGGGCGCCGCCGAGCACCGCGTCGAACCGGTGCTCGGCGATGGCGTCGAGCAGTGGCACGGTCTGCAGCGGGTTGCGGGTGCCACCGGGCGTCTCGACCACCCGGCCCGCGTCGATCGCTGCCTGCACGCTGGCGACCACGAGCCGGGCGCCGGACGCCGCCACCAGCCGGTCGCGGTAGTCGATCACCTCGGCGAAGTTGTGGCCGGTGTCGACGTGCATCAGCGGGAAGGGCAGCCGGGACGGCCAGAACGCCTTGCGTGCCAGGTGGGTCATCACGATGGAGTCCTTGCCACCGGAGAAGAGCAGCACCGGGCGTTCGAACTGGCCGGCCACCTCGCGGATGATGTGGATCGCCTCGTCCTCGAGATCGGTCAGCCAGGCGCGCTGCGCGGAATCCGCCGAGAGCACTGCGGTCATACGAGATTCTCCTTGTCCAGCAAGCCGATCAGCTCGGCGACCGTCTCCTCGACGGTGCGGTTGTGCGTGTCCAGGCGCAGTTCCGGCCGCCGGGGCGCCTCGTACTCACCGTCGATGCCGGTGAGGTTGCGCAGGCCACCGGTGCGCTGCCGGGCGTAGAGGCCCTTGACGTCCCGCTCGGCGCACACCCCCACGGGCGTCGCGACGTGCACTTCGAGGAACCTCGTGCCGTCCTGCTCGTGCGCGGCCCGGACCCCGTCCCGGGCCGCCGCGTACGGCGACACCACGCAGGCGAGTACCAGCACGCCGTGCCGGGCCAGCCGCGAGGCCACCCAGCCGATCCGCGCGACGTTGGCATCCCGGTCGGACCGGGTGTAGCCCAGCTCGGGCGAGAGGATCGGCCGGACCGCGTCCCCGTCGAGGATCTCGACGGCCCGGCCGCCGGCGCGCAACCGCTCGGCCAGCGCTTCGGCGAGGGTGGTCTTGCCGGCCGAGGGCAGCCCGGTCAGCCACACGGTGGCGCCGGCCGCGCGGACTTCGGTGGTGATGGTCATGGCGAAGCGGTTCCTGGTCGGGGTGTCGTGTCCTGCTCGGACGGGCAGCGGGCATGCCACGGGCCGGGGCCGGGTGGCGGGAATCAGGAACGAGGCCGGCGGGCCTCGGCGGGCCGGGGAACGGCCGGCGAATCAGGACCGACGACAGGCCGCGCTGACGACACGCTGCAGGTCGACGTGCAGTCGAGCGACCAGCGGGACGGCGGACATGCGGCCCAGTGTGGCACAGCGACCCGAGCGGGGGCCACGCCCGCTTCTCGCATGCCGGGATTTCGCACCGGAGACTGGGATTCGACAGTGGCGGTGCGCGCTCGCGCCCGACCCGGCAGGATCACCGGCATGGCAACGTCAGCGAAGTTCGCCCCCGGCGGCCGGCGGCCGGCCGCTCCGGGCCTGATCGCCGGGCTGCTGCTCGCGGTGCTCACCCTGACCGGGTGCGTCACCGTGCAGCTCAAGGCGACCGTTCACCCCGACGGGACGCTGTCGGGCACCACCCGGATCGGCGTGGCCAAGGCGATCGCCTCGATGACCGGTGGGGCGGCCGCGGTGCGACAGCAGCTCATCGGCGCCTCGCCCTGTGACTTCGGCAGTCATCAGGGCCGGGTCTCCGACTTCGACGACGGCACCTACGTGGGCATCGACTGCAGCTTCGACCACGTGACGACGGCCGAGTTCGACAGTGGCGAGCAGGGGCCGAAGCTGGCCCGGGTGGGTGCGGACTTCCGGCTGAGCGGGACGCTCGACGTCGGGCAGGTGATCGCCAGCAGCGGCAGCCTGCTCGGTTCGCTGGGCGCACCCGGCGCGGCGGTGCCCTCCGGGCTGCCCTCCGACCTGTCCGGGCTGCTGCCCTCCGGCTTGCCCTCCGACCTGTCCGGGCTGCTGCCCTCCGGCTTGCCCTCCGACCTGTCCGGGCTGCTGCCCTCCGGGCTGCCCTCGAACCTGTCCGGGCTGCTGCCCTCCGGCGCACCGTCGGGGTTGCCGACCGGCCCGCTCGACCCGTCCACCCTGCTCAGTACGGCCAAGATCTCGTTCGCGTTCACCTTTCCCGGCAAGGTGAAATCCTCCGCGGGCAAGGTGCATGGCCGGACGGTCACCTTCACCCCGGACGGGCGAGGGGCCATCGACTTCACCACCACCGCCGCGGCCACCGGCACGGGCGGTGACGGCACCGGGCGACGGTTGCTGGCCGGCGTCGTGATCCTGGCACTGCTGGCCGGCGGCGGGCTGCTGCTCGCCCGCGACCGCCGCAACGCCCGTCCCGCCGCCTATCCGGGTCCGCCGTACGGCGCTGGCCAGCACGGCACGGGCACACACGGCGCAGGCCCGTACGGCACGCACCCGCCCCAGCCGCCGGCGGAACCGTGGGCATCGCAGGGGCCGAGCCCGTGGGCGCCGCCACCGGGCAGCACCGGCCCGTGGGGTCCGCGACCGGGCCCCGACGAGCACGAGCAGGGCTAGCCCGGCGGGGCCGGAACGACCGTCCCGGTCGAGGCGGGGCGGCACCCTCGACCGGGAGCAGCGGAAATTCCGGCGAGAATGTGGAACGATGGCCGGGTGCGCATCGACCTGCCGACCTCGCGTCCGTTGACGCCGTGTCTGCTGGCGTCACCGTGTCTGCTGGCGTCACCGTGTCTGCTGACGTCGCGTCGCCACATCGACCTGCTGCGGGTGGCCGGCGCCTGCTGTTGAGTTGCCGTCTTTTCCGGTACTCCAGCACGTGCTCGACGCACCACGCGAAGGGATCTTCACTGCCCATGGCAGCGCACAAGGGACAGGGCCAGTGGGCCCTCGGCTACCGCGAGCCGCTCAACCCGAACGAACGCAGCAAGCGTGACAACGACGGCCTGCTGGTGAAGCAGCGCATCATCGACGTCTACTCCCGCGGCGGTTTCGACAGCATCGACCCCGGCGACCTGCGCGGCAGGTTCCGCTGGTTCGGCCTGTACACCCAGCGCGCGCAAGGGATCCCGGGCGGCAAGACCGCGATCCTGGAACCCGAGGAGCTGGACGACCGGTACTTCATGCTCCGGGTCCGCATCGACGGCGGCAGCCTCACCACCGACCAGCTGCGGGTGATCGGCGAGATCGCCTCGACCTACGGCCGGGACTTCGCCGACATCACCGACCGGCAGAACGTCCAGCTGCACTGGATCCGCATCGAGGATGTCCCGACGATCTGGGAGAAGCTCGAGGCGGTGGGGCTCTCCACCACCGAGGCGTGCGGGGACACGCCGCGGGTCATGCTCGGCTGCCCGCTGGAAGGGGTCGCGGCGGATTCGGTGCTCGACGCGGGGCCGGCGCTGGCCGAGACCGTGGAGCGCTACCTGGGTGACCCGGCGTTCTCCAACCTGCCCCGCAAGTTCAAGACCTCGATCTCCGGCTGCGCGCAGCACTGCGTCAACCACGAGATCAACGATGTCGCCTTCGTCGGCGTGCCCGGTCCCGACGGGGAACCCGGCTTCGATCTCTGGGTCGGGGGCGGCCTGTCCACCAATCCGATGTTCGCCCAGCGGGTCGGGGTGTTCGTCCGGCCCGACGAGGCGGCCGAGGTGTGGGCCGGTGTCTGCGGCATCTTCCGTGACTACGGCTACCGGCGCTCGCGCAACCACGCACGGCTGAAGTTCCTGATCGCCGACTGGGGCACCGAGAGGTTTCGCCAGGTGCTGCAGGACGAATACCTGCACCGGGCGCTGCCGAACGGCCCGACGCCCGGACCGTCCCCGGCCCACCGCGACCACATCGGGGTGATCGCGCAGGCCGACGGCCGGGTCGCCGTCGGTGCCACCACCAGGTCGGGCCGGACCAGTGGCTCGGTGCTAGGCAAGCTCGCCAAGCTCGCCGAGGCCTACGGCAGCGGCCGGGTCCGGACGACCGCCCAGCAGGGGGTGGTGATCCTCGACCTGCCGCCGGATTCGGCCGAGGAGGTCGCCGACGAGCTGGAGCAGCTGGGCCTGTCCGCCCGGCCGAGCGCCTTCCATCGCGGCACCATCGCCTGCACCGGCATCGAGTTCTGCAAGCTGGCGCTGGTGGAGACCAAGGCCCGGGCCGAGACCGTCCGGACCGAGCTGGAACGCCGATTGCCCGATTTCGACACGCCGATCACGATCAACGTGAACGGCTGCCCGAACTCCTGCGCCAGGTTCCAGGTTGCCGACATCGGCTTCAAAGGCATCGTCGCCAAGGTGCGGCAGGACGACGGGACCTTCGTCGACCAGGACGCGTTCCAGGTGCATCTCGGCGGTCAGCTCGGCACCGAGGCCGCCTTCGGCCGGAAGTTCCGCGGCCTGAAGGTGACCGCCGAGCAGGCACCCGAGTACGCCGAGCGGATCCTCCGCGGCTACCTGGAGCGGCGTACCGCCGGCGAGTCGTTCGCCGGCTACGTCAGCCGGGCCGACGAGGACTGGCTGCTGTGACCGCGGATGGCTGAGCGCGCCGCCCCGTTCCACTGCCCGTACTGCGCGGACGAGAATCTGCGCCCGTTCGGCGAGACCCACGGGCAGTGGCGCTGCGGGGCCTGCCAACGGGTTTTTGCCTTGAAGTATTTGGGTATCGCCGCTGACTGGAACGCCGCTCCGGTCAGTCCAGCGACCGCCGATCCGGAGTGACGATGACTACCTCGATCACCATGCGACAGCTGGCCGAGCAGGCCGGCCGGGACCTGGAGGAGGCCACCGCCCTGGAGATCCTGGGCTGGGCCGCCGAGCAGTTCGGCGACGAGTGGTGCGTCGCCTCGTCGATGGCCGACGCGGTGCTGCCGCACCTGGCCAGCCGGGTTCGGCCCGGTGTGGACGTGCTCTTCTCCGACACCGGCTATCACTTCGCCGAGACCATCGGGATGCGGGACGCGGTCGCGGCCACCCTGCCGGTCACGGTCCGGACGCTGCTGCCGCGCCGCACCGTCGCCGAGCAGGACGCCGAACGCGGGCCGCGGCTGCACGCGCGCAACCCGAACCTGTGCTGTGCGCTGCGCAAGGTCGAACCGCTCGACCGGGCCCTGGAGCGGTACCGGGCCTGGGCGACGGGGCTGCGCCGCGCCGACTCCGCCACCCGGGCAGGGACCCGGGTGGTGGAGTGGGACGCCAAGCGCGGCGTGATCAAGCTCAACCCGATCGCCACCTGGACCGACGCGCAGGTCGACGACTACATCGCCGAGCACGGCATCCTGGTCAACCCGCTGCTCTCCGACGGCTACGGCTCGATCGGCTGCGCCCCGTGCACCCGCCGGTTGCGGTCCGGCGAGGACACCAGGGACGGGCGCTGGGCCGGCACCGGCAAGTCCGAGTGCGGCCTGCACGTCTGACCGCCGGTTGCGGGTTCAGCGCGCGCGGCGCCGCCGGCGCCCGAGGGCGAGGGCACCGGCCAGCAGCACCACGCCCGCCCCGCCGGCCAGCAGCGCCACGCCGTTCGTCCGGCCGGCCGGACGCTGCGCGGAGTTCTCGGCGGTGACGACCGGGGTCCGGCTCACCGGTGGGGGCGCCGAGGCACCCGGCCGGCGCAGGCTGGGCAGCGGCACCCGGTACACCGCGCTGCCCAGCCCCTCGCTGTCGATCAGCAGCGCGTCCCCGGCGACCGCGATCCCCTCGCCCTGCGGCTGGGCCGGCAGCGGCACCCGGGTCGGCGTGGCCCGCAGCGCGCCCGCAACGTCACCCCCGGACACCGGCCACAGGTAGGCGTCGGTGTAGGTGCGCACCGCGAGCACCGATCCGTCGGCCGAGACGCCCGCCCCGGTGGCGGTGAGCTGGCCGACCACGTTCGGGCCGCCGGGCGTGCCGGTGAAGCCGAAGCGCACCGTGCCCACCCGGGTCATCGCCTGCACCCGGCCGGCGGCCGGCGCCGCGGGCACCGCGAACACCTCGCTCCGGCCGAGCAGTGCCTTGGTGATCACGTAGAGCCGGTGCCGCACCGGGTCGGCCACCAGCGACTCGGCGTCGTGCGGGCCGTCCGGGTAGCGCAGCCGCCAGACGTCCGGCGGCCCGGTGGTGACCGCCGCCGCGGAGCCGATCGCCGGCTCGTCCACCCGATAGATCCGGACCTCGGCCCGGGTCCCGCCGTTGTCGCCCAGGTCGGCCAGCCAGACCGACGGGACGCCGGCCGCGTCCGGGCCGGTGGCCAGGTCCTCCCAGTCGACGTTCGTCGCGCCCGGCACCGTGCACACCGCCCGGACCGCCCCGGTGGCGCGATCCAGCGCGAAGAAGCGGGCGCTGTCGCCGCTGTCGTTCTGGGCGTAGAGCACCGACGGCGACCGGTGCCCGACGGCCAGGCCGCTCAGCTCGGTGAGCCGGGAGTCGGCGAGCCGGAAGAGCAGCGAGGCCGGCTCGCCCGCCGGAGCCGGGGCGGACGGCGCCGAGACAACCGCGGCGGCCAGCAGCGCGCCGCGGATCCGCATGTCGACCAACCTAGGCCACCACGACCGGCGGTGACGGCCTAGTGTGCACTCTCATGGACGGAATGACCGGGCTGCCCGCGACCGCGGTCATGGTCGTCGACCTGCCTGCCGACCGGATCGGGGAGCGGCTGGCCGAGACGATGCGGATCTACGTCGAGGCGATGGGCTATCCCGCGATCAGCGGCAGCCAGCGCGGCACCCACATGCTCAAGCACGCCCGGCTGGCCGAGTTCCGGTGCCGGGCCGCACTGGACCGCACCGGGGCGATGGTCGGTTTCGGCTACGGCTACACCAGCCTGCCCGGCCAGTGGTGGCACGACCTGGTCCAGCGGGCCGTCATCCAGGACGCCGACTACTGGCTGGCCGAGGCGTTCGAGCTGTCCGAGTTGCACGTGCTGCCCGCCGCGCAGGGGCAGGGCATCGGCGAGCGGCTGCTGCGCTCGCTGGCCGACGGGCTGCCGCACCGGACGATGCTGCTCTCCACCCCGGAGGGCGACAACCGCGCCTGGCGGCTCTACCGCCGGCTGGGGTTCGAGGACCTGGCCCGCAACCACCTCTTCCCCGGCGACCACCGGCCGTTCGGGGTGCTCGGCGCACCGCTGCCGTTCCCGGAGTCGCTGGTCCGGCGCTGAACCTCAGCGCGCCGCGCTGCCCAGCGCGAGGTTGTGCCAGATCTCCCGGGTCGCCCTGGACCGGTTGAGCGTGTAGAAGTGGATGCCCGGCGCGCCCTCGGCCAGCAGCCGCTGGGCGAGCTTCGAGGTCTCCTCGATGCCCAGTGCCCGGACCGCCTTCGGATCCCCGGCGATCTCGGCGAACCGGGCCTCCAGCGCGGCCGGGAACGGCGCGCCGCTGAACTTCTCCGACCGGCTGATGATGCCCATGTTGGTGACCGGCATCAGGCCCGCGATGATCGGCGCGGTGCAGCCGGCGGCGACGATCCGGTCCCGCATCCGCAGGTAGGCGTCGGCGTCGAAGAACATCTGGGTGACCGCGTACTCCGCGCCCCGGCGCATCTTGGCCACGAAGAACTCGGTGTCCTCCTCGATGGTGCGCGACCGGGGGTGCTTGTACGGGAATGCCGCCACCCCGACGGTGAAATCGCCGTGCGCGCGGACCAGCTCCACCAGGTCGCCGGCGTACTCCAGGCCGTCGGGGTGCCGGAGCCACTCCCCCAGCGGATCACCCGGCGGGTCGCCGCGCAGCGCCATCACGTTGGCGATGCCGGCGTCGGCCAGCCGGCCGACGATCGAGCGCAGCTCGGCGACCGAGTGCCCGACCGCGGTCAGGTGCGCGACCGGCAGCAGCGTGGTGTCGCTGGCCATCCGCTCGGTGATCTCGATGGTGTGCTCGCGGGTCGAGCCGCCGGCACCGTAGGTGACCGAGACGAAGTCCGGCCGCAGCGGCTCCAGCTCACGGATGGTGGTCCAGAGCAGCCGCTCGTCCTCGGCCGACTTCGGCGGGAAGAACTCGAACGAGAAGGTAGGTTTGCCCGTCTGCAAACAGTCCCTGACCAAGCGCGCCATGCCCGTCAGCGTAGTGTCCGGACCCGTGGCCGCTCGGAATCACCCTCGCGACACCGAGCCGGCCGGTGCCGGGCCCGTGCCGCTGACCGAGCGGATCTCGGCCGAACTGGCCGATTTCCTGGACCGGCAGCTGGCCTACCTGCACTCGATGAGCCCCGACCTGGCCGCACTCGGCGGCGCCGCCCGGGTGGCGGTGATGGACGGCGGCAAGCGGCTGCGGCCGACTTTCGCCTACTGGGGCTGGCGATCGGTGCGCCCGGCCGGCGCCGACGGCGAGCCGGCGCTGCTGCGCGCGGCAGCCAGCCTGGAACTGCTGCAGGCCTGCGCCCTGGTGCACGACGACCTGATCGACGACTCCGGCACCCGGCGCGGGCAGTCCGCCGCGCACGTCCGGTTCGCCGAGCTGGCCGCGGCCGAGGGCTGGCCGAGCGCGCCGGACTCGTTCGGCCGGGCCGGCGCGGTGCTGCTCGGCGACCTGCTGCTGTCCTGGTCCGAGCAGCTGTTCGCCGAGGCGTCCGGGCCGCTGGCCCCGGGTGCCCGCGAGCAGTTCGACCTGATGCACACCGAGGTGGTGGCCGGGCAGTACCTGGACGTGCTGGCCCAGCACCGCGGCGGCTTCGAACCGGCCGAGGCGCTGCGGGTGATCCGGTTCAAGACCAGCAAGTACACCGTGGTGCGGCCGCTCCAGCTGGGCGCCGGAGCGGCCGGGGCGGGACCCGCGCTGCTGGCCGAGCTGGCCGACTACGGCTACGCCCTCGGCGAGGCGTTCCAGTTGCGCGACGACCTGCTCGGGGTCTTCGGCGACCCGTCGCAGACCGGCAAGCCGGCCGGCGACGACCTGCGCGAGGGCAAGCGGACGCTGCTGGTGGCGCTGGCGATGCGGGCGGCGGGACCGGCCGAGCGGCAGTTGCTGCGGGCCGGCGTCGGCGACCGGGAGCTGAGCGAGACGAGCGTGAACGAACTGCGCGAGCTGCTGGTGCGCACCGGCGCCCGGGACGCGGTCGAGCGGCGGATCGCCGACCGGGCGGCAGCGGCGGTCGCCGGCCTGTCCGGGGCGGTCCGCCCGGACGCGCGGGACGCGCTGCACCGGCTCGCCGACGCCGCCGCGCACCGGAGCTTCTGACCGCGCCGATGGGCAGCGACCGGGTCGTCGTGATCGGGGCCGGGCTCGCCGGCCTGTCCGCGGCGCTGCGGCTGGCCGGTGCCGGCCGCGAGGTGCTGGTGCTGGAGGCGAGCGGCGGGCCCGGCGGCGTGATGGGGCGCTGGCAGGCCGGCGGCTACACCTTCGACACCGGGCCGACCGTGCTGACGATGCCCGAGCTGATCGACGATGCCCTGGCCGCGGTGGGCGAATCGCGATCGGACTGGCTGCAGCTGGAACGCCTGGAGCCGGCCTACACCGCGCACTACCCGGACGGCACGACGCTGCGCTCGTACGCCGACGAGGAGGCGATGGCGGCCGAGCTGGCACGGGTCTGCGGGCCGGCCGAGGCGGCGGGCTACCGCCGGCTGGCGGCCTACCTGCGCCGGCTGTACGAGCTGGAGTTCGACCGGTTCATGGACCGCAACCTCGACTCGGTGGCCGACCTGGCGGGGCTGGACGCCCTGCGGCTGCTCCGGCTCGGCGGGCTGCGCGGGCTGGACCGGGTGATCGGCGGCTACCTGGCCGACGACCGCGCCCGGCGGCTGTTCACCTTCCAGGCCCTCTACGCCGGGGTGTCGCCGGTGCGGGCCCGGGCGCTCTACGCGGTGATCAGCTACCTGGACTCGGTGGCCGGGGTCTGGTTCCCGCGCGGCGGCATGCACCAGGTGGCGCTGGCCCTGGCCGGGGCGGCCGCCCGGCACGGCGTGACCTTCGGCTACCGGCGCCGGGCCGACCGGGTCGAGGTGTCCGCCGGCCGGGTGCGGGCCGTGATCACCGCCGACGGCGAGCGGCTCCCGGCCGGTGCGGTGATCGTGACCGCCGACCTGGCGGCCAGCTGGGCGGGCCTGCTGCCGGCCGAGCTGCGCCCGCGCCGGCTGGCGCGCTGGCAGCACGCGCCGTCCGCGCTGGTCTGGCTGGTGGGCTCGCGGGGCCGGCTGCCGGAGCCCGCGCACCACACGATCAGCTTCGGTGGCGAGTGGGCGGCCAGCTTCGACCGGATCATCCGGCGGGGCGAGCTGATGGCCGACCCGTCGGTGCTGGTCACCGAGGCCACCGCGACCGATCCGGCGCTGGCCCCGGCCGGCCGGCACGCCTACTACGTGCTGGTGCCCTGCCCGAACCTGCGGCGCGGCCGGCAGGACTGGGACGCGATCGGCGAGCCGTACCGGGCCGAGATCGCCGCCGAGCTGGCCCGCCGCGGCCTCGACGCCGACGGCGCGTTCTCCTCCGGCGTCGAGGTGTCGCGGCTGACCACGCCGGCCGACTGGCAGCGGCAGGGGCTGACCGCCGGCAGCCCGTTCGGGCTGGCCCACACGCTGCGCCAGACCGGGCCGCTGCGGCCGGCCACCCGGCACCGGTCGGTGCCGAACCTGCTCTTCGCCGGGGCCGCCTGCCAGCCCGGCGTCGGGGTGCCGACCGTGCTGCTCTCCGGCCGGCTGGCCGCGTCCCGGCTCACCGGCTGAGGCGCGGCCGGCTGTCGGTGCCATCTGCGACGATGGTCGCATGGTGGTCAGCGAGCGGGCGGGCACCGGCGCGGCGCCGGCGGTGCGCTGGCTGGCCCGGCTGGACGAGGTCGTCCAGGGCTGGCGGCTGGCCACCCTCGGCTGGCTGGGGCTGGCCGGCACCGTGCTGATCACCGTGGGCAGCTTCGGGGCCGGTGCGCTGCCGGCCAACGACCCGAGCCGGACGTTCCCGGGCATCGGCCTGCTGCGGCACGGCGCCGCCGGGCTGCACACCGCGCTGGCGCTGTACTACCTGGGCCTGGTGCTGCTGATCGTGGCCTGGCTGGTGCTGGGCCGGCTGGTGCTGACCGGCGCCACCGACGGCCACCTGCCGATCGGCCGGACGGTGGTCAGCCCGGCCCGGCTGCGGCGGCTGCTGATCGGCTGGATGACGCCGCTGCTGGTGAGCATGCCGCTGGCCAGCAGCGACCTCTACAGCTACGCCGCGCAGGCGCAGCTGGCCCGGCACGGGCTCGACCCCTACACCACCACCCCGGCCGACCTGCCGGCGGTGGACCTGGGCAAGTTCCTCGACAACGTCGCCTGGAAGTGGGTCGACACGCCCTCGCCGTACGGCCCGCTCTGGGTGGCGGTGACGAAGTGGGTGGCCGTCGGCGTCGGCAACCACGCCCTGATCAGCGTGCTGCTGCTGCGGCTGCTGCCGTTCGCGGCGGTGCTGGCGCTGACCTGGCTGCTGCCGATGCTCGCCGAGCGCTACGGCCGGCGGCCCGACCTCGCCCTGTGGCTGGCGGTGGCGAACCCGCTGATCCTGGTGCACGCGGTCGGCGGCGGCCACAACGACGCGGTCATGGTGGCGCTGCTGGTGGCCGGGCTGGTGGTGGCCAGCCGGCCGGCGGCGAACTGGCGGCACCTGCTCGGTGCGCTGGCGCTGACCACGCTGGCGGCCGCGGTGAAGTCACCCGGGTTGGTGGCGGTGGCGTTCGTGGTGCCGATCTACCTCAGCGGCCGGGCCGGGTTGCGGCCGCGGGACTGGCTGCGCTGGTGCGCGGTCGCGGTGGGCATCACGGTCGCGGTGTTCGCGGTGGTGTCGCTGATCGCCGGGGTCGGGCTCGGCTGGACGAGGCAGGTCAGCTCCGGCGTGCCGGTGATCAACTTCATGTCGCTGCCCACCCTGCTGGCGGTGCTCTACCGGGCGGTGCTCGGGGCCGCGCACGCCGGCACCCTGGTGGACGGCACGGTGCGCGGCTTCCGCACGGTCGGCACGGTGGCCAGCGGCCTGCTGCTGATCTATCTCTGGCTGCGAGCGGCCCGCGGTCACCGGGACCGGCGGCTGGTGCTGCGGCTGCTGGCCCTGGCCCTGTTCGGCATCGTGGTGCTGGGGCCGGCGGTGCAGCCGTGGTACTTCAGCTGGGCGCTCACCGTGCTGGCGGTGCTGGCGCTGTCGCCACGCACGATCTTCCTGGTCGCGGCCGGCTCGATCAGCCTGACCCTGCTCACCCGCCCGATGGGCTCCAGCCTGGAGGCGGTGGCCTACCTGTCGGGCGTGGTGGTGGCGGTCATCGCCAGCCGGGCGCTGCTCGGCCCGGTCGTCCGGTCCCGCGCGTGCTGACCACCGCCGCCGGGCCGAGCGAGCTGGAATCTGCTTACGCGTACTGCCGAAGAGTGAACGCCCGGCACGGCAAGACGTTCTACCTGGCCACCGCGCTGCTGCCGCCGCCGGTGCGCCCGCACGTGCACGCCCTGTACGGCTTCGCCCGGTACGCCGACGACCTGGTAGACCGGCCGGAACCCGGCACCTCGGCTACCGACCGGCTGGCGGCGCTGGGGGCCGAGCTCGCGCGCGGCCTTGCCGGCGGTGCCGCCCCCAGCCCGGTGGTGCGGGCGGTCAGCGCCACGGCCCGGCGGTACGCGGTGCCGTCCCGGCTCTTCACCGACTTCCTGGCCTCGATGACCGCGGATCTCACCGTCACCGGCTATCCGGACTTCGCCGCGCTGCGCGGTTACATGTGGGGCAGCGCCTCGGTGATCGGCCTGCAGCTGCTGCCGGTGCTCGGCGTGGTCGGCGACCGGGCCGCCGCCGAGCGGTCCGCTGCCGAGCTGGGCATCGCCTTCCAGCTCACCAACTTCCTGCGGGACGTCGGCGAGGACCATCGCCGCGGCCGGGTGTACCTGCCGCGGGACACCCTGGACCGGCACGGGGTCACCGAGCCGATGCTGGCCGCGGCCCGTACCGCGCCGGAGCTGAAGGCGGCGCTGGCCGAGGAGATCGAGCGCGCCCGGGGCTTCTACCGCTCCGCCCGGCCCGGCATCGCGCTGCTGGCCCCGGACGCGCGTGACTGCGTCCGGACGGCGGCCACCCTGTACGCCGAGATCCTGGACGAGATCGAGCGGGCCGGCTACGAGGTGCTGGCCCGGCGGGCGGCGGTCGGCCGGCGCCGGCGCCTCACCGTCGGCCTGGCCGGGTACCGGCACGCCCGGCGCGCCCGGCGCGCACCCAGCACGACAGGGTGAGCAGGATCAGCGCGAAGCCGAAGCCCAGGTCCTCGACCGGCGCGCAGGCGATCCGGAGGCCGATGATGGCCGCCGGGTCGTAGCGGACCACCCGCAGCCCGGTGAGCAGGCCGTTGACCAGCAACTGGAACGCCGCCAGGATGCCGTACGCGGTCCAGAACGCCTTGCGTCGCACCAGCGCCGTGCGGCAGGCGACCAGGTCGACCGCCAGCGCTCCGGCGACCGCGAGCAGCACCAGCGTGGTGTAGCTCACGCGGGGTCCCCGTCGTCGGTCGGCGCGGGCGCGGGGCCGGTTCCGGGCGCGGGATCGGTCGGCAGGGTCTCGGGCCCGGTTCCGGGCGCGGGCCCGGTCGGCAAGGTCTCGGGCGCGGGCCCGGTTTCGGGCTCGTCGCCGATCGTCCAGCCCGGCCGGCGGCGGCGCACCGCCTCCAGGGTGAGCACCGCGCAGACCGGGATCACCACGAAGAACAGCGCCTCTTCCACCGGCAGCCCGTCGAACCGGAGCCCGGTCAGGTACCGCCGGTCGAAGGACCACTGGCCGTGATGGATGGCGTACAGGTCCCAGCCGACTCCGATCACCAGGCCGGGGGCCAGCGCGACCAGCAGCCGGCGCCAGCGGGCATACACCCGGGTCCGCAGCACCACCTCCAGCGGCGCGGTGCCGAGCAGGCAGGCCGCCAGCACGGCGAGGTAGGTCAGGTGGCGCATCGGCGGCCGGCCGGGGTCAGAACGCCGCGGCCTGCGCCCGCCGCTTCACCTCGGTGCCACGGTTCTCGGCCAGCGCCTGCGCCGGCGTGCCCGGCAGCGAGTCGTCCGCCCGCAGCAGCCACTCGACGATCTCGGCGTCGGAGAAGCCGCCGTCGCGCAGCAGCGTGATCACCGATGACAGGCCCTTGAGCGGGGCGCCCTGGACCACGAAGATCCGCGGCAGCACCCGGCGCCCCTCGGCGTCCCGGGTGACGACGAGCTGGCCGTCCTTGAGCAGCTGGTGCACCTTCGTGATCGGCAGCGCCAGCAGCTCGGCGGCATCGGGCAGCGTGATCAGGTCGGGGTCGGCGGCAGCGGGGTCGATCGGTGAGGGCGCGCTAGACATGGCCCTAAGCCTGCCATCACCGTCCGGCCCCGGGCACTGGGCTCAGCGGATCCGCCAGCCCCGCACCGGCTCCGGCGACTCGGCCGGATCGTCGTCGGTGTACGGCTCGGCCGAGCCGTACACCGCGGCGAGCGCCGTCCCGGTGCGCACTCCGACCGGGAACGGCTGCCGGGCCAGCCGCCGGCGCAGCTCGTCGATGTCGAGCGGGCGGCGGGACGCGGCCACCACCACGTTGCCGAACCGGCGGCCGCGCAGCACGTCGGTCGAGCTCACCAGTGCCAGCTCCCGCAGCGACGGTGCCAGCCCGGCCAGCACCCGGCGCAGGTAGCCGAACCCGGGGTCGTCGACCAGGTTGGCCAGCAGCAGCCCGTCCGGACGCAGCACCCGGGCCACCTCAGCGAAGAACTCGGCAGTGGCCAGGGGCGCCGGCACCCGCCCATCGGCGTAGGCGTCGAGGATCACCAGGTCGGCGCTGGCGTCGCCGAGGGCGGCCAGGCCGGCGCGGCCGTCCACCGGCCGGATCCGGATTCGGTGGTGGCGCGGCAGTGGCAGCTCGCGCCGGATCAGCTCGGTCAGCTCGGTGTCCGGCTCCAGCACGATCTGGCTCGAACCGGGCCGCACCTCGTGCAGGTAGCGCGGCAGGGTCAGGCCGCCCCCGCCGATGTGGGTGACCGCGAGCGGGCCGCCCCGCCACGATTCCAGCACGCTGGCCAGGTACTGCACGTACTCGAAGTCCAGGTAGGTCGGGTCGGCCAGGTCGACGTAGGACTGGCGGACATCGTCCATCAGCAGCAGGTAACCGCCCGGACGGTCGGTGTCGGCGACCAGCTCGATCCGGGGACGGGACGCCATGGCCTCACCCTAACCACCGGCGATCGAGGCGGCCCGATTCGCGGTCCCGGCGGTGCGGCGGATGGCCGGGCGGGCCGGCCGACCTAGAATCTGAGGCGTGCAGACGGCTCAGGGCGATCGTCGCGACCGGCTCGTCGGCCGGGTACTCGAGGGTCGCTACCGGGTGCTCGACCGGCTGGCTAGGGGCGGCATGTCGACGGTTTACAGCGCCCTCGACGAGCGGCTGGACCGCCCGGTCGCGGTCAAGGTGATGTCGTCGGCGCTGTCCGACGACCCGGCCTTTGCCGACCGGTTCGCCCGCGAGGCGCGGGTCGCGGCCCGGCTGGCGCACCTGAACGCCGTCTCGGTCTACGACCAGGGCATCGACGGCGAGCACGTCTTCCTGGTCATGGAGCTGGTCACCGGGCGCACCCTGCGCGACCTGCTGCGCGAGCGCGGCGCCCTCACCCCGGCCCAGGCGGTCTCGATCATGGAGCCGGTGCTGGCCGCGCTGGCCGCCGCCCACCGGGCCGGGCTGGTGCACCGGGACGTCAAGCCCGAGAACATCCTGCTCTCCGACGACGGGGTGGTGAAGGTCGCCGACTTCGGCCTGGCCCGGGCCGTCGAGGCGGACGCGAGCAGCACCCGGACCGGCCTGATGATGGGCACCGTCGCGTACTGCCCGCCCGAGCAGATCGCCCGGGGCTCGGCCGACGCCCGGTCGGACGTCTACTCCGCCGGCGTGCTGCTGTTCGAGCTGCTCACCGGCTCGCCGCCCTACACCGGCGACAGCGCGATGGCGGTGGCCTACCAGCACGTGAACTCCGACGTGCCGCCGCCGTCCAGCCGCCGCGCCGGCATCCCGCACCAGCTGGACGAGCTGGTGCAGCGGGCCACCGATCGCGAACCCGCCGGGCGCCCGCTCGACGCCGGCGCGATGCTGGCCGAGCTGCACGACACCCGGGTGGACCTCGGGCTGCCGGTGGTCGGGGTGCCGGCCCGCCGGGCACCGCGGGCGGAGCTGGACGACACCCAGCGGATCGCCCGGGTCGGCGAGCACCCGTCGATGCCGCCCTACCCGTTCGACGCCCGGACCGCCGACGCGACCACCGCCCCCACCCAGGGCGACGGCTACCGGGGCCAGCGGACCCAGCACACCACCGTGCAGCAGGCCGGTGACCGGCCGCGGCGCCCGGCCTCGCCCCGCCGCCGGCGGGTCCGGCGCCGGGCGGCGTTCTGGCTGGTGGTGGTGCTGCTGCTCGGCCTGCTCACCGGTTGGGGGGCCTGGTACCTGACGGTCGGCCGCTACCACTCGGTGCCGGACGTGGCCGGCCAGCGCCAGTCCGCGGCGGTCTCGATGCTGCGCCGGGACGGCTTCGCGGTGAGCTCGAACTTCGCCCAGGACTTCTCCGAGACAGTCCCGGCCGGCCTGGTGGTCGGCTCCCGGCCGTCCGCCGGCACCCACCTGCTCAGCGGCAAGCCGGTGCAGCTGGTGGTCTCCCGCGGCGCCGAGCGGTTCACCGTGCCAGCGGTGGCCGGCAAGCCCTACGCCGCCGCCCAGCAGTCGCTCGGCACCATCCCGGTGCGGCTGGCCCGCAAGGACGTCGCGGACGACACGGGCAAGATCGCGCCGGGCTCGGTGATCCGCACCGACCCGACGGCCGGCGCCCAGGTGAAGCGGAACCAGGCCATCACGGTCTACGTCTCGACCGGGCCGCCGCTGGTCGCCGTGCCCGGCGTCACCAACCAGAAGCAGGACGCGGCCAGCGGCGCGCTCGGCCAGGCCGGTTTCAAGGTCAGCACCAGCCAGGCCTACTCCGACTCGGTGCCGGCCGGTTCGGTGATCAGCCAGTCGCCCGCCGGCGGCAGCCAGGCCCGCAAGTTCAGCACGGTGAACCTGGTCGTCTCCCAGGGGCCGCCGCTGGTCACCGTGCCGGGCATCCCGAACGGCACCTCGACCTCCGACGCTCGCCGCACCCTGGAGTCGCTCGGGCTGAAGGTGAAGATCAAGAAGGCGTTCGGCGGCTTCCTCGACCGGGTGGTCGGCATGGACCCCAAGGCCGGCAGCCAGGTGCCGCGCGGCACCCAGATCACACTGACGGTGGTCTGAGCGAGACCGTCCGGCCGCCGTAGGCTTGGCAGCCGTGGTCATCGTGATGAGCCAGGCAGCCACCGACGCCGACCTCGCGGAGGTGGTCGCGCAGATCGAGCTGCACGGCGGGCAGGCCTTCGTCAGCCGGGGTGTCACCCGCACCATCGTCGGCGTGGTCGGCACCGAGGCGGTGCTGGAGACCATCGACGTCTCGGGGATGCCCGGCGTCGCCGACACCAAGCGGATCACCGCACCGTACAAGCTGGTCTCGGCCGAGAACCACGCCCGGCGCAGCACGGTGCGGGTCGGCGGGGTGCCGATCGGCCCCGATACCTTCACCCTGATCGCCGGCCCGTGCGCGGTCGAGTCGCCGGAGCAGACCGTCGAGGCCGCAGGGCTGGCCAAGCGAGCGGGGGCGACGCTGCTGCGCGGTGGCGCGTACAAGCCGCGCAGCTCGCCGTACGCGTTCCAGGGACTGGCGCTGGACGGCCTGCGGATCCTCAGCGAGGTGCGGGACGAGGTCGGGCTGCCGGTGGTCACCGAGGTGCTCGACGTCAAGGACGTCGACGACGTCGCCGAGCACGCCGACATGCTGCAGATCGGCACCCGGAACATGCAGAACTTCGGGCTGCTGCAGGCGGTCGGCGCGGTCGGCAAGCCGGTGCTGCTCAAGCGCGGGCTGTCCGCAACGTACGAGGAGTGGCTGATGGCCGCCGAGTACATCGCCCAGCGCGGCAACCTCGACATCGTGCTGTGCGAGCGGGGCATCCGCAGCTACGAGCCGGCCATCCGCAACCTGTTCGACGTCTCGGCGGTCCCGATGATGCAGCAGCTGTCGCACCTGCCGGTGATCGTCGACCCGTCGCACGCGGCCGGCCGGCGCGACCTGGTGGTGCCGCTGGCCCGGGCCGGCATCGCCGCCGGGGCGGACGGGGTGATGGTCGACGTGCACCCGCACCCGGAACAGGCCCTGGTGGACGGCGCCCAGGCGCTCTCCGGCGCCGCGCTGGACGAGCTGGCCCAGGTGGTGATCACGCTGCCGGCCATGCTCGGCCGGACCTCGGCCGCGCACCTGGCCGGCTGACCGGCCCGCAGCTGGCCGGCTCAGCCGGTCGGGCTGGTGGCGCGGTGTCTGCGGCCGGTCCTGCAGGGCTGCCGTCTCCCAGCACCGCTGCCGCGAGCGGGGACATCCGTGTCGAGAAATCCGATCAGACGTGTCCGGCGCGCGATTCGCTGCAACATCCCGGCGAGCTACGCGTCTTACCTCCGAGTCCGATAAGGGACGTACCGAGCAACGGAGGTGGGGCTGACGATGACGGCCCTGGGGATGAGGCGCAGCGTGGTGGGTGGGCAGGCGCCGCCCGGCAGCTTCGACGAGCTGTACCAGGCACAGTGGTGGCCGATGCTGCGGCTGGCCACCGGCCTGGTGGATCAGGTGACGGTCGCCGAGGACGTGGTGCAGGACGCCTTCGCCGCCGTCTACCGCAAGTGGTCGGCGATCCGGGAACCGGCCGCCGCGATCGGTTACCTGCGCACCGCGGTGGTCAACGGCAGCCGCACCGCGCTGCGCCGGCGGATCGTCGCCCGCAGACACCTGCGCTCGGTCGGCGAGGAGACGGTCGAGGGCGCCGACGCCAGCACGGTGCTGTCGGCCGAGCACGAACTCGTGCGCGCCGCACTCGCCGGCCTGCCCGACCGCCAGCGCGAGGTGCTCACGCTGCGCTATCTCGCCGAACTGTCCGATCCCGAGATCGCCGCGGCGACCGGCCTGTCGCTCGGCGGCGTCCGATCCGCGTCCAGCCGCGGCCTGGCCGCGCTGCGCACCAGCCTGGGAGGCCGGCTGTGAACGACATCTTCGAACCCGACAGCGACGCCTTCGAGCGTGACCTGAAGCGGCTGCTCAACCAGGGCGTGGACGCCCGCGCCGGCGGCCAGCGGTCGGCTCCGCCGTTCCAGGCTCCCGTCTCGGAACCGATCCGCCCGGCCCGGGCCTGGCTGGCACCGCTCGCGGCAGCGGCCTGCGTGGTCGCCCTCGCCGGCGGGACGGTCGGCGCGGCCCGGCTGCTCTCCTCGCACCGGTCCCTGGCACCCGCCGCGACGAACGAGCACCCCGCGCCGACCAGCGCGGTGCCCACCCCGGCACCCTCGACCGGCGCCTCGGGGTCGACCAGCGCGTCGGGGTCGACCAACGATTCGGCCTCCGGCTCGGCCACCGCCTCGGGATCGGCCTCGCCCGCCGGCAGCGCGGCCTCCAGCGGGAGCACGGTGCAGCTGCGCGATGCCAGCATCTGGCTGCCGGCCGGCTGGAGCGCCGTCGATTCGGGGCAGCCGTCGAACCCCACGGCGGCGGAGGACACCAAGTGGTGCGTCGGACCGTCCAGCCAGCACGGCAGCGGCACCACGTGCGTGGCCTGGCTGGAACGCTCGGTGCAGCAGGCCAACGCCGGCGGCGGCTACGACTCCGACGTGCCGGGCGTGTCGCCGACTGCCTACCCGTCCATCTGTGGCAGCTCGGTGCAGCCGACGTTCTCGGTGCTCGACTCCGGCGACCGGGACTTCGGCGGCCGGACCGCCGACTACCGGCTGTTCCGGTGGAGCTGTTCGGGTGGCCCGGCGCGCACCTTCGTGAAGTACCTGGTGCCGGCCGGCCCGGCGTTCGAGCTGTCTGCCGCGTCGGCGGACAGCGAGCTGCAGGCGACCCTCGCCGACATCGTGGCCCGGTCCAGCCTGCCGGCCCAGGCCAGCGCGGTGCGCTACTACGACTACGGCTACGTCCGCAGCCTGGCCACCGTGCCGGGCGGTTACCGGCTCACCATCGACCGGGTGACCCCCGGGCCGCACGGCCTGGTGAACGACAACCCGCAGACCTATGAGTACTTCGTCAGCTCCGGTGACTGGCAGGTCAGCGTCGACCATCCGGCGCAGGGCGACCTGGCCGTGGTCGAGACGGACGGCACGAACGTCATCGTCACCTACAAGGTCTCCCCATAGGGCATCGGGCTTCCGGATGACCGGATGGGCGTGGCCGGCAGTGTGATCGTCGCTGCCGGCCCGCCCGTTCCGGCAGCCGGCCGCCAGCCGGGCGGCCCGAACGCGTAACCGAGTTTCGCTCTGAGGCCACGGGCTGATCTAACATCGTGACCGAGGGCGGCGAACTCCCCGAAGGCGACCCTGAACGGGTTGTAGGTGTCGATGTTGTGCACCAGCCCGTACGTCGCCCGGTGGGTCTCGGGGACGAACGTGCCGAAGAACCGGTCCCAGACGATGAGGATGCCCGCGTAGTTGACGTCCAGGTAGTCGGCGTCGCTGCCGTGGTGCACCCGGTGGTGGGACGGGGTGTTGAACACCGCCTCGAACCAGCCGGGCAGCCGGCCGATCTTCTCGGTGTGCAGGAAGAACTGGTAGAACAGGCTCCACGCCATCGCGGTGAAGATCACCCACGGCGGGATGCCGATCAGCGCCAGCGGCATCCAGAACGGCAGCGTCAGCATCGGCGTCCACTTCTGCCGCAGGGCGGTGGAGAAGTTGTACGCCTGGGACGAGTGGTGCACCACGTGGCCGGCCCAGAAGAAGCGCACCCGGTGCGAGACCCGGTGGAAGCAGTAGTAGGCCAGGTCGTCGGCGAAGAACACGATCACCCAGGTCCACCAGTCGTACGGGCTCAGCCGCAGCGGGGTCAGCTCCCACAGCGCGGCGTAGACCACCAGCACCACCAGCCGCCAGAACAGGTTGACGATCGAGTATCCGGTGCCCATCAGCAGGCTGGTCCGGGTGTCGGCCGGCGCGTAGCCGATCGCGTTTCCCGTTGTGTCGCCGAGCTGGAACTGGTCGTGGTGCAGCACGTGGATCGCGACGATCTCGAGCACCACGAAGACGACGAAGACCGGGACGGCGTACATCACCGGGTCGTGGACCTGGAACATTCCGAAAGCTCCTTACCGATCGGTAAGTTTACCGAAGGGTAAGGTGTGGTCCATGGCTTCCGCAAGGCTCAGCCGCGCCGAGCGCGAGGCGCAGATGCTCGAGGTCGCGACCGAGGTGTTCTGCGAGCGCGGCTATGCCGGGGCGTCGATGAACGAGATCGCCGCGCGCTGTGAGATCAGCAAGCCGATGCTCTACCTGTACTTCGAGTCCAAGGAGAAGCTCTACCTGGCCTGCCTGACCTTCGTCGGGGACGGCCTGATCGCGGCCATCGAGAAGTCGGTGGCCGGCGCGCACTCCCCCACCGAGCAGGTGCTGGCCACCGCCGCCGGGCTGTTCTCCTTCGCCGAGCAGCGCGACCGGGCCTGGTGGGGCGTGATCTACGCCGAGACGATGCCGGCCGACACCGCGGTGGCCGAGGCGACCATCGGCTACCGGGACCGGATCTACGCGGTGGTGGCGCGGGCCATGAGCGGGGTGCTCGACGATCCGCTGGACGTCGAACTTGCCGCGCATGCCCTGATCGGTGCCGGTGAGTCGCTGCTGCGCTGGTGGGTGGACCGGCCCGAGGTCACCGCCGCCGAGCTGCAGCAGCGGCTGGTCGGGATCCTCGCGCCGTTCCTCGGCAGGCTCTAGGTGGCCTGAGCCAGCGGCCGGAAGTCCCGGGTGCCCAGCACGTGGCCGTGCAGCCTTCGGTAGTGCCCGGCCAGCTCCCGGTCGATCTGCGTGGAGGCGTTCTCACCGAGGACCAGGGCTGCCTCGCGCCGCGGGCGCAGTTCGAGCACCCGGGCGCGCAGGCCGCCCTGCGGGTGCGAGTCCCACATGCTGGTGCGCCGGCGCGACAGCTGGCGGCGCGGCAGCAGCTCAGCCGCGCGACTGGTGACCGTCTCGGCCACCAGCGCCGGCCACCGGTCGGGCGCGGCCGTCTCCGCCGAGTGGGTGATCACCCGGAGATACACCGGGGCGAGCAGCATCGCATCGAACAGTGACACCGCGGCCTCGGTGCCGGCGGTCTCGGCCGACAGCTCGTCGGCGAGGTACTCGGCGCGCTGGTGATCGCGCGCGAGGCTCAGCAGGGCCAGGTGCGCCACCCGGAACGTCCGGCTGGCCAGCCAGAGCGGCAGGCCGATCCCAGCGTGGTGCGTTGCCGCACCCCGGTCTGGGCGACCGAGGCGTCGAACTCGTTGTCGAGCACCACGAAGTCCGGCACCGGCGCGCCGACCTTCTGCGCGACCCGCTCGATCAGGGCGAGCAGCGTTGGCGCCTGCTCGCGGTCGATGCGGTGCCGCTTGCGCGGTGGCAGGCCCAGCGGCGGGTGCAGGGCGACCGCCAGCGCGACCAGGACTGTGCCGAGCACGATCCGCCAGGGGCCGCGATGCATCGCCAGCAGCGCGCAGCCGGCCACGAACGAACCCAGGATCGCGAGCAGCAGCGTCACCGAGACCACGAGCAGCACGCAGCGGGCGACCGTGAGACCCGCCGGCTGCGGCTGCGCCGCAGTCCGGGCACCAGGGCCACACGGTCCCGACCCAGACCGTCCGGCTGCTGCATTCCGGGCAGTTCCGAACGGTGTCGACTTCTCCGGTGAACTTCTGACGCACCGCGACCTCCTTGCGGCCACCGGCGCGCACCTCAGGTAAACGGAACGTCCGGTTACCGACCTGTGACCTGGCTGTTCACTAGGCTGCCAGGAATGGCGGAACCCCAACGGCTGGACGGCGGCAACATGGGCGAGGTGTGGCGCGTCGACGACGCGGTTCGTCGCCCGGCCGGGGACTGGACACCGGCCATCCATCGGCTGCTGTCGTGCCTGGCCGCGGCGGGCGTGCCCGGCGTCCCGGCGCCACTGTCCATCGAAGCGGACGGCACGGAGCTGGTCGGCTACGTCGAGGGCGTGGTGCCGGCGTACCCGATGCCCACCTGGGTCTGGGACGAGGCCGCGCTGGTCTCGGCCGCCCGGCTGCTGCGCGCGGTGCACGACGCGACCGCCGGGCTCGACCTGCCCGGACCGTGGCGTTCGCCGGTGCGCGAGCCGGCCGAGGTGATCTGCCACAACGACTTCGCACCGTACAACCTGGTCTTCGAGCGGGGGGACGTGGTCGGCGCCATCGACTGGGACTATGCCTCCCCCGGGCCGCGGCTGTGGGACCTGGCCTACCTGGCCTACCGCATCGTGCCGCTGTCGGACCACGACCGGGCGGACGCCTTCCTCGACGGCGAGCGCCGCCAGCGGCTCGACCTGCTGCTGGCGACGTACGGAAGTTCCGCCGAGCCGGACGAGCTGCTGGCGGTGGTGCGCGAGCGGCTGGTTGAGCTGGCCGCGTTCAGCGACCGAATGGCGGTGGAGCTGGGACGTCCCGAGCTGCACGAGCATGCCGCCGGCTACCGGCACGACGCCGAAACACCCTTCTGGTGAGGGAAATCTCGGCCGCGCTCACCCGGGGCCGGCTTGCCGGAGCAGCCGTCGGCGCCGCGCTCGGCACGGTGGTCGGCGTGCTCGTGCACCTGCTTTCCTGGACGTTGCCGAGCACGTACTACGTCGGCACCTACCAGAGCGACGGAAGCGACACCGCGAGCAGCTCGACCTGGCCGGCGGGGGTGCACCCGTCCTGGTGGCCGTCGCTGCCGGTCCTGGTCCTGGCCGGCGCGGTGCTCGGCTACCTGGCCGTGACGCTGCTGACCCGGTCCGGCTGGCGCCTCACCCGGGAACGCTAGGCCGGCCGCGCCAGCGGCGTCAGCACCTCGATGGTCCGTTCGATGCCGTCGTCGTCCACATCCAGGTGGGTGACCAGGCGCAGCGAGGTGGGCGTCAACGCCGACACCAGCACGCCCCGCGCGGCCGCACCGGCCACCGCGGCCGCCGCGTCCGGGGCCGGCACCACGACGATGTTGGTCTCACACAGTGCCGGATCCACGCCCAGCGCCGCAGCCAGCCGGCGCGCCCGGTCGTGGTCGTCGGCAAGCCGTTTGACGTTGTTCTGCAAGGCGAAAAGCCCGGCCGCGGCCAGGATGCCGGCCTGCCGCAGGCCGCCGCCGTACCGCTTGCGCCAGACCCGCGCCTCGGCGATCCGCTCCGCCGAGCTGACCAGCACCGAGCCGACCGGGGCGCCCAGGCCCTTCGACAGGCACACCGACGCCGTGTCGAAGCCGTCGCACAGCTCGGCCAGCGACACCCCGGAGGCGACGTGGGCGTTCCACAGCCGGGCCCCGTCGAGGTGGAGGTGCAGCCCGTGCTGCCGGGCCAGTTCCTGCACCTGGCGCACCACCGGCTGCGGCTGCACGCTGCCGCCGCCGAAGTTGTGGGTGTTCTCGATGGCGATCGCCGTCGTCGAGACCATGTACGGGCCGGCGTTCGGGGTGATCGAGCGCGCCACCGCGTCCAGCTCAACCACGCCCCGGGCGGACTGCCAGGTGCGGGTAGTGATGCCGGAGAACACCGCCGCCGCACCCAGCTCGGCCCGCACCACGTGCGCCTCGTGATCGGCGACCAGCTCCTCGCCCGGTTTCACCAGCAACCGCAGGCCGAGCTGGTTGGCCAGGCTGCCGGTCGGCGCGAAAAGTCCCGCCTCGAAGCCCAACAGCCCGGCAACGACCCGCTCCAGCTCGTTGACGGTCGGGTCCTCGGCGTAGACGTCGTCGCCGACCTCGGCCTCGACCATCGCCTGCCGCATCGCCGCCGACGGCCGGGTGACGGTGTCGCTGCGCAGGTCGACGACCGCGCTCACCGGCCCAGCCGCCCGCGCCGCTGCCGGTCGGCCACCAGCCGCTCAGCCACCCGGAACGCGAGCTCCAGCGACTGCTCGATGTTCAGCCGCGGGTCGCAAGCCGTCTCGTACCGCCGGCTCAGGTCGGCCGGGGTCAGCTCCGCGGTGCCGCCGATGCATTCGGTCACGTCGTCACCGGTCAGCTCGACGTGCAGGCCGCCCGGATGGGTGCCCAGCTCGGCGTGCACGTCGAAGAACCCGTCGACCTCGTCGAGGATCCGGTCCAGGTGCCGGGTCTTCACCCCGGTCGCGGTCTCCTCGGTGTTGCCGTGCATCGGGTCGCACTGCCAGACCACCAGGTGCCCGGTCGCGCGCACCTTCTCCACCAGGGCCGGCAGCACATCGCGGACCTGCCCGTTGCCCATCCGGCTGATCAGGGTAAGCCGGCCCGGCACCCCGTCCGGATCCAGCCGCTCGACCAGGTCGGCGGCGAACTGCGGCGACGTGGTCGGGCCGAGCTTGACCCCGATCGGGTTGGCGATCCGGGAGACGAAGTCCAGGTGCGCGCCGTCCATCTGCCGGGTGCGCTCCCCCACCCAGACGAAGTGCCCGGACAGGTCGTAGGCCCTGCCGTGCTCGGTGCGGGTCAGCGCCCGCTCGTACTCCAGGATCAGCGCCTCGTGGCTGGCGTAGAGCTCCACCACGTCCAGCGCCGAGTCGTGCACCCCGCAGGCCCGCATGAACTGCACCGCCCGGTCGATCTCCGCGGCCAGCCGCTCGTACCGGCTGCCGGTCTCGGTGCTGCGGGCGAACTCGGTGTTCCAGGAGTGCACCCGCTCCAGCGAGGCCAGGCCGCCCCCGGCATAGGCCCGCATCAGGTTGAGCGTGCTGGCCGCCGTGGAGTACGCGCGCAGCAGCCGCTGCGGATCCGGCTGGCGGGCCTCGGCGTCGGCGACCAGCGCGTTGACCATGTCGCCGCGGTAGGTCGGCAGCCCGAGCGCGTCGAGCGCGGTGGAGCGCGGCTTGGCGTACTGGCCCGCCATCCGGCCCAGCTTGACCACCGGCACCGCCGCGCCGTAGGTGAGCACCACCGCCATCTGCAGCAGCGTCCGCACCTTGCCCGCCACGTCGGCCTGCGAGGAGGTCGCGAACGTCTCGGCGCAGTCGCCACCCTGCAGCAGGAACGCCTCGCCGCGGGCGACCTGGGCCAGCCGGGCGGTCAGCGCGTCGACCTCGCTGGCCACCACCAGCGGCGGGCGCTGGCTCAGCTGCTCGGCCACCGCGCGCAGCACCGCCGGGTCGGGCCAGTCCGGCTGCTGGGCGGCGGGCAGCTCCCGCCAGCGGTCCAGCTCCGGAGCCGGGGCGGCGGGGGTGGGGTCGATGCGCACGTTCACTGGTCCAGCCTAGGTGGTGTGCCGCAGCGGGGAGGCCACTCCGGCGAATTCGGACGACACCGCTCGATAAGCGACAGAACCGGCCTCAGCCGAAGAACACCTCGGCCTCGGCGTAGAACTCCTCCGGCACCGTCTTCAGCGTGGTGGTGGCGTCGGCCAGCGGCACCCGGACGATGCCGGTGCCGCGCAGCGCGACCATCTTGCCCCAGTCGCCGTCGTGCACCGCGTCGATGGCCTGCAGACCGAACCGGGTGGCCAGCACCCGGTCGAACGCGGTCGGCGTGCCACCGCGCTGGATGTGGCCGAGCACCGTGGTGCGGGCCTCCTTGCCGGTGCGCTTCTCGATCTCGCCGGCGAGCCACTCGCCGATGCCACCCAGCCGGACGTGCCCGAACGCGTCAAGCCCCTTGTCGACCGTGGCATTCTCGCCCCCGTCGGGCGTGGCACCTTCGGCGACCACGATGATCGGAGCGTAGTGCGACTGGAATCGGCTTTCCACGTAGGCACAAACCCGTTCCAGCGAGAACGGCTGCTCCGGGATGAGGATGACGTTGGCGCCACCGGCCAGCCCGGCGTGCAGCGCGATCCAGCCGGCGTGCCGGCCCATCACCTCGACGATCAGCGCCCGGTGGTGCGATTCGGCGGTGGTGTGCAGCCGGTCGATCGCCTCCATCGCGATGTTCACGGCGGTGTCGAAGCCGAAGGTGTAGTCGGTGGCGTTCAGGTCGTTGTCGATGGTCTTCGGCACGCCGACCACGTTCACGCCCAGCTCGTGCAGCCTGGTCGCCACGCCGAGGGTGTCCTCGCCGCCGATCGCGATCAGCGCGTCGACCCCGGTCTCGTGCAGGTTCTGCTGGATCCGGTCGACCCCGCCGTCGATCGTGAACGGGTTGGTGCGCGAGGAGCCGAGGACGGTGCCGCCGCGCGGCAGGATGCCCCGCACCTCGGGGATGCCCAGCGGCTGCGTCAGGCCCTCCAGCGGGCCGCGCCAGCCGTCCCGGAAGCCTACGAACTCGTGGCCGTACACACCGACACCCTTGCGGACGACGGCGCGGATGACCGCGTTCAGCCCCGGGCAGTCGCCTCCCCCGGTGAGCACACCGATACGCATCTGAGCAGTCCCTTCGCAGTCGAACCAGTTGGCTTCAGTGGAGCTTCGCGACGGCGCTGTCGAGTGGGCAGCATAGCGAGGTGGTGATCGTCAGCGGGCAGCCAGCAGGCCGTCGATGACCTTCCACCGGGCCAGGTTGTGCCGGGCGTCGGCCAGCGCGTCGTGCGCGTCCGGGCCGGCGGCCGGCAGCGGCGGGCTGCCGGCGTGCTCCCACAGCTGGCGCAGCTCGTGGGTGAACCGCGGGATCTGCCGGGGCAGGGCGCGCATGTCACCCCACAGCTGGGCCAGCGCCACGTGGTCGTAGCTGGCCATCCAGGCCCACAGTTCGATCGGCTCGCCCGGCTCGAGCAAAAAGGCCAGCAGGTCGTCGCGGATCCGGGACCGCGGCCGCCAGGCCGGCGACGACGGCGAGGGCAGCTGGTTGAGCACGTTGCGGCGCACCCAGTCGATCGCCCGGGACGGGTCGAACTCGGTGGAGACGGCGTAGAACTCCCGGCCGTCCTCGGCCACCACGCCGATCGAGACGAGCGAGATGGTGGTGCCGTCCTCGATGAACTCGCAGTCGTAGAAGAAGCGCACCGGCTCAGCTCGCGCGCTCGACCGGCACCCGGTCGTCGTGGGTGCTGCCGACCGCGTCGGCGTGCCCGAGCCCGCGCCGCGCGCCGAAGCCGAGGTCGGCCCCGGTCTGCTTCTTCACCTTGGCCGCGTAGGTGTCGACGTACTCCTGGCCGGAGAGCTGCATCAGCTCGTACATGATCTCGTCGGTCATCGACCGTTCCACGAACCGGTCGCCGGACAGGCCCTCGTACCGGGAGAAGTCCAGCGGCTTGCCGAACCGGACGCCGGGCCGCGGCCGCAGGTGCGGCAGGGTGCGGCCGGTCGGCATCGTCTTCTCCGTGTCGATCATCGCCACCGGGATCACCGGGACGCCGGCCTCCAGGGCCATCCGCGCCACGCCGGTCTTGCCCTTGTAGAGCCGGCCGTCGGGCGAGCGGGTGCCCTCGGGATAGATGCCGAGCAGGTCGCCGCGCCTGAGGATCCGGACGCCGGCGGTCAGCGCCCCGCGGGCGGCGTCGGCGTCGTCCCGGTCGATCGGCACCTGGCCGATGCCGGAGAAGAACATCCGGGAGAACCAGCCCTTGACCCCGCCGGTGGTGAAGTACTCGGCCTTGGCCAGGAAGGTCACCCGGCGGCGCACCAGCAGCGGCATGAAGAAAGAGTCGCAGAACGACAGGTGGTTGCTGGCCAGGATCGCCCCGCCGTGCTCGGGGATGTTCTCCAGGCCCTCGGCGTACGGCCGCCAGACGGCCTTCAACCACGGGCCGAGCCCGACGAACTTCAGGAACCAGTACAGCAAGGCAGCGGCCTCCTGAGCGACGTGGGTTGTACCAGAACGATAGTCGCGGCGGCCGGACGGCGACAATTCGCGCGGCCGGGGCGGCGCGAAACCGGTTACAGCCCCGGCCCGCCCGTAGCCAGGACCGCACCCGAGACGGCATGATGGACCGACCGAGGGCAGAGGGGGAAGGTGTGTCCGCTCAGGTGGCCGGCGCCGAGCCGTTCGCTGCCGACGGCCGGGGCGAGAACGCCCGGGTCGGGGTGCTCGTCAGCCACGGCTTCACCGGCAGCCCGGTCAGCATGCGGCCGTGGGCCGACCGGCTGGCCGCGGCCGGCTACACCGTGCGGCTGCCGCTGCTGCCCGGCCACGGCACCCGCTGGCAGGACCTCAACGCCACCACCTGGCAGGACTGGTACGCCGAGATCCGCCGGGCCTACGCCGAACTCGACCGGCGCTGCGAGGTGATCTTCGCCTGCGGGCTGTCGATGGGCGGCACCCAGGCGCTGAAGCTGGCCGAGGATGCCGGCCCGGACAGCAAGCTGGCCGGCCTGCTGCTGGTCAACCCGGCGCTCGGCACGCTGCGCAAGGACGCCTGGCTGGCCAGGTACCTGGCCCCGGTCGTCCCGTCCCGTCCCGGGCTGGGCAACGACATCAAGAAGCCCGGCATGGACGAGCACTGCTACGACCGGACGCCGCTGAAGGCGCTGGTCTCGATGATGCGGATGTGGCAGGTCGTCACGGCCGACCTGGCCAAGATCACCGTGCCGATCGTGCACTACCGCTCCGCCGAGGACCACGTGGTGGACGACGCCTCCGGCCGGCTGCTGCACGCCGGGGCGACGTCCACCACGATCGCCGAGGTGCCGCTGCCGAACAGCTATCACGTGGCCACCCTGGACAACGACGCCGAGCTGATCTTCACCGACAGCCTGCGCTTCATCGCCGAGCGGTCCGCGATGGCCGCCTCATGACCAGCCCCGCCTCGCACCGCGGCCGGCGGGACAACGGCCTGGACTCCG
>Ga0335073_10001059_pt1 | contig 36358 bp, 42 predicted proteins | sample Lox_Sample_22_FD_207093 | JGI IMG/M metagenome (GOLD analysis project Ga0335073, IMG submission 207093) | Soil microbial communities from Loxahatchee National Wildlife Refuge, Florida, United States - Lox_Sample_2.2 | ecosystem: Environmental > Terrestrial > Soil > Wetlands | place: USA... | reverse complement strand
AAAGACACGCGCGATTGGGCGTTAGGTGTCATGGCGGACGAGTTGCAGCGGCGTGGCGCGGAAAGCGAGCACGACGCTTCTGACAGTCAGCCGGCAGTCGCCCCGGCGGCCGATGGCGCCTCTGATAATCAGGTACCGAGCGACCCCACGGCCGATGCCGCGTGTCGCAAGCTGGACGCGCTTAATAAGGGATTCAGGGCAGGTACTGTCACGCTTACAGAGTTTGACGCGCAATTTCTTGACCTGATGAAGGCGTGCGATGAGTAGACGCCGAGAACGATGGTCAGTATGGGTTTCTCCTCCGGCTGAGATCGGATGACGATAACGATGCTGAGCCCGCGACTGTCCAAGCGATCTGAGCAGGCGGCTGCCTTCGACAGCGGGGCGTTTAGTCAGACTACGAGACGGGCGCGGATCTGCGCCGGGGTGGGCTAGGGCCAGCCGGGAGCCCCGGCTCCCAGGGGAGGGGGGGCGCCGGAACCGCGGGTTTCACAGTTCGCCCTCACGCCGCCGCGACAGACAATCTGCGATAGGTGGGGATTAACGACTGCGTGCCCCCCGCTACTACTTAAACCGTGGCGTCCGCCCGCGGCAAGCGTCTTCGCGATGACCATTGCCACGATCGCGATCATGGCCATGACGATAACCGGGATCGCCACCGCGATGATCGTCACGATGAGGACAACGCGGCCAGCGCCCGCAGCACGTGCGTCGGGTCGCGCGGGATGGCGGTGAGGAGCGCCCTGGCGGGCCCCGTGGGCTCGCGCCCTCCCCAGCGTCCCCACATCCGCGTACAGCAGCTTCGCGAACTTCGGCTGCGACAGGCCAAGCTTACCGCGCAGCTCCTTGATCGCGAGCGGTTCGACGTGGAATTCCCGCGACGAGCGGCAAGGCCAAGCGCACGGGTGTAGGCACAGTACTAATCCTGCCCCCGCTTTGAACCTGTCGCAGCCCCTGAGCCCCGCGCACGCACAGATCCATTGCGTGCGAACCTCGTGTCGAATCGGATTTTGCGCAGGTGGCACGATATGCCACTGCTTCACTCCCTCCCGACCGCAAGATTCAGGGCCGATCGACGTAGGGCGGCAGAATCACGGTTCGATTCACGAACACGTTGAACGCGTAGCCTGGCCGGATCGTGAGAGTTGGCTGGATCTCGAGATTCTTGTTGAGGAGCGTCGTGCCGACCTGATTGAGTTCGTTGGCGACCGCGGCCGTCGTCTGCTCGCTCATCGAGGGGGCCGTAAGCGCGCTGCTTTCCTGCGGCTGGCTCAATTGGGCGCCCGCGCCGAGCAGGCTCATCAGGATCGCCGAGCCGAAGATCCGGGTATAGTGGTTGGCCACCTGATCGGCAAGACCCGCCTCACCCAAGCGGTCGGTGCCTTCCATCCCCCCGAGCTCGAGTGTTGAGCCGTTGGGAAAGATGAGGCGATTCCAGACCACGAGCACGCGGCGCTGACCGTAGGCGATCTGACTCGTGTAAAGCCCTGTGAGCCGCGTCCCCTGCGGAATGAGCACCACGTCGGGATGGCGGCTGTCGTACACCGTTTGTCGGACGGTAGCTGCGATGCTGCCGGGCAGATCACTCTCGATCCCTGTGACGAGAACGGCCGGGATGACCGAGCCTGCGAAGAGCTCATAGTCGGAGGCCGGCGGCTCGATGACCGCCGCGAGATAGCCGCTGGTTCCGCCCACCGCCTGCTCATCGAGGAAGGCGCGGTTGGTGGTCTGCGACTCCGCGCTTGAGGGGAGGCTGTTCTCCGCGGCGCGAGTTCCCATCACCCCGGTGGCGAGCGAGGAGAATGTACCCGGCAGCGTCGCAGACGGTTCCGGGGACGCTTGGAGCCCTTGTGCCGCCTGGAGAAGCTGCGAGACCGGATTGTCCGCCGCGGCCGGGATGGGCGTCGCGGTGCCGGCGCCGGCGGCTCCCGCCAATGTTGGCTCGTTGCCCTCCGGGGCGAGTTTCGCCGAGGTGGCGGACTCGGAAGCGAGCCCCTGGCTCTCGAGGACCTTGTAGCGCTCCTCTGTGAGCCACTGCCGGTACTTCTCCTTGGGGTCGGCGGCCGGCGGAGCCTCGCGCAACGCTTCCCCCGCGGCCGAGGCGTTGCTCGGGACGCCGAGCATACTCGGGCGGTTCTCGGGAGCGCTCCCGGCACCGGCGCTCGTCGTGCTCTTCGCAACCTGCCGGCGCGCGCGATCGAGCGCGCTGCGCTCCATCGCATCGAGATCCGGGGCGGTCTCCCCAACCATAGCCGTATCCGCACCCGCTCGGCCGCCATCGCCACCCTTCGGGTGATTACCTGCCGTGAAGATGCCGACGAGGATGCCGGCGGAGACCAAGCCGAGTGCCGCGGCGGCGACTTTCTTGAAGTTCTTGCTCAGCCGGGCACCCGTTTGCCGCGGTGAGCCCTGGATGCGGAGCGCCGTCCCATCCACCTCTCGCTCGAGCAGATCGCGATCGGTCTCAGTCATGCGCGCACGTGACCGTGCGAGCGGCGCTGCCCGCTCCGACGAGGAGCTCAAAGCGGCTTGGGAGTCCGTCGATCACGTAGTAGCCGTGCAGCAGGCGGCTATTGATGAGCTCGGTCTGCGCACGGCGTCCGGTTCCGATCAGATTGAAGAGCGCGGGCGCGTCGCTGTAAGCGAGGGTGTCGGGCATCTGCAAATACGTGTGTCCGCCGCCTGCGAATACTCGGATCGGGAGCCAGCGTCTGGCGGCTCGGTTGTCCGCCTTGCAAGTGAACCTGAAATCAAGCGTCGCGGGGTCGACGGCCCCAAGATCATCGACCACTGTGTCCGCACGAGCGGCGGCTTTCGCATCGGCGATGGCACGCTGCTCTCCGAGCCGGATCACGATCTGCTCCGGGTCGTAGAAACCGATCTCCGGGACGTACTTGCGCGTATCACTTCTCAAGGTCAAGTAATACACCCGGCCGGCATCCGTCGTGATCGCAAGGTTCGTGACGAGATCGGCTTGCGTGGGCTTGGTAATGACCACCGGGGTGACATCGGCGCCAGCGCCGCTCTGCGCGGCCTCGATCAGCCATCGGACCGAGTCTCCGATAGCCATGTTGGTGATGTGCTCGTGGGCCATGAGCTCGATCACACACACCCGCAACGGCGCACAAGTGACGACCGGATGACTCTCGCCGTAGGCGTACATGACGACGCCATTGGTGCCGACGAGCACCGGGGCATCGCCCGTGTGTGACCAGAGTTCTGCAGCATCCTGGAGCGTTCGGGGGCCGAGCGACACCGGAGTGCGCCCCCGGAACAACGTCGCCGAGTCGAGCCCCTGGGGGGGCGCCGCGCTGGCCCCATCGCCCCCAGGCGTCGCGGACTGCGCCAAGACGGCCGATATCGAGCCGGCAAAGAGCAGGAGGACCAACGGGATACAGTATCTATGCATGATGATCAATCCTCCGCCCTTATCCGCCGCCCACCACGGCAGTCCATGCGAGAGCACGCACGAAGATGCCGAGCGGATTGTCGAGTAGCACGCGCGGGTTCCCGGCGAGCTTCGGATCGATGCCCGTCGTGATCTCGGCCTTCCAGTGCTCCACGGCCTCAACCTGACCGTTCTCGCTCCGCTCCTCATCCCAGCTGACCTGCCAGGTGTGGGGGCTCATCGGTAACACGCTCGTGATCGTGACCGCCACGGAGAAATCGCCAAACGGCGGATGCGCGGTGTAGTAGCGATTGAGGAACCCGGCGACATCGGCGCCCGCCATGGCGTACACCTTGCGCAGGAGCGCCTTCTCCGCTTCAGGATCCGAAAGCACAGTGCGAGCGTTCCACACCCAGTTCGCGAGCTGTGCCTCGAGAATACGTTGCGCGACGGGACTCCCGGCCGCCGGACGCGCGAAGGCGACGGGGTCGCCGAGCTTATCGAGAGCGATGACGTACGGCTTAGTTTTGGGCTGCGCGCCAATGTAGACCACGCCGACCACGGCGATTGCAGCGACCACGAGACTGCTGAACGCCGCGAGTCGCCACGAATACGCCCGGGCGATCGCATCGCCGTACCGCTCGTCCCATTCGCGCCGAGCGGCGAGATACGGATGAGCGCTGCTGCCCGCTGCGGCAGGTTCGCCGGTCACGGCCACGGCTTCATCCCCCTCTGCATGGGATAGTTCTCCAGTGCCCCCGGATAGCCCGGTCACCGATCAATCCTCGGGAGGGCAACGGACAGAGGGCGCGAGTGGGTCGCGTGCGCCGCCAAAGAGGCCAGGTGCTCAGGGAATTCCTGCAATAACCGTGACAATGACCCCACGGGGACTAGATTCTATGGTGCGCGGAGCTGCCGACGCCGGAAGGCGCTCAAACACGATAGCTCCGGCCACAGCGCGATCCCATCCAAATCGCCTGGGTATGTTAGAGGTCTGCCATTCCAAAGACCCTAGGAGGTATAATGGGCCATGAAGATTGACCTGGTCATCGTACAGATCGCGATAATCTTCCTGCCCGGTCTGATTTGGGCCGGTCTTGATTCGCGTTATGCAAGCAAATCAAAGCCGTCAGAATTTGAGTATCTCCTGAGAGCCTTCCTCTTTGGCATGGCAAGTTATGCCGTGACCTTCTTCGTATATCCGCTGTTCCGCTGGCACTTTAGCTTGACGGATTTGCCGAGCGCTGCGGCCACTGGGATGTTCACCCCATCAATATTTGGGGAAGTCGCGTTGGCGACAGGTGTCGGGCTGGTCTTAGCAATTCTCTGGCTCTACGCCTCGAACTACAAATGGGACACCAGATTGTTGCAGATTATAGGCGCTACAAATACCTACGGAGATGAGGACGTTTGGGACTTTACCTTCAATTCGCCCGTGGCAGCAGTCGAGTACGTTCACCTACGCGACTTCGTCAACAAGATCGTTTACGCCGGGTGGGTGAAGGAGTTTTCAGAAACGGACAAGCTTCGAGAACTGGTTCTAAAAGATGCACAGATTTACGACTTCGACGGCAATAAGCTATTTGATTCTCCCATGATTTATCTGGCCCGCGCTCCAGACAACATCCACGTAGAATTTCCATTCCAGGAGAGGACCACCACATGACCGACAAGAAGGGCCCCACGATGGCTCAGGACGGCTATAGCAAATCCAGATCTCTAACAGAGGGATTTGTCCGTAAAGGCGGAAGTAATAGCGCCGTGTCGCAGATTCAGACCCGTCCGGCTCCGCCAGCCCCTATGAAGCCAAGTACCGCACAAGGTCCCAATGCAACTAAGCCTGCGCAAAGCGGCGACACGAAACAAAGCAGGTAAGCGATCGCAGTTGCGCTTCGTATCCTCTTCCCCGGACGGCTTCTTCTCAGAAGGAATCATCACGCCGGACCTCAGAATGCGAAAATGCCAGGTAATCAGCATGCGAATACGGCCCCCATCAGATTCCAACCGCACGATGCTCGCCATCCATGGGCGCGGCGGCGCGCTGATTCCCATGCCTTCGCTGGTCGAAGCCCAACGAATTGCCACGCAGATAACGGTGGAAGCGCAAAGGCCATTTACTCGTTGACATGCAGGCTGGTTGATAATGCACTTGAGGCCGCACACACTCCAGTAGAACTCTTCACACCGCTGCGGTGGCTCAGGGGGCATGTTTGTATGAACGATATACGTACCGAGCACCTGCCTCGTTGGATCCTGCAGAGTCTTTCGGTGGAGATTTGATTGCCTTACGCGCCGGAGGGGTTGGAGTCTACGTATTCAATTTGATTGCACGCTCTGAATGCCATGACTGCAGCGAAGAAACGCAACGGGAGGAAGGAGGATCTAGAGTCGCTTGCACAGCTCTGGCGCTGGCTGACAGTGGGCGTCTTTTCCTGGACGCTTGGTCTCTGGGTCAGAACGCAGACCGATAGCATCGAGCCGCTGAACCTCATCGCCAAAACGACGCCGAACGCAGTGATCTTGGGCCTCTTAGCATGCCCTGTGCTGCTTGTCGTCCTCTGGCTTGCCTGTCGCTACTCGACCGCCGCTGCCAGGCGTACGCGTTGGGAGCGGATTCCACCGATTCGTGAGAAGGGGATGGCGGGTGCGACTGGGCGCCTGTTTCGCGGTCTACTTGGGATCGGAGCAATCTTGGTCCCAGTTGCGTCGCAGGTTCACTTTCTACATGAGCTCCTCAGCGGCACCATCGTTCTACAGGCGCCTGGATGGCCATTACGGCCGCTAGCTCAAGGATGGCTCGAGATGCTCACCATTCGGCCATTTCCGGGAACTGCGTGGTTTCTCAACGACTACAGGTTCGAGCACGATGGTCCGACTTTCTTTCCACTCGTCGAATCATGGGCCTGGCTCGTGCTCGTCATCGTTGTGATTGCCATGTTCCTGACATACCTGTGGCGATGCCTGCGTATCACGCATCCGTGACCGCACGCGGACGATCGATGCCGCACCGGCCCGCCAGCTTCTATACTGGTACGAGGGCGAACTGCCGCCGCGCCGCAAGCGGCCAAACGTCTATCGCTCTATGGCGGCTTTCCGAACGCGTTCTTCAGATTTTCGTTGGCGGCCATTGGGGACGCGGAAGACCTCACCGCAACGGCTGCACCGGAACGATCGCTCCCACTCAGTGACGCGCTCGCGCCAAGTGGTGGCGTTGTACCGGTGCGCCCGGATCGCCCAAGCGATGACGGGCACAAAGAGAAACACTGCCTGCAGCGTGTTGCCGAGCGCGCTGCTCACGAGCCACGAATCGCGCGGCAGCTTCGAGATGCCGATGGCCCCGAGCATCAGAAAGGCGAGGAAAATGACAATGCTCGGGACAACGTAGCTCATCGGCCTCGGCGGAGCCGCCAGGAACGATCCAGCCGTCTGCATCGAACGGCCGCGCGCACGCAGCATCCCGTCGGCGTGGATCACCGCCAGGCGTTGGGTTTGGCCGCTTGCGCAGCTCGGGCAGGTACAGTCCATCAACGCATCCTCGAACGGATGTTTGAAGCGAATTTTACTCCTCGGGGTGCCGAATGCGAATGGAAAAGCCGCTGTAGCTCTGGGGCATGTTCTGCGCCTGCTGGGCGAAGGAGCCCGCGTGGTGCTGGAAGCGCCGGCCGGCGTCCTTCGCCGCTCGCCACCTCGCCCCGGAGCTCTCAGTCGCCCCGTTCGCATCACCCTCCGAGTTGGCTCCCGAGCCGCCAGGCGCGCCCACGGCATCGACCGGAGCGGACTGCTCGGCCGCCGCATCGGTCGAAGAACCGGCTGACGCACTGCCGGAGGGCGCCGGACCCGGCGCCTCCGGTGTAGCCGCCCCTGCACTGGCGCTCCCGGGGTCAGCCGTCGCACCCGCGGACGCCGGCGAGGACGTCTGCGCAAGAGTATCGAGTCCTGAGCGATCTGCGGCCGAGGGACCGTTCGTTGCCGGGCGAGCGGTTTGAGTTTGGGCGTTCATCGCGGCGAGCTTCTCCCCGCCCGCACCTGCACTCACTCCACCACCCGTGCCCGCAGGGGTCGTGAGCGTGGACAGACGCTCGAGCCCCTGAGCGCTGCGTGCCGCGACGGCATTTACGGCCGCCGAGCCCGCGGCCGTTACCGCAAGCGTTCCGGCAGCGGCCGTCGCGATCGGCGCCATAAGACTCCCGATCCCCATCGCCGGCGCACCGCTCATCACGGCCCCCGCGATGCTCGGCACGCTCCAGGCCACCCCAGCGTAGAGAAACGCGGCCAGGGCGTACTGGTACATGTCGGAGAAGGTCGGGGGGCCCGTGCCGCCCGAGAAGAAGTTCTGCGCATCCATGAAGATCTGATCTCCGAGGCCAATGACGAGGTAGAGCACCATCAGCTTCACCCCGACCGAGACCGCGTAGCCAAAGTACTTCTCGCCCCAGGGCGCCGTCCACCGCGAGCCCAGAAACCCGAGCATCGGCAACGCCCCGGCGAGCACGATATCGGCCTCGGCGAGGGTGATGAGGAGCCGGAGCGCCACGAACGCGAAGGAGAACATGAGGATCAGCATCGCGGGGAGCGATTCGAGTACGCCAGTGACCTCCGTTATGAAGCTGCCCTGCGCGGCACGATTGAACAGCGCTCCAGAGAGCACGATGCCGTGCTGGAAGACCGCCGAGGGGGATAACTCGGCAATCGTCGTGCCCCCGACCGTGGCTCCCATCTGTGTGAACGACTGGATGATGAGCGGCACCCAGGTCGGGGCGAGGTTGATCAGCACGAAGTAAAAGAAGCAAATCGCGAGGAGCTTGAAGAGGATCGAGACGAGGAGGTCTCCGAGCTCGTGCTTGCGCAGCGTGTATTGGATCCCCGCCCAGGTCACCTCAATGGCGGCGAGTCCGTAGAAGATGTTGCGGGCGAACCCCTGGGCGGTCGTAAGCCAGCCGCTCGCGCGGCTGCTCATGAGGTTCGCGAGGTTGTCCATCACCCCGTTCGAGGGAATCGTCGGCACTATTTGCGCGAGCGCCGCCGGCCCGAGAAGCAAGCTCGCGACGATGAGCAACGCGCGAGCGTACCGCGCCGAGGTTCGTCGGGACGGAGGGGCGATGCGCGAGGGAGTGCGCCTCAATCGATCCTCAGAAGTAGGGCGTATACGGCCGCATGCTCTGCTGCATCCAGTCGTAGTAGCGCTGCTTGGCATCCAGGTCCTCACTCGCCTTCTCGCCGAGATAGTTCATGACCGTCTGGGAGACCGCGTGCACGTCCGATTGGAGGCTCACGATCTGGTTGACGGCGATCTTGGCGATCTCATTTCCCGCTCGCAGCAGTTGCATCTGTCCGGCCGCGTTCTGCTCCATGCCCTCGATCTGCTCGAGCGCGCCTTGCGTGGTCTGAAAATCATTCTCGTGCAAGTTGAACTGCTGCAGACTTTTCGTGATCTGATCGCGCAGCGCCGCATTCCACTGCTGAAGGGACGCTTGGGGATTGGCAAGCGCGGAGCCGATTGCCCCGTACTGCTCGGTCGCCGCGGCGGTCGTGTTCTGAACGGCGAAATTGAGCCCTTGAGCCGATCCCACCTGGCTCACGAGGCGCTGAAGTTCCGAGAGCAGGTTGGGCCAGAGCTGTACCGGGAGATTCTCGAGGTTCTTCGCCTGCATCGCGACCATCTGGATCTGCTCTTGGGTCTGCGTAATGGCCTGCTCTAGGTGCTCGAGCGCAGTGGCCTCCTCGAGCAGCTGCTCGATGATGGTCGAGCAATTGACGCAGACCACCGCCCCGCCTGCTTGGGCGGGGAGACTGTAGGCGCTCTCGAGCGCGATCAAGGTCATCGCCGCGCTCACGAGGCCAACGGTCAGTCCTCTCACCTTTCGTCGCCTCATCGCTCGCTCCGATAGGACACCCATGTGTGTGCGGCCTCTGGACTCCCCCGCTCGCGCAGCCACTCGGCCGGCCAGCGCTCACCGAGTTCCTGACGCAACCGACGGATCCGAGCGATGTCCTCCTTGCCGCTCGCCCCGACGAAGGCGAGCTCCGGGGCCGAAAGCCCGAGATCGAACAGCCGACGCCCGTCGGGGTGGATCATGTAGTACTGGCGCTTCGGCGTTGCCATCGAGACGATCTCGATCTGCCGGCGATTGAGCCCGATGCCTTCGTACAGCGCTCGGCTGGTGTCGGATTGCGCCTCCGGGTTCGGGAGCAGGATCTTGGTCGGACAGGACTCGAAGATGACATCGGCGATCCCGGATCGCACGAGGTCGGTGAGCGACTGGGTGGCGAAGACGACCGCGACGTTGGCCTTACGCAGAACTTTAAGCCACTCGCGGATCTTCGCCTTGAACGCCGGATGTCCCAGCATCACCCAGGCTTCATCGAGGAGAAGGAGTGCCGGCGCCCCCTTGAATCGCTGCTCGATGCGATGAAAGAGATAGCTCAAGACCGGGAGAACGAGCTTGTCGCCCTTCGTAAGCAGATGCTCCATCTCGAAGACCTGGAAGGAGTCGCTCCGGAGACTGTCCTCCTCAGCATCGAGGAGCTGCCCGGCCATGCCACGCAGCGTATAGGCCCGAAGCGCATCCCGTAGCCCCTGGTCCTGAAGCAGGATGAGGAAGTTCGTGAGCGTCCGCTGCCGCATCTCGGAGGTCGAGGCGCCGAGCTGCACGATGGCGCGGAAGATCTCCTGCCGGTGCTGGGGCGTGATCGTCGCACCCTGCAGGACGCACAGCGCCTCGATCCACTCCGCGGCCCATGTCTGTTCCGCTGCCTCGTGCACCTGCCCGAGTGGGCAGAAGGCGAGTTCCACCCCGTCCGCATCGCCTGCGATGTCGTAGTGCTCACCGCCCGAAGCCCAGCAGAGCGGCAGGATCGAATAGCCCTTATCGAAGGCAAACACCTGCGCCCGGGGGTAGCGGAAGTGCTGGGCGGCGATCATCGCGAGCAGGGTCGATTTGCCCGACCCGGTGGGTCCCAAGATCACGGTGTGTCCGATATCCCCGGCATGGAGTGAGAGGCGAAAGGGCGTCGCGCCGTCCGTTCGGGCGTAGAGGAGCGGTGGGCTGTTCTTCGGATAGAACGGACACCCATTCCGTTCCGGGCCGGCCCACACCGCGGTGAAGGGCAGGAGGTGCGCGAGGTTCAGGGTATGGAGCAGCGGCCGGCGCACGTTTGCGGAGGCATTACCGGGCAAGGACCCGAGATACGCCTCGACCGCGTTCACATCCTCGATGCGCACGCCGAAACCCCGCTGCTCGATGAGCTTGGCCACCTCCCGTGCGCTCTCATCGAGGACGGCGGGATCGGTGCCGGCGAGGATCAGCACGCTCGTGTAGTAGCCGTACTGCACCATGCCGCTCGAGGCCTCGGCGAGTGCCTGCACAGCATCGCCCGCCATGCGGTCGGCATCGGCGTTGATGTGGGTCGCCTGGCCGCCCGCGTTCTCGCGCAGCAGGTTCATCAGGCTCTTGCGCTTCTGCGCCCAGCGGCGGCGGTACTGGTTCAGAAGCTTCTCCGCCCGGCCGGGATCTAAGCAAATGAAGCGGTTGCTCCAACGGTACGCGACCGGCAGGCGCGAGAGAAAGTCGAGAATCCCCGGCGCGCTGTACGCCGGCAATCCCACAAGACCGATGCATGCGAGGTGCCGGGGTCCGACGCGCGGCACGAAGCCGGTGACGAAGTCGTGCGCCCCAAGAATGGCATCGAGGTACATGGGCACCTCGGGCAGGCGCACGGGCCGCACGGTTGGGGCGAGTGAGACACAGTGCTCGAGGTGGCAGAGGAGGCCACTCACGAGCACGCCGCTCTCATCGTGGATGTCGCGCAGCCGCTCGATCTTGACGAGGCTCGAGAGTCGACCCTCGATCTCCCGAAGCTGATCGCGAAAGCGCTCGAGCTGCCGCGCCGCCGTTCCGCGGGCACGCCCCTCGACAAAGAGATCGGCAGCTCGCGCCGCCGCATCCGGCATCGGGTGCCAGGTCACGGTCAGTATGTAGCGGCTTGAGAATCCGGCCGAAGCGCCTTCGTAGCTCTCCCGACGCAAGTCGTCTATAAGCCAGGTGGTCCGGTCCGGGAATGCGCCGGCTGGCGCGTAGCCGCGGGCCGCGGCGCGAATGGCATCGCCGTGAATGGTCCAGCCATCCCCGAGCTTGAGCGCGCTGTTGAGCCGCGCGGCCATCGCCTGAAGCTCCTCCGGTGTCGCCGAATCGAGGTCCGGTCCCCGGTATTCCCACCCGGCGAGAAAGCCGCCGCTCTTCGTGAGCAGGATGCCATCCTCGATGAGGGCGGCCCAGGGCAGCAGGTCGGGCAGGCCGTAGGCTGAAGAGCGGAATTCGCGAAGTGAGCGCATCAGGAGATCTCCCGCACGCGTCCGAAGGGCGTCGCCTGCGCGGAGTAGTACCGCCGATAGCGGAGTGACCGGGGACCGGTCTTGGAGAGCTGCGCGTCGTAGGTGGCGGCGCGCGCGAGCGTCCACTGGCCCACGGTCCAGAGAACGACGCCGGCGACGGCCGCCCAGAGCTTGGCGAGTGAGAGAATGAAGACGCCGGCAATGACGGCGAGCATCAACACGAGGTTGCGCTCGCCTCCCATGAGAAGAATGGGGCGATTGAGCGACTCGTGGATCGGCGTTTTGAGCTCATCCGGGGTCACGGGCTACCCCCTCGCGCGGCCCATCTGACCGCCTTGGCTCGAATCGTGTGATCCATCGACGGCGACCCGGGCTGCCTAGATGAGCGCGCCGGTGAGCCCCAAGACCGACAGGAACTTGTTGCCGAGGACGATGAACGCGACACCGAGCACGACGTAGAGACCCTTCTTCGCAATCCCGCCCAGCTCCTCGCCGAACACCAGGGCACCACCGGCGGCGAGGAATGCGATCACTGAGATCGCCGTCGCGACCGGGCCGGTCAGATCGTCCTGGAGGGTCTGGATCGCGGTGTCCCACGGTAGGCCGCCCGTCGTACTGGCCAGGGCCACGCGGCTCGCGCCGAGCAGGAGGATTTGAAGGAACCGCCACGGCCGAAGCCGAGAAACATTGCGTGGACGCATGAAGAGGTCTCCGAGAGTGTCGCTGAGCATGGCGCCGCGGAATACGCCACAGTGTTATCAGCGACTAATCCCCGGCACGGAAACCACTACGTTCGATGGTCGGTAACAGCGGATCACCGCTCCGTTGTGTTGCTGCAGGCTGCTCCGCACCCAAGTGGTACGATCGTGGCAGAGAATCAGCTGGCAACAGCCCAAGACTTTGCGAACTATGCTGCGTGAAGATCCGCAGACATCGGCGAGTGTCGACCGGATCCTTCGTGCCCCTGAGCACTTATTCGTAGCTGCTGAAAAGCAGCCATCAAGAATGGCGGAAGGCGGATGTTCCTTACAACGAGCCTCGTTGAGGCATGCGCACTCCGCCCCCGACCGCCACTTATTGACCCGGCGTGTAACTACTGGACACTACGGCGGCGTAATGCAATGATGCGGCATGCCGAACAAACCTGATCGTCGAAGCGCAAGTACGGATGTTCGCCTGGAGTTGCGTCGGCAGATGCTGATGCTGCGCGAACAGGGCAAGACGCACGTAGAGATCGCACAGATCACCGGCTACACCCGCTCGTACGTGTCGACGATGCTCAAGCGCCTGGAGGGAACTCCGGAGATGCTGGAAGGCATGTCGCGCGGCGGGCGCCCGCAGGGCAGCCTGCGAGCATTGTCGGCGAAGGAAGAACGTCGGGCACAGCAGTTGATCTGCGGCAAATGCCCGGATCAGCTGTCCTTGTCGTTCGCGCTGTGGACCCGTGGTGCGATTCGCGAGCTGATCCGGCGGGAGTTCGATATCCGACTGTCGATTCGGGGAGTCGGAGAGTACGTGGCGCGGTGGGGCTACACTCCGCAGAAGGCGGCGCGGCGCGCCTACGAGCGCGATGATGCGGAGGTGAAGGACTGGCTGTCGATCGAGTATCCGAAGATCAAGGCGCGCGCGAAGCGGGAAAGCGCCGAGATCAGTTGGGGTGACGAGACCGGGGTTCGTTCGGACGAAAGTCGTCATCGCGGCTACGCGCCACCGGGTCAGACGCCGATCGTGAGAATCCCCGCTCGTCGTAAGAGCCTGTCCATGATCGCGGCGGTGACGAACCAGGGAAAGGTGCGTTTCATGATCTACCCAGGAGGCCTGAGCCCAGAGCGGCTGATCATGTTCATGCAGAGACTGATCAAGGATGCTCCTCGCAAGGTGTTCCTCATCCTCGACAATCTGAACGTCCATAAGGCCAAGGTCGTGCGCGAGTGGCTGGAAAAGTACGCCGATCGAATCGAGGTGTTCTATCTGCCCCCATACTCCCCGGAACTGAACCCCTCCGAGTACTTCAACGGCGACCTGAAGGGTGAGATCCAGCGCGGCGTCCCGCCGAAGGACGTGAAGGACCTGAAGCGCACGATGCTGAGCAACTCTCGCCGAATCCAGAAATCGCCGGCGCGCGTGCGCGCCTACTTCAAGCATCGCAACATCAGATATGCTGCATAGATCCACAGCAATTACGCGGAACCGATAGCACGAGTAGCATGACGACCTATGATAAAAAGCGCGTTGTCGCTGGAATTGTCGTGGTACTCGTCGTTGCCGCGGCTGCAAACTGGCACTTTGAGTTCCTTTTTCCAAGATTCGCACAACTGATAATGGCCGTCATCGTGGTGATAGGAGTGTGTCTGTACCCCTTTCGTCCGACACGCAAAGACTTTGAGGAACATAGGAAGACTTGATTGGCAGGCGAGCAGTCGTGTAATGAGGATTTCGCGTCCGTATGTCATTGATTCCCGCCCTGCGTATCCAACAGGATCGGTCTCTACCGAAGTTGCTTCAGGAACGAGCCGATATGTCGCGTGAGTTCACTTCAATTACGCCGGGTCAATAGCTACGCAGGAAAGAGCTTGGTCAGTACGCTTGGCCCAAGATAAGTCTGCAGGGAGTTCGGGGCCTGACTATTTCGATCGAAAGCCGACGCGATTAACTGTCCAACATGTACCTCCCAAGGCTTGGAGATTCCTAGCAGTCCAACAATCAGATTACGAATGTCCTTTATTTTAAATGTGCGTCGCGCGCCATAGGCATCCACTAGGGCAGCCAGTTCGGGCGTCGCTTGATGAGTAGGCTTCTGAGCAATCCAGTTTGTAAACGCCGCATGAGCGGACGCCTCTGTGTGGTTACAGCTTGCTAGACTTTCGTCGGTGAGCAGAATGTTCTCCATAGCATAGCAGTTCAAGCGTGCGCGCCGTACGTATTGCAGATCATCAATGTCTGCTACCGCTGCGTCATCTAAATCACGAAGGGAGAAACCCCTCGGATCATCGTATATCGAAGGTAAGAACGTATTCAGCCACTGCTCCCACTCGTTCAAGGCCTCGACTGTTCCGACCACGCACGGGCTAAGCATATAGCGCCCATTAGAACTGCGTACAATCTGATCAATGACACGTCTATCGTCCTCGCCCTCGACCAGCAGTGGCGATGACTTGTTGAACTGCGCGGACAGTGGATGAGCGCCGAAGATTGGCAGTATCGAGTGGCAGATTTCGCTGTAAAAGAAGCTGTGAAAGTTGGTCTGGTCACGGCGTGTAACTGGCGCGATTTTTATATCAGCGCCTTTAGTGAACGCACCGATGATCGCCGTGCTGTGTGTGGCAACTACGACGCGGAACTCAAACTTGCGTGCAGTTTCTTCGACAAATGCGATGAACCGTTGCTGGAGGTCTGGGTGAAGGTGCACGTCCGGTTCGTCCATTAGAAGAACCCTGTTATCGCCAGACTGCCTGGCAAATACAAGAACTTCGATAGCGAGAGCAATTAGTTCTGACTCCCCGCTGGACATCTGATCTTCCTGTATAGGCAGTCCAGCCTTGTTGGTAATAGAGAATCCTTTGTCGGCGCGGTGCATTGAGATTGCCGGTAGGAGAAAATTCACGCGCTCAAGAGTCGTGTCGAACGTATAGGTCGCATCGCTGCGCTTCGTCTGATCCTTCTCAATCTCGCGCAAGACCAGGATCTCAAGATTTCGGAATTGGACGGCGCTCTGTGGCCGAAATTGCTCGGTGCGATTCTTGCGGCGGTCGCTTGCTAGCCAGTTCTCATTGTTGGTAATGTTCTGGTCGACGTTGGGGTCGTACTTCAGTACGCCACCGCGCTCTGGCGAAATGTACTTCGATTTGAATTTACCGGACGAGTCAAGCGCGCGCAGGTGGGTGCTCTTACCAGAGCCGTTCTTCCCCAGCAGAATCGTAAAGCGCGCTGCTTGAACTAGTTCCTGAAGTGTCATTCGTGTTCTCCGTTCACGGGTACATGTTCGGCAGGATGCCACGGAACCGTTTCCCGTGGCCGGGCTCGAGGCTCTCAGTATATTACTTTTCGTGCTGACCACATCGGAGTCGATAGCGCGAGTACGCGTGTGCATCAGACTTCCGCCACTCTCACGAGTGTCATCGCTAACTCAGTGCGGCCTGTCGCATGGTGGCATAGTCAAAACCCTAAAAATGGTCTCGGCCGGCGAATGTCCGCTTCGTCAAAATCTGAGAGCCAAGTTCGACGGTCTGGTCTTGGCCGCGCAATGCCATCGACGGCAGTCCCCGCTTTTAGCGGCCGAACGGGTAGATCGCGCTCACCGGCGGCCGTTCCCTTGCGAATGCTCTTTGAGCATCCTAAGGTATTGCGTGATCAGACTCGGCCCGTGCACGGCGGAGCAGTGTCCAGCAATCACAGTGCGAATCTCCAAATGCATGCGCTGCAACTTGTGCAGTGTCCTTGGATAGGCATACAGATCCGCATCCGCCAAATTCCTCAGGTGCGACTTGAGGATAGACCCCGCATCGAGCAGCTGTTCACGCGGGAAGTAGACGAAGATATCGCCGGCAGTATGTGTCGGACCAAGATAAAAGGCCCGCACGTTTCCGTCTTGCAGCTCGAACTCATCCGCGCGGACATCGGTTGGCATTACGAGCGGGAGGATCGGGTAGCCGGGATGATTTTTCCGAGTTCGCCAATCTCGCTCGGCGCAAGTGGTCTTCAGCAGATCATCGGTAACTCCGATGGCGTAAATCTTGGCACCGATCCGCCTCCAATAGCCGTTCCCTCCGCAGCATTCGGGGTCAGGCGACGTATCGATGACTGCAGTGACCGGGCGATCTGTTACCCGCTTGATCTGCGTCGCGAGCTCCATAGCCGTCGCCGGGGTCCAAGTGGCCCCGATGACTGTTACCGACCTCGGGCCGATATAGACAAGAGAATTCGTTGTATCGAAATCGGTATCGATAACCAGGTGCAGTGGACCCCGTAGCTGATGAAGCGAGAGTTTGACCGGTCCAGCGTAGGCCGTGGAGACTAAGAGCGTTGTGAGTATACCGGCGACAAAACGCTTCACAGTCCTCGGTCTCCAGGTATCCGGCGATGATACGACAGCTTTCGCGACCCAGGGAGTCGGTCACCGACTGAGGGCTTCCGGGAATTCTAGCACCCCGGGGCCCGAGCCCCTCCTGGTCGACTCCAGCCTTCGTTGTGAATTGCGCATGTATACTGAAGAATGATAAATCCGTGACGCGCTCGGAGGTTGATACTTGAACCGTAAGCCTGTCAATCGCATCGTTCTGACGCGACGCCGTCTCCTGCAAACCGCCGGAGCACTACTCGCCGGTTCCGTGGTTGCGCGCAATGCGGGTTGGGTCACGCGACCAAGCAAGAGCACCTCCGCTGGACCGAAATCGCCGGAAGCGTCGAACGAACAAGTTCTCTACGGCAAGCATACACTTCCTCGCGGTATTCGCTCCCGTCTGGTCGACAACAACAATGGCCTGGTGATGCATATTTTGGAAGCCGGTTTTCAGGAGCCGCGCCGACCGTGCGTCGTTCTCCTGCACGGATTTCCTGAGCTCGCCTATACCTGGAGGAACCAACTACTCCCACTGGCGAGTGCCGGCTTCCATGTTATTGCTCCTGATCTGCGGGGGTACGGATTAACGACTTCCAAGCCAGTGTCGCTTTCAGACTCTCTCGTGCCCTACATGATGCTTAACCGGGTCACCGACGTTTTGGGTCTTGTGCGTGCAATCGGATACGAAAGCGTAGCGTGCGTCGTTGGGCATGATTGGGGCGGCCCCGCTGCGGCATGGTGCGCGCGCGCCCGGCCCGATGTATTCCGATCCGTCGTCAGCATGAGCACTCCGTTCGATGGCGCGCCTTCCCTACCATTCGACTCCGCAAATGGTCGAAGACCTGCCGTATCTCACTTGAGCCTCGAGGAAACGCTAGCCGCTTTACCTCGACCACGAAAACTATACACGCGGTATTACGCAAGCACCGAAGCCAATTACGACCTCTGGCATCCTGCGCAGGGGGTGCACGACCTGTTGCGCGCCATGTGGTACTTCAAAAGTGCGGATTGGAAGGGGAATAGACCCTTTCCTCTAAAGTCCTGGAGCGCAGCCGAGTATTCTAATCTTCCGACGTACTACGTCATGGACCTGCACCTGGGGATGGCGCAGACGGTCGCGCAGCACATGCCCTCCCGACAATATATTGCCTCGTGCCGATGGTTAACGAACGCTGATCTTGACGTGTACACCCGGCAGTACATGCGCACCGGATTCCAGGGTGGCTTGAACTCTTATCGCATTCTCGTCAACCCCGAATTCTCTGGCGAGACCAAGTGCTTCTCCGACCGGACCGTCGACGTCCCAGCCTGTTTCATTGCGGGCGCGGAGGACTGGGGAGTCCGCCAAGCTCCGGGTGCCTTCGAAAACATGCGCAAGGCATGTACCAAGTTATTGGGTGCGCATTTGATCCCCATGGCAGGACATTGGGTCGCGGAAGAACAGCCGGCGCGAGTCAACGAACTGCTCCTGAGCTTCCTTCAGCAAGCGCACCGTGCATAAGCTGTCCCCCATACAGTTGACGTACTAGCACGCGTCCGCAGAAAACCGAGCTGACGCCCAAAACAGAGCCCGTCCCTCGCGGACGACTCCTGTGAGGAAGTCTGCGTCGAGCGCTCGGACGCCGGCTTTTGGCCGAACGGAGCCCGATCGGTGTAGCATGTGCCAGGTCGACCCGAAGGTGGTCCGCTGGAGCAGTACACGAGCCCAACGCTATGTGCGCAGACCGACCCGTTGCGTTCAATCGTCTCCCGCAGCAACCTCGCAGTTATCGAGATCCGCCTCACCGGCGGTATAGAGACCCTTTCGCGCACGTGCGTTGCGACGGGAAGTAAGCGTAACTATTCGATTTCCGGGAGATCGAAGTGGCGACAAAAAAGGCAAATCTGAAGAAGACGATTTCCGAAAAGATTTATGGCGACGAAGCTTCGCATTGGACAGTTCATCACGGTTGCCTGAAGCGGCGACAGGGGAATCCCGGACGGACCGAGCATCTCTTCAAGGTGGTTGGAGAGAAACTACCATTTGAAGCCCTGGCGGCAGTGAGAGCACATGTAAAGGAGACGCTCGGCCTGAAACCTTATGGGGTTTACGTTGCCCACGATTCTATGGGTTGTCCAAGATATATCGGCCGAGGAAGCGTATTCCATCGATTGGGGGCTCGACGAAAGGTGCAAGTCTTGGAGCTTCAGTACTTCTCGTTCTACCTGGTATCGGAGAAGAAACACGAGCGCGAAATTGAAACCTTGCTCATCCGAGCTGCCGGATTCCTTCTTGAGTTCAACTCTAGGAAGAAGCGGGTTGGCATTTCTCACGGAAATATCCGCGATTACGAAGCCGGGACACTATTTTTTGAACGTCATTATAAAAAAGGGAAGAAGGGCCCGGCTAGTTGAGCAACGTCCGTTCCTGGGCCGAACCGAACCGAATCGGTATTCCGCACCAAATAACTAAACCCGGCGCTCCATCGTGGCCGCGCTGATCCTGCGGGGCTCGCTGACCGGCTTCTCGCGCGCGGCCAGGAGAAGATCGCCTTCGATCAGAGGGTTGCGGCCGAGCCGCCTTGTCAGGTTTGAACGCTGACCCCTGGTCAGCGGCTCATGCCGATTTATACCCGCCGTCAGATGGGCGCGCACGAGAGGCGCGTGATGTAGTTCACATTTGGCTGCGTCGAACGGCATACCGCTTCGCGGTTCGCCTACTTGATGCGACATACGATGCTGCTTCGCCTAAAGGCAACGGAGCATATATCGTGTTGCCGCGTGCAAGCTACCTTCATTACATGCAAGGGAGAACCTGAAATGATTGCTGGCCGGATAACGAAGCCTCTGCTGCTTCTACCTGTCGTGATTGCGCTGAGCGGGTGTGCGACTCTTTCCCCGTACGGGAGGAAGTGGAACGGCGTGTATGTAACTCATAACAGGAACGATGTAAACACGTGCAAATATGTTGATGTGTTTCATTCGTGGCCGCCTTACATTATACCGAATGACGACATTCGTAATATTACGCGCCGCGCGGCGGAGGCGGGCGCGAATACAGTCCTTATAGATGGACCGCGAGTAGCATCCACCAAAGGTCTGGCATACAAGTGTCGCGGGACCTGACTCGACTATGGAACGCTCCCGTTATGCCGTGATGTGAAGTTCCGCCCCGGGAGACCAGGGCGAAACTATTTATGCCAAGCGTGCGATGTGAAAGCCACCGCCCGCCGACCACCCTCCGACCGTGGCGACCTCTTGCACCCGCCGGCCGGCTTCCGTGCGGCGGATCGATACGACGACATTGACTGCCTCAGCCGTGAGCTCTGGATTCGGTGGCACACCGGCCTCTTGAATCAACTGTCCCATGCGAATGAGGGCGCCACCGACATCATCGGCGTGCACGGTGCTGACACCCCCCGGATGTCCAGTATTCCAGGCCTTCAGCAGCGTCAGTGCGCTGCCGTCCCGCACCTCGCCGACCACGATGCGATCGGGCCGCAGTCGCATCGTCGCGCGCAGCAAGCGTGTCATGTCGGTCGTATCCGAGGTCCGCAGGAACACCACGTTGCGGGCGCTCACTTGCAGCTCCCGCGTATCCTCGATGACGACGATGCGATGCTCCGGGTCGAGGCGCGCGATGCAATCGAGGATGGCGTTGGCGAGCGTCGTTTTGCCCGTGCTCGTCCCGCCGCACACGAGGATATTCTCACGCTGCGATACCGCGTGCTCAATGGCATCCCTCTGAGCGGCACTCATGATACCGCGCTCGAGGTAGTGCTCGAGCGTGAAGATCAGGACGGCTTTCTTCCGCAACGCGAAGGTTGGTCGCTCGACGAGCGGCGGGATCAGGGCCTCGAATCGACTGCCATCGAGCGGCAATTCGCACTCGAGGATGGGTCGGTCTGGGGTGATGACCGTCTCGATCAACGCCGCGACGGTCGTGATGATCGTGAGCGCGCGCACCGGGTCGATCTCACCAATGCGTTGCATGCCGACACCCAGGCGATCGACCCACAGCGAGCGATCGGGGTTGAGCAGGATCTCGATGATCTGTGGATCGGCGAGCGGCTCGAGCAGCTCCGATCCCATCGCCCGGCGTAGCGCCTCGAGCTGCCGCTCGCGGGCGACCGCCGCGACCGAGACGACCTTCGCTCCGGGCTCCTGGGCGTTCACGGCGGACCTCTCGGGCACACTTGCAATCCCTGCGGCGACAACGGGCCCGCGAACCCGGGCCGTCAGCGCTCCTGACTTCGTGACCGAGGGCGACGAGGCTTGCGCGGCGAGGGTGTCGGAGCTGCACGGGGCTCGGTGCGATGCTCGGCGACGCGTCGCCGCTCTTCGCGGACGATGGCCTGCAACTCTGGGTTGTCGACGACGATACCGAGTCGAGTCGCCATTCGGGCGGCACGCTCCAGGAACCGATCGCTGCCCGTGAGCTCCACACGGCCCTCGTATTTCTGTGCCGCAACGCGCAGGGCCGCTTCGAGGCTCTCATCACCCTTGTCCCGCATCACGATCCGAGGGCCGACGTCGCGGAAGACCTCGCCGCCATCGACTCGGCGGTAGATGATGATCTGTCGCGCCACATCGACCTCCGCTCGCAGACTTCCCACGGTGAACGGCCGCTGCGGAGCGACTTCCTCCCCGGCGATCCCCTCTTCACGCCGCGTTTTCCGCCGCTCTCGATACCGAATGCCCCGCAAGGCCGCTTGCGCGGCCTCATTCCCCGCCGCCGCCTGTCTCTCGAGCCAGCACCGCCACACCTCGCTCCGAGGTAGCGTCTCCGTCAACGCCCGCCGCTCAGAGGCCTGTCGGTGCTGCAGTGCCTCGCGCTCTCGAGCCGCCGCAAAGGCCCAGAGCGCGAGCGCGAGATGTCCATCCCGATGGGGTGTTCGCAATCCCGCGCGCAGCCGTCGGCGCTGCTCCCGATGCGCGGCAGTCAGCGCACGTCGCTCCTGCTCCTGTCGCTTGCGCAATGCCTCTCGTTCCCGCCGCCGCGTGGCCCGGAGTTGCGCTTGCTCCCGGGCGAACCGCTCGGCCAGCTGCCGGCGAGCTTCAGTCCTTTTGGCACGTCGTGCCCAGCGCTGCGGATCATCCCGCGACCGGCGGGGCCGGCTCTCTGCAAGACGTTCGCGCTCGATCGATTTTTCGTATGTCTTCAGCGGATCGGTCCGTCGCGGCGAGCCCGAGGCCGGCTCCGCATAGGGGCCGAGCGTACGTTCCAGCGCGGCCTTGGAAGCCCAGCGGCCCAAGAGGGAGGCCTTGGCCGCGAGAATCCGGCCATTCGATAAGGTGGTGGTCACCACCATGCCGCTGCCTTTCGGCTGGATCGTGCAGCCCCAGGCGGCTAGCGCCTCATGGGCGTCATTCCATGTGGTGCCACGCACCTTGATCGCCCCGCGCAAGGCGGCGCTCGGTGCACCCGTGAGCCACCTCTGGAACGATGCGCTCGTTAGATTGTTCTCGGCGCGTTGTGCACGTGCGGTGACGCGCGGGCCACTGGGATTTCGCAGGAGACCTCGGGCCTGCCGCTCCGCGCGGCTCATGCGCACGATCTTGGGTCCCTCCGCGGTCTCGACGGTGACGTAGGGGCCGTGCGCATGAGCAAACCCCAATTCGAGCTCCAGCTCCCTCATGCATCGGTCGAGCACGAGGTAATCGCGCCGCGGCACGCTGACCGCTGTGAGCTTGATCGGGTGCACGCGATTGACAACCAAGTGCACGTGGTCGTTATCCGTATCCCGATGGATCGACCAAACCGCCTGACACTCTCCGAATCCGAGCGCCCGCATCACGTGCCGGCTTGCGTGCTCCGCCTGAGCAACTGTCGGGTGCTCCCCTTCCATCCAGTTGATGGAGACGTGATAGACCGGATTGCCGCGAAACCGGCCCCGGCGTTGGCACTGACGAACCTGGCCGTCGAATATCTGAGCCAGGTCCCCCGCGTACCCCCTCGTATCCTCCGCCGCCGACCAGAACGGCTCCTCTCCGAGATGGAGGTGTCCCGACTCTGGAGTCGGCCGGGACTGCAAAGCCCTCTGCGCATCGAGGCGGAGCAGATACCGCAGCACCGGGCCGAACCCTTTGCCTCCGCTCCCGTGGGTCAGCGTAATGACCTTTGCGAGCATGTCAGCCTGAGCCGGCCGGTCCTGCTCGAACCAGTGCTCTCGCGGTGTGCTCGAGTTCGGTCACGAGGGCCCACCAGCGCTTGCGCTCCTGTGGACTCGCCCAGCCCTTGTCCTTGGGGTACAGGTGCTTGAGCATCCTACCTAACCGATCGATGCGGCTCGCGGTCTCCGCATCGGTGCGACTGATCACCGTTTGTCCCCTGATACGGCGGCGGATGAGCTCGGAAATCGTGAGCCCACACTCGAGGGCTTGACGGTTGAGGTCCTCGGCATCGGCGATAGACATCCGTACGCCGACGAACCGAGGCTTGTTGGAGGGTCCGCGGGCCATGGGCTCAATCCCGGGCCGGACAACCGCAGTGGCTCCGAGAAGCCTCCGGCGCGGGAACCGGAGGGAAGGCCGTACAAGGTAGGGGGTTGTTAAACGATTCCGGACCGAGTCCGGAATCGTCACAACCCCTCTTGGTCAGGGCTACGCCCCGACACCCCCTTAAGGGCTCACGCCCCTCTCGCTTCCCGATGCGGTGCTCCGCGCTTCGCTTGTCGCGCCGTTGCTCAGGCGAGGATTCAACGACATACCGGAGGGAAGTCCCTTGGCCCGAGAGCAACCCCGCAGCGAGAAGGCGACCGTCGAGCCTGACGGCGCCGTCTCACCGCCGCTGGATCAATCGAGAATGCAGACCGAGCGTCGCGCAGCGACCCATCGGTTGTTGGCCCGGCTCAAATCTCTCGGCGCGGCACAAGGCGCTGAGACGCCGCGCGCCCACGCCCATCGCTACGTGCGAGAGCAGGAGTCGCTGATTCTCGGGTTGCTCAACGCAGGCGTTGGAACGGAGGAGATCCTGACTGACTTGGCACTCACGTTCCCCTCGATCGCGACGGCGGACTTTCGTCACGCGATCGCACAGCTCCGTGATCGGCGACGCAAGTACATCGGGACGAGCACGACGGTTGCCGCAGGACCGGCTGCATCAACGCCGGCCTCCGGATCGCCGGGTGAGCCTCTCGCCTCGGCGACCGACCGCACACCTGCCGCCAATGATCAGCGGTCGGAGGAGTCCGATGAGGACTACCAGCTCCGCAAGGCACTTGAGGGATCGATCGATCAACGTCGTCAGTTCATCGGCGAGCACTGACCCCCAGCATCCGACGGGACTCACGAGGGAGGCTTCATGTTCAAAACCATCCTGGTCGATGGCGATAAGGGCGGGGTAGGCAAGAGTCTCGCCACGCGCGCGCTGGTTGAGTTTTACCTGGAGCAACCGATCGAGCGTCGGCCGCGGCTCGTGGTCTTCGATGCCGATCACTCCAATCCCGACGTGTGTGGCCGAGAGGGCCTTAGGGCGGGGGAAGGGATCTTGAGCACCGGCCTCATCGACTTGAGCACGGAAGCCGGCTGGATCGACTTCGCCAGTCGCCTCGAAAAGATCCGCGATATCGACTGCCGGGTCATCGTGAACATGCCCGCACAGATCGGCAGCGTCTTCGACGGCCGCATCGGACTCCTTGCCGACGTACTGCGTGAGGCCCGAACCGTTCCCGTGTGGGTACTGTCCCGGACGCGGGAGAGCATTACGGCGCTGGAACACCGCGTGCGCCACCTCCCTTCTCAGTACTCTGCAGGGCTTGCCGTGCGCAACCTCTTCTTTGGGGATGCGGAGAAGTTCGTGCTGTGGGACACGAGCCCGCTTCGCAAGACGCTTGTCGAGGGCCGTGGGTGGCTCGAGACCGAGCTCCCGGAGCTCAATGACCAGCTCCTCGTCATGATGGGCCGGCGTCCCCTCCACGAGGTCCTCCGCTCCGGCATCGATCATCAACCGTTGCCGCTCGGGTATCGACTGGCGCTCAATACCTGGCTTCGCCGCGCCGTCGTTGGCTTCTCTAAGATTGAGGCAGTTCGCCTGGAATCAGCGTCCCTTCGCACGCCGACGAGCACGGATTGACGCCGTGGCACTTAATGCGGAGCAGATCTTCATCGATGCGCTCGGGCGTGAGCCCACGGTTGATGAGCTGCAAGACATCCGCCTCAACCTCTGGATGCTCACCCGCGCCGGCTTTGCCGTCGAGGACCCGAGCAATGCGCCGCTCATTACGCCTTGGGCCTGGATGTGGGCACGGCTTCCCCGGCCCACCGAGACTCGTGCCGCATTCGCCGCGGTCAGCAAGGAGATCGCCGAGCGATCGCAGAAGGGGCTCGAGACGCTCGAAGTCATCGCCCGAGAGATTCCGGCGAAGTTCGACCATGGCGCCCTCGCCACCGCGATCGCCGAGCGCATGCCACCCCTCATCGTGCGAAACCGCATCGATGCCAGCTTCTTCACTACCGCCTTACGTGAGTCGTTCACGCTGATCTGGGTCTCACTCGCCGCCTTCTGCATCGGCCTCGCAGGTGTCCTGGGTTGGCATTTCGGTGCGCTGCACGCGCGCACTCCTATCGCGCCGCAGGTGGTGCAACACGCAGGGCTCCCTCACCACTCTCAACAGGCGATCGGGCGCCTGGTGCGTCCTCAATCCCGGCCCTGATGGCGAGCACGGCACTACGCCTGCTTCCCACGCTGGCCGCCGGTGGGATCCTCGGTAGCAGCTGGCTGCTCGGCGATGGGCTCTTGGGTCCCGGCGCTTCCTTCGTATTGATGGCCCTCGTCGCAGCGCAGCGAGGATCACTCGGACGATTCATTGCGGCGCTTGGCTATTACGCTTCCGGTTCCCTACCCATCGTGGCGGCCGTCGTCAGCTATTGGGGCGCCGATCATGCCGCACTCGGTGTAGCCGCCTGGCTCGGGGCATCGCTCTTTCTCTCGGCCCCCTGGGCGTTCGCGGCCGGACGCTGGGGGGCCCTCGGTGCGCTCGCCGTGACGGCGCTGCCTCCGCTCGGTGTCATCGGCTGGCTTTCCCCCCTCAATTCGGCTGGAGTCCTCTTTCCCGGCATGAGCTGGATCGGGTTGGGTCTTCTCTGCTTCGGTATCGCCGCGATGTATGGTCCCGCGCACCGACCCCGGATCGCGCCGCTCGCGACGCTTGGACTCATCGCCCTCGCGAGCAATCTGATCTATAGGGAACCGGCACCTTTGAAGGGCTGGACGGGCGTCACCACGCACTTGAAGCCCACTCGCGGCAACGTCTTCGACGACGTTCGGAACAATCAGGAAGCAATTGACGCGGGGATCGCCCAGGGGAAAGGCGCTCGGGTCGTGGTCTTCCCCGAGGCGATCCTCGATGATTGGTGGCCCGGAACGCGTCAGCAGTTTGCCCTCCGGGTACCGGCCGGACAGCTCTGGGTGCTGGGGGCCGATACGCATTCATCGGATGCCGTCGTGGCCGCCACGCGAGATCGCGCCGATGAGCACATCCTTGCCCGCTCAGCCGGGCTTCTCCTCGGAGGCAACTGGCTTCCCGGGTCGAGGCAGACACTGAGGCCTCTCTGGTGGGAGCGCATTTTCTTAGTCGATCAGACTCGAGTCTGGGCCGCGCTGTGCGTCGAGCAGGTGCAGCCGTGGACTTGGCTCGAGGCGATGCTGCAGCATCCGGATGTGGTGCTTGCTCTGTCGAATGAGTGGTGGGCCGATACTGCCGCTGCGGCGTCGCTTCCGGCCAGCGAGGCGGGGCCTGCCATCGAGCGTGCGAGCTCGCACGCCTGGACTCGCCTCATGCACCGGCCGGTCGTGTGGGCGGTTAATCGGTAGGTTGAGATCGCTCAGCCACTCCGGAGGGCCACCGTGCTGCAGTCCCAATACGTGCGGACGACGGCAGTGTCCGCGGTCTCCTGTCTGCCTGGGTCCGGTGAGCCGGCTATCCCTATGCACACCAACACTACGCGCCGGCTGCGCGGCTGGCTCAAGAACAAGGGGATGCGGGACCTCACGCGCTGTTCACTGGTACCGTGACACGTAAATAACAGAACCTGCAAAATCTCCATACTTGGCCTGTTCAAAGTGATCGCGTATGCGACAGAACGAACTGAGCCTGAGCAGGTAGAAGGGTCGGATCCGTGGAAGTCCTCGGCGAGGAAGTCGCCGCCAAAGGATGCGGCAGCGTCCAAGGCGTGCTCACGCGCAACCCGGACGTCCTCTATGCCTGGGACGCAGCACGTAGTGCGCACTCGGCTGATCCGGTGATATCTTTGCGCCATGGCCGAATGCGCGTGCCAAGCGGCGATCTTTGAGCTACCGGGCAACCGAGAGGCGCTGGAGATCATGTTGGAGACGATGCACGTGACCGCCCAGGATCGTGAGCCCATCCCGGATGCGCCCTTTGCCGTTCTCGCCCTAACACTCGGCTGCGTGCGAGTCTTTCGGCTGGCGAGTGTCGAGGAGCTTCTTCATCTTCTGGACGTGCTCTGCATGGAGGCGGCTCCCGGGCTGCTGCATGTTTGGATGAAAGCATCCCCTGGACCGGAGGAGAGAATCCTCGCTCATATGAGTTCGTTCCCCAATCAGATGGTGCCAGCGCGCCTACAGTGAAGCGCGACTGGGAGTCTCGGAATTACGGCGTCGCTGCACTAGCATGCTCTCCGGAGCGCAGTCGTCCAGATTGGCGTAGATGTGGACCGTTCCGAGCCGGTGACTTTTAGGGCCACTGAGCAAAAATCCTACCCTGCGACCTTGGGAGTTTCCGGAAATCGCTTCGATAGGACTTCCTCTTGCGAGATTCCCGTTTCGCGTCAGCCCTCTCGTCTACTTCCAGCACCAGGCGTCCCGAGGTCACGAGGACACGCACGGAGGTGCCAATCGTGAAGCCCGCTTGATGGAGCCAGCGCCCCTGAAGGGGCAGAAATGGTACGGGCGGCGGCTCGGGTCGCCGGCGGCCGGCGTGGGGGTATGTGTAACGGTGCTCCACGTAACGGTGGCGGTAACCCACGGTCCAGCGGCGTAGCTGGGGCGGGGCGAGGGGTGTTCTCGCAGGGCGTATCGGTAACGGAAAAATTACCGCCGCAGGGCAATAACTCTGAGAAACTTCACCGATGCGGCCACTACGCAGGCTTTTCGACCGATTCGCGGAGGAACCTGCGGGCGCGCAGTCTGTGACGCGAACCGAGTTACGCTCAAAATGAGAGTGAGCCATGGTCATCTCCTAAACAGGGGCACTTTGGTCAGGCGCCCGGCGGTGCGGCAAACAGCCTCGGGCGCCGCCCTCGTGATTGAGGACAATCATCATCCTAACGTATCGACGTCTTTAGATGGTCGGGTTTGCCTGCGTGTTTATGCAGAAATGCGCATACAGTATTAGACGTTGTAGGTACTGTATGGATAACGTATGCAATTTCTAACGTGCCACGAATACCGAGAGTTACTCGAGTTTCAGCCCATACCGGAACGGATGCTCAAGCGCTGTCCTCCCAGAGCGCACAGTGGCGCTTGCCAATGGCGGTGCGAATTGCCCATGCGCCAGATCAACGCGGGAATCCGGCAGATGTAAGATTACGTGCCGCTGATCTCGTCCACCTTCCGACCGATTCGAGATCGCTCCCGCGCTACCCGCTGCCGCACCGCTTGTGGCGTGACCCCGATCAGCGCGGCAATCCGCACGCTGGAAATGCCGTCATCCATCAGGACGCCGATACTCGAGACGCCCGCGTATCGGCGCCGAGCATCGCGCTGTGCGGCCGCAAGGTGCCGATCGGCCTCCTGGCGCTCCTCCCGGCCGATGATCTCCTCGAGCACGGACTCCGACGCGTACCGTGCACTTACCAGGCGATGCGCGATGGCGCCGTCATCCTCATATACCTCCGCCGACCTGACTGTCGGGAGCTCCGTCTCACGCGCCGCCAGCCCCCAAAGTTTTGCCATGACGTACTGCCTCACGGTACCCCGGCGCGCCTCGTAATCACTGCGACCGCTTGCGACCTGCCAGCAGCAGAGCAAGGCCTCCTGCCGCACATCTGCGACGGTGAGGCGTGCTCGCGCCGCGACACTGCGCAACTCCGGCTGAGAGAGCGCGGCGTATAGCTCCCGATAGTTCACGTTCGCGAGTCCTGCGCGCGCCCGCGCCGCTCTGCTGAAGATCGCCAACGGCTCAGCCGCCCTCGCGCCGCACGCTCGCACCGTTCGCGGGTAATGGGCTCATCGGATTCCAGGAGCCGCTTGCGCGCGGCCGGCCGTAGGCCCATGAACTGCTCCCAGGCCTCCACGCTCGCGAGCCGTTCGGCATCGAGCAGCACCCGAGCCACCGGGTCCCGCGCCATTCCGAGCAGCCCCTCGGCCCAGGCCGTCGGGCGTCCCAGTGCCTGGGCGATGACCTCAACCGGCATGCCGGCCTCCTTGAGCGATAGGACCACATCGGTCATTTCGATGAGCGCGAAGGGGATGCGATGAAGATTTTCGGTGGCACGGATGACCGACCGGAGCGCGGGCGGTGCATACGACATCGGGCGGGCGGAAATCCTCTCCCATCCCAGCCGCCGCGCCGCCTCGAGGCGCCGCTCGCCACAGACCAGCAACCACCGCAGGCCTTCGCGACAGACGACCACCGGGTGAATGAGTCCGATAGCCGCCATGCTCTGCGCCAGCTCATCGAGCTGATCGCGCCGCGTGGAGCGGAACAGTCGATCAGGATCGGGGTAGATCTGCCCAACGGGCAGTTGGATATCAGCAGGCATCATACCTTTCACCTCTGTTCGGTTCGGCTCTCGAAGTGAAGACGTAGGTGCCGCCGAGGGCACGTTTGACCAGGGTGAAATAGCTCGAGAGCGTCGGCTGCAAGTCGAGGTCGATGAGCAGAACGCGCAGCCTGGTGTCGGCGAGGAACCCGCAGAGGTTGGTGACGGTGGTGGTCTTGCCGATGCCACCCTTGGTCGAGACGACAGAGAGGACGTGCATGGATCTTCCCTCGCTGCAGTGTGAGGCCCGCGCTCGGCCGATGCGGCAGTCAGATGCGGTCCTTGCGACGTTCGGCGATCCAGGCCTCCACTTCCACGGAATCCCAGCCGACTGCCCGAATGCCGAGCCGCAGTGCCCTCGGGAAACGACCCTCTCGCATGAGCGTGTAGAGATGCGCTCGCTTGAATCCGGTTTTCTGCTCCACCTCGGCACGTCGTAGTATTCGGCGGTCGAGGGGAGAGGGGTGATTTGCGATCTCGTCAGCCATCGTCACCGCTCCTCTTAAGTTCTTGGCATGGAAGACATGTCGCATTAGAACGCGATTGCTCGCGATGTACACCGCAACTGCGGTGGCGCTGACCGCAGTTGCGGTCAAATTCCGATGGATTGCTTCCCGAGCGCCCGCCTGGCCGCGGCAAATTTCGCTTCCAGGGTGCGTTCGGCGATGCCCAGCCGCTCGGGATGACTGGCGACGAGTGCGGTGATGATGGCTTCCTGGGTTCGGAAGCTCGAGTACGGTTGTCCCGAAGGGGAGAGGCCGAGAAGCAGATCTACGAGCGCCCCGATGATGTTGAGGTACGTGGTTTCGCTTCGTGGACCGAGCGGTGCGCCCGTCTCAGTGGATTGCTCTCGTGCCCGAAGCTGCTCGCGCAGTTTCTTGAGTCCCCGCTCCTGTTGCGCGATGCACAACCGAAGGCCCTCGCGTTCGAAGAAGAGCGCTTGGACCGCGTCGAGACTTATGCCCGGGTTGGCTTTTCGCTCAAGTCGGCTGAAGAGAAACGGGGGTCTATGCGCTGGGTAGAAGTGACACATCCAGTCCTTGAGATCCACGTGCCGTATCGCGACGCTTGGATCGTCGGGATTTGCGCCAATGCTACCCTCGACAGTGACCCCATTGATGGCTACGCGAAGTTCTTTGTTTAGGATGCCGTCATAGATGCGCTCGGCGTTGCGTCTCAGGGTGGGCCATTGAGGAAACTCACCGGGTTCCGGAAGCCGACGACCGTTCAGGACCTCGAGAATTCGAGGCTCATGCCGCGTGAGACCGCTTAAGCGGATTGCCGCCTCGATTGGTCGATATAGGACCATCGAGCGAGGTGGCAATGAGGGCGCATGGGCCACGATCTCTCACTCCGAATCCTCGTGCGTCTCACGGCGAGTTCGCTCGGCGGCGTGGGCGCTTGCCGCGCGGGTCGCTCCTTTTCGACCGGCGCTGTTGCCGCCGCACGAGAGTGCTCGTATCGGACTCAAACCGCTGCAGACCGATGCCGTACCACACCGCAGGCTCGCCTCGTTCTCGTTCGGCGGCGCAGGAATGGAGATATCGGTCGAACCACTTTAGGAATGCCATGCCCTTGCGATCGACCATTCGGTCGATCTCGGGGACCTTGCGGATCGGCACGTCAGCCCGCTCTGCAATCCGATAGAACCATGACGGAGTGGTGAACGGGTTGTCGAGGTTATGCTCGAGCGCCCTCAAGGTCTGGACGAGTGCTCGTAGGCTCCAAAACGAGTTCGCCTCCGGCGTGTGGCGAGTCGAGACCCATCGGCGAACGACCCGATAGCCTTTGCCCGACCGTGCGACCGCCCCGGTGTACGTGAGGTACTCGACGACCTCCCCAACATCGAGCGTGCGGCTGATGCGTCGGGTGAGCGCCGCCACGGAGCGGCGGCCCCATTTCGGTAGCACAAGCGGACGGCCTTGCGCATCGGAGTACTTCGGGTCCGTGCACCACTCGGCGAGGACCTGCGTCGCGAGTGCGACCTTGCGGATCAACGCCGATTCATCGCGTTTTGCCCGATTGTCCGCTACAGGGCTATCGGCCTGAAGAACTCTTTCGGCTACTCGGTGTAACTCGCCGGCGAGATCCGATCGGGAGAGTCCGCATCGGAGAAGAATCCGCACCTCGCGCTCAATTGATTCGCGGGCTGCCTCATCCAACGACGGCACTGATGGGGAGCGGCTCTCCATCGTCGCCGCCGGCGGGCGGACTATGGGACTCAATCGCGGATCACCCATGTCTCGAGTGCCTCACTGCTTTCGGTGCGTTTCGCGAGCTTGCACCGATCCAACATTACTCTAGTCTTCGAACGCGAACGCCGCAAACCCGACGAGTACCGTGGGCTCTGATCCCGCCAGGCCTTCCCGGCGTTTAAGATATGCATCAATGCGCGCAAGGAGATTATCGCCTTCGCGCTTCATATACCGGTGCACCGTCGGAAGGGCCGAAACAGGAATACGGCTGTTAAACGCGACGCGCTCAAGCAGCGCCTCACGCGGATCACTTGTATGGAGGTTATGCTCGATCGTACCCAACAGTGCGCGGGCGGACATCAGGGTGTGCGCCAAAGCGGCGCGAGGCTGGTCTTTGAAAGACACGAAGCGCCGGGCGGGTTCGTACCAGGGGCCGCGCCGCCGTACGGCACCGGATTGAACCAAGGCGCGTGCGATGAGGCGGGGGTCACTGCGCCCCGAGGCGCGGCGGATGAGCTGTGCAAGACAAGGACCGCGCGCTCGCAGCCTCAACCGGGAGGGTTGATGTGAGGCGTCGCGATACAGAGGGTCTTCGTGCCAAAGCGTCATGATGGTGGGTAGAAGAGTCGTATCCCATTGAATGCCTACAGCGTCGCTGCGTCTCAAACCGGGGGTCTTGCGTGCGCTCCCTTGAAGCTCCGTGCGAATCGAATCGTGCCGGCGACCTCCAGTGGCTACTGGTCGATCAGGGCGCGCGGCAGGTTGAGTCGCCGATCGCCTGCCCAGTGAGGGTCCGACCGAAGCCTTCCGTCGGGTAGAGCGGGACATAGTCAGCCAGCTCCTGCTCCGTTCGTATCTCTGCGCGAGGGTCTTTTTGCCTTGCGTGTCCGAGTCGGGGTGCGAATAGCATGCAAGGGCGATTCATCTTGGTCCTCGCCGGCCGGCGCCTGATAGACGTGTACCGACACCGCGACTTTCAATGCTTCCTTACGCGCACTCTCGCTCTTGGCAGTGTGTCGAGGATGGCGCAGGGTGATCCCGGTCGACTCGAGAAAGAGATCGGCATGTTCTTCAATCTCGGGCAGTACTACGCGAGCAGCCTGTGCATCGAGCTGCCCACACTCAATATGACGCGCGTAGGCCGGTGCCTCGGGGTGCTCGAGGTTATGAATGAGCGTTTTTATGTACCGAGCGACTTCCTCCCCCAGCGCCTCGATGCCCCCGACATCCCACCTTAAGTTCGCGCAGGTGCGACGGAGCGCCTTGATGCGTCCGTCCTCGAGCTTGCGCGCGGCGCCAGCACGGATGAGTTCTTTCAGGATGGCGGCCGGGTTCGTATCCCCGCTATAGCGCCGAGCGAGTGCGGTAAAAGAGCGGCGCGCGCCTTTCGACTTGAGCGTGGCCGGGCTACCAGTGTCCGGGTCGAGAAATTCCGGATCTTCGTGCCACCCGGTAAGCACACTCTCGGCGCGCGAATGACCGCGCTGTACCGGGGGTAATACCCCCGGGGGCTGTGCGAGGTAGGTAGTAATTTCCGGGCGTGTGAGTCCGGTTGCGGCTGCGATCCGGGAGACGTTCGGCCGGCCACGGCTGCCGGTTCGCCTACCCTTAATGGCTGCCCGCACGTACGCGAGTTTCGCAAGTCCGTGAAACTCTCCGATCCCAACCCGTGCTTCAACGAGGACGCGTGATAGGGGTAGGAGGATGCGCAGTGCCGCATCGTGTACAGCCTGCTTGATTTCAGGGCCGCTCACGGCGGCGGATCTCGGTTGATAGCGGGAGTAGGGGAGCCTGGATCAGCTCGGCGCCGTACCTTGATTGTATGGTCTTGCACCTGATGGTTTCCGCGGTTAAGGGTGCGATTGAAACCATCGTAAGCCAACTTAAATAAAATGCAAATTATTTCCCAAATTTATGGGATCCAGCGAATCACATATGGAACCCAGGATTCGGGGTGTCACATACGTGACTTCCGCGCCAGACGCCGCGTGGGCCAGGGAAAACTGCGACCCTGCAGGGTTTCGCCACTGCCGAGCTGCGGGTAGAGGCTGGCTAGGCGCTTGAAGCACGCAGCCCGTCTTTAGACGGTTTGACAGATCCAGAAGATCGTGCTCCGCGTTTCTCTCGCCGCGAACTCCTGACGAGATAACTCTCGGAGTCCAGGGGGCTAAGAAGTGGCCCGTTTGAGGAGATCCCTTAAACTCCGGTTCCTCAGCTTCGCGAACCAGTGCCCACACCTTCACCCTGAGTCCATCCGCAATACGCTCCGGCGTCGACAATTTCACGTCTTTGACTCGAGATAGGCAAAGCTAATGCAAGCGTGTCGGAGCACGAGCATCCTAAGGGGATCCTAAGGGAGGATGCGAAGGACATAGCAGGACGCGTACTGGGCCGTTTGAATACCAGGGGGCACAGGGGAATTAGGACGTGGACTGCTTCTCCGACGCATCGATCTCTTTCCATCACCATCAAACTGCCGATGTAAGTGTTGATGGCGATACCCCGAGTAGAGATTCCTCATCCCCTCGTTTCTGCAGCTGAACGACGTCCCGGGTGTCATCCCGAGTGTAGCCTCGCGTGCGGCGGACGGAGTAGCAAGCCGACTCGTTGCGGGGAAATGAGCGGGCGGCCGGTGAGGCAGTGGGCGACAAAGGGAAATGTTGCGGCGAGATGACAGCTCGTGAACTACCCGGTCGCAACTCGGACTTAGTAGGAGCGAGTCGGCGTCGAAGTCTGACTATTGCAGTGGTCTCGCGTTGTGCTAGGCTAAGCTGCCGAATCAGATTGATGTCACGTGTGGTGGTGCGGCGTCGCCACACGTGAGAAAGGGAGGCGCCGCAGGGGGAGAGCGGCGCAATGAAGACACAAGCCGGATCATGGACTCCTCGATGCAGCGTTCCGCCTGAATTCACAGGTGCAGCGTCCTGCCATGTCGTCGGTGGAAAGCGACCACTAATCCCAGCGGTATCGCTCCACGCGGCACTAAGCACTTCGAATCGACGGCCCGACGATCGCGAACCGCATGTGGGAGCACACGACTCACCGCTGGCGAGGTGTCGACGTGGTCGAACTCAGCGCCTGAGGTATCGCGGAGCCAGTTAAGGAAGGGACCGCAGCCGAGTTTGGCGCCATGGGAGAGCCGGCCCGCAGTACAGTGTTGGTGAAAAGCGGTTGCGCCGCCTTTGACTGTTCTTTGTGCGGCCAAGCAACGCTCGAGAGGTCAGCCGGCGGGTGCATTCGCTGTATACAGGCGGAACGGCTACGGATTACAGGCCCGGACCGTTCATCAGCATTTCTGATGTAGGTCCTATAGACCAGGAGCAGGTAAGGGAGGGTCAACAGGTTAATGGACGAAAAGACCCCGTTTCAGCACCGCCGACTCTCTGTTCCCAACCAAGAGCAGGGGCCAAGTAGTGTAATGCCGAATCCGTATGAGCTGAGGCTCTCGGGTCGACACGAGCGTTTGCTTCGTCTGCACCAATGGGTGGCGGAGAATGGTGGCATCAGGCTTACTCTTGAGGAGGCTGCGAAGATCGCTTGTCTCGAGCCTCACCATTTCTCAAAGATATTTCACAAATTCGTCGGCGAAAGTTTTCAGGCGTGGCGGCGGCGCCTCAGAATTTCCTGGGCGGTCTTACTCATCGAGGGCGGCACATATTCCGTCGATGAGGTCATTCGGCTCTCCGGATATCGAGACCGTCGTGCGTTTGAGCGGGCAGTGAAGGCCTTGACGGGAGTGACACCTGGGCGCATTCGATCCGGCGAAGGCGGAGCTGATGCCTTCTGCGCCCTGCGGATGGGGGAGAAACACAACTAAAGCCGCAAAGACGACAACTGGAGCCGCAACGCACCTGTTCGTCGCGTGACAGCATATGCATCTGACGCCTGAGTTTCACTACCTCTCCCTTGTACTTGTATATGAGAGGCGGTCAAGAAATCGGGTGATTGGGAAGCACATGTTCATGCGGCGCCGATACACACCAACGGCGCTTCCGGGTTGACTCCGCGGATCTAGGCCGCGGAGGCTTTTTGCTCTCCCGGCTGGGGAATTGGTTGTCATCCGTGATTAAGGGCTGATTAAGGGCTCACTTCAGGACCACGCATATGACGACGGTCAGCAGCGGCCAAACCGAGTATGTGTCCTCCGGCCAGGTGGTCAGCGGTACTGTCGTTTTGGGCGGCGGGACTCTCTATGTCTCCTCCGGCGGCGCGGCGAGCGCCACGGCACTGAGCGGTGTATTTGACGACTACGGAACCGCAAGCGGAACTGTCCTCTTTGGAGGAGGCGTCGAGAACGTCTTGTCGGGTGGCAGTACGGTGTCGACGACCCTTGAGGGCAGCACGTACCAGTACGTGAACGCAGGCGCCACGACGACCGGGACGGTGCTGACGGGCAACTACAACAGTCAATTCGTCTCGAGCGGAGCGAGTGCCACCGGGACGGTGTTGAGCGGTTACGCGGACGATCAGTACATTTCGGCGGGTGCGATCGCTGTCGGGACAGAGGCCGTAGGTACCTACAGTACCGAAGTGGTGAATGGATCGGCGAGCGGCACGACGCTGCTGGTGGCGGGACGTTCTCGGGCACGCTCGCGAGCGGCGCCACCGAGCTCGATGAAGTGGTTTCCTCGGGCGCCACGATCAGCAATGAGACGATCACGAGCGGCTTCACCCAGGAC
>Ga0335073_10001058_pt1 | contig 36400 bp, 29 predicted proteins | sample Lox_Sample_22_FD_207093 | JGI IMG/M metagenome (GOLD analysis project Ga0335073, IMG submission 207093) | Soil microbial communities from Loxahatchee National Wildlife Refuge, Florida, United States - Lox_Sample_2.2 | ecosystem: Environmental > Terrestrial > Soil > Wetlands | place: USA... | reverse complement strand
GTGTTTTCCGTTGCAGGGCGAGCATCGTTTCGTGGTCCCGCCGCGCAGCCATTGGCCTCCGCCGGCGTCGGCCAAGGTGCGCTGGAAAGGCGCGCGCTTCGTTTCCTTGAACGTCGTCGACGATCTGCTCAGCGGCCGCGCGCTTTCTGAAGACGCCTGGTCGGTGGATGGTCCCAGCGAATGCCTGGTGCCGCAAGGATCGCAAGGCCCATTTCGGATTTCGGTTCGATCGAGCGCCGCGGTCGACCGCTTCGGCGAATCGGTCGCGCCGCATTCGACCGCGTGCCTCGAATTCGCGCCGCACGCGGGATTGTGGATGGGCGTGCAATTCCAGAACGCGGAAGCCGCCGAAAAATGGCGCGGTCCCATCGAAGCGGCGCTGCGGCTGCTCGCCGATTCCGGCTTCGGCGGCGAACGATCGAACGGCTGGGGCCGCGCGGCCATCGCCGTTTCACAAGACGACCTGAACATGTTTCCGCCGGTCGAATCCGCCGAAACCGCCTGGTGGATGCTGTCGTTATTTCACCCCTCGCCCGAAGATTCGATCGACTGGAAGCGCGGCAGTTACGCGCTGACCACGCGCGGCGGACGCGTCGAAGCGTTCGGCGACGCGAAAAAACCGACGCGCATGATCGCCGAAGGATCGGTGCTGGTCGCCTCCAGCGAACCGCGCGGCGCGGCCAGCGACGTCGCGCCGGAAAATTTCCCGCATCCCGTTTATCGGGCCGGCTTCGCCGTCGCGGTCCCCATCCCGTGGAGGGCATCGTGAATTCCTCACTGGCCCCCGTCTCAACAGACGGGGCTATACGGTGCGCTACAACCCCGCCAGCAATGGCGGAGGCAGGATTTTCGGCCAGATGAACTATCGCCTCACCTGCCTTACCCCGACCCTCATCGGCGACGGCCAGAAGCTCGCGCCCATCGATTACATGGTCTGGAAGGATCACGTCAACGTCCTCGATCAACGCAGAATTTTTCGTCTGTTGGCCAAGGGTCCGCGGCTCGACGGCTATCTCGCGCAGCTCAAGAAAGCGGAAAAACTCGACTTCGCTTCCTGGGGCGGATTCGCGCAGAATTTCGCCGGACGCCGCATCCCCTTCGAACATTCGAGCGCCATTCCGTTCTGGGAACGCGCGCGCGCGGAAAATCTCTTTATCCCGACCTTCGCCGTTTCCCCTTCGGGTCCCTATCTTCCCGGCACCGCGATCAAAGGCGCGCTGCGCACCGGCGCCGTATTCGAGCGCTGGAGCGAAGCCACCATGCGCGACCTCGCCGCGCGCCTGGCCGACGATCGACTGCCGCGCAACCCGGCCGCCAAAGCCGAAGACGCCGTGCTCGGCGGAGCCGGCCACAGCCGCATGCGCCGCGTGTCGGCCGCCGATTCCGCTCCGATCACGCATTCCACCATGCAAGTGTATCTGTTACGTGTGGCGACGCTGGTGGCGCGCGGGCCGAAGTTTGAATTGGGGTGGAAATCGCCGCGCGGCTCGGTCGATTCGCGCCATCTCGAAGAAGCCACGCCGATTTTCGCCGAAATGGCCGCGCCGGGAACGGCCTTTCTGGGGGAATGGCGCGAAAAATCCGCGCAGGATCGCGGCAAATTGTTCCAGGCGAGTAATAAACACGCCTCCGCGCTGATCGCGAAACAAAAAGACTATGCCGCCGTGGCCGGTTTGCCCTATCTGGGCGCGACTCTGGCGGCGCTCGAAGGCCGCGCCGGCGAAATCGGCGAGCGCAGCGACGTGTGCCTGCTGAGCATCGGCTGGGGCGGCGGTTTGCTCGCTAAATCCGCTTATTTAAATACTCAAGATGAGTCTTACCGGCGGATTTTAAGACACGTTCCTTTGTATCAAAAAGCGATTGAATCCGGCCTGCCATTTCCCAAAACGCGCCGCATTCTTTTTCAGCAGAACCAGCCGGCGAGCTTGCCCGGATGGGTCATGCTCGAAGTGGCGTAAGCCGCCGTAGGACTGTAGTACAGGTCCCAATCCCAACAAAAAGGTATAGATGCGTGAAGATTTTGCATGTTACTATCGATTAGTAATTACGAGGGGTCGTAAGAACCCCCAGCGGAGGACGGCGGTTCACCCAAATGTATAACGCATTTTACGGCTTCTCGGAGAGCCCTTTCAGTCTCAGCCCGGATCCGGCCTTCTTTTACCGCAGTGAGCAGCATGAAGAAGCCCTGGCCAATCTGATCTACGGCGTGCAGGCGCGCAAGGGATTTATCGTGCTGTCGGGCGAGGTCGGCACCGGAAAGACCACCATGCTCGAATGCCTGCGCGATTATCTCGACGCGCAGTACATCGAGTTTGCGTTCCTGTTCAATTCCCGCGTCAACGTGGATCAATTTTTTGAGATGATCGCCTACGATCTGGATCTGCACTGCGCGCGAACCTCCAAAACCGAAGTGTTATTCGCGCTGAACCAGCTGCTGGTGGAGCGCGCGCAGGACGGCAGCACGGTGGTGCTGATCGTCGATGAAGCGCACAACCTCGAATGGGAAGTTTTGGAAGAGATTCGCCTGCTGGGCAACCTGGAAAATCGCAACGGCAAGCTGCTGCAAATCATTCTGGCCGGCCAGCCCGAGCTCGACCGCAAGCTGGACGCGCCCAATCTGCGGCAATTGAAGCAGCGCATCGTGCTGCGCTGTCACCTGGATCCGTTCACGCTGCGCGACGCCGTCGAATATATCGAATCGCGGCTGGAGCGCGCCGGCATGCCCCATCAACGGATTTTTTCCGAAGAGCTGATGGCCGAAATTCATCTTCGCGCGCAAGGCATTCCGCGCCTGATCAACGCCCTGTGCGACAACCTGCTGCTCACCGGCTTCGCGGTGGAGCAGAAGGTGTGCACCGTCGAAATGCTGGACGAGGTTTGCAAGGACATGCGTCTCGATTGGCCCGGCAGCCGCCGCACGCGCGCCCGTTTCGCCAGCGAAACCTTGGAACGAACACCGTACTGAGTGGCGGGAAGTGGGCGAAGCGGCCAACCTGGTGCGGGCCGCATCGGCCGAATTTCCGCCCCGCGTCGCAGCCTTTGAGATCGAGGTGTAACAGAAGGATTTAGGATCCCTGATTTAAAATATAGATATCATGCGATTTTTTCTTTCTGTTCTGGCCGCCGCATCGCTTGCCTTCGCGGCCCCCAAGTGCGATCCCGATAACGGAGGCCTCCAGCTCCCCGCCGGATTCTGCGCGCTTCTCGCCGCCGATAATCTCGGTCCCGCGCGCCACCTGGTGGTGGCTCCCAATGGCGACGCGTGGGTCGCCCTGCAAGGACGCAACGGAACCGGCGGCGTGGTCGCGCTGCGCGACAGCAACGGCGACGGAAAATTCGACGTTAAGGAACATTTCGGAGAAATCAGCCTCACCGGCATCGCGCTGCGCAACGGTTATCTGTACGTGGCCGGAATCCACACCGTCGAGCGTTATAAAATGACGCCCGGCGAATTGAAACCCTCCGCCGCGCCGGAAACCGTGGTCGAGGATCTCGAAGGTTACCGCGAGCACGGGGACAAAGGCATCGCCTTCGACGGCAAAGGATCGCTGTACGTCAACGTCGGCGCGCCCTCGAACGCCTGCCAGGCGCGCGACCGCATGCTGCACTCGCCTGGCCAGGACCCCTGCCCGATTCTCGAAAAACACGGCGGCGTCTGGAAATTCGACGAAAACAGACTCGGCCAGAAGCAGGATGACGGCGTCCGTTTCGCCACCGGCCTGCGCCAGTTCCCGGCCCTCACCTGGCACGACGGCGCGCTGTACATCGTGATGAACAATCGCGATCAGCTCGACGTGCTGTGGCCGGGCATGTTCACCGCGAAAGAAAACGCCACGCGTCCGGCCGAGCCGATGTATCGCGTGACCACCGCCGGCGCGAATTTCGGCTGGCCCTATTGTTTTTACGACTATCAGCAAAAGAAGCTCTTTCTGAATCCGGAATACGGCGGCGACGGCAAAAAGGTGGGACGCTGCACCCAATTCGAGCTTCCGATCGCCGCGTTTCCGGCGCACTGGGCGCCGGTCGACGTGATGTTTTACAGCGGCACGCAATTTCCCGCGAAATATCGCGGCGGAGCCTTCATCGCCTTTCACGGCTCATGGAATCGCGCGCCGGAACCGCAGGACGGCTACAACGTGACCTTCCAGCCGTTCGCGAAGGACAATCCCTCGGGCAAGTTCGAAATTTTCGCCAGCGGATTTGCGGGAAAGACTCCGCTGATGGCTCCCAATGACGCCTGGGCGCGAGCCGACGGTGTCGCGCAGGGGCCGGACGGCTCGCTGTACATCACCGATAGTCAAAAAGGCAAAATCTGGCGCGTATTTTACCGTCCGTGATGTAGATCAATTTCGCAAATGGCGCAGCCGCGCGGAAGGCGGAGCGAGCCTCGGCCTGGTCTCCCGCGTCTCCGCCGATTCGACGGGATTTCTGCCTTCTCCTCCATGAGTTTATGCAGCGCGTTCGCCGTTCCAACGTGGAGCCGCGATTTATTTTGTGAGCAAAGAGATCGCATGCTCCGAAATGAGAGAATCGATTCCACCGAAGCCGGCATCCTAGGCCCCGCCGGCGCCAGGTGTGCGTGTCATGGCGTTTGCCGGAGTTCGTAAACCGGATCGAGGAGCTCCTTTAAAACAATTTTATTGGCTGATGTAAACATAAAATGCATTGCTGACCGACGCGCCGACCTCCAGGTAGAACGCCTGCTCGAACGGCGCGCCGGAATAAGGCGGGATCTGAAAATTGATCTGGGTGATTCCGTTGACCAGTCCCGGAGCCGCACCCGCGTAGCTGACGTTGACCTGCGAATCGGGCGGCAAAAGCGCCCCGGAGACGAGCGGCTGATCAAGAATGGTGCAGGCGCAGTATGTCGTCTGCGCGCCGGACGCGACCTGTCCGTCAACGGTTGAAAATGTGCCGGCGTTGTCTGCCCAGACGGTCACGAAACTCCCCGCCTTTGCCGGATTCGCCGCCGAATTAACCGTGCCATCCTGATTCATCGCCGCGGGAAAAACCTCCGGCGGCTGGGAATCGACGGCCATGCGAAACGCCGGGAGAGCCGTCCCGTTGACGGTCAGATTCATATCGACAATGCTGTCGAGCGATAACTCCACCGGCGCGACCGCGTTGATCTGCGTCGCGGAAACATATAGCAGCGGCGCGGCGACTCCGTCAATCAACACCTCGACGCCCGCGACCGTCGTCGGGACTAACCCCTGCGAATTCAACTGCGAGCTGACGCCGGTCGCCGGACCGAGATTCAATCCGTAAATCGAAAAGACTTCGGCGGCGGAAACACGGCCTGAAAGCGATCCGGCGCCAGTGGCGTTGGTTACGCCGAAAATCTGCGGCGCGGCGGATTCAAACGCTGAGGATGGCGGCGAAAAGCTGGAAACCAGTTCCGCGTAGCCTGCGGTATGCAGTGCGCCGCCGCTGTCGAAGGCGAGCGCTCCCGCAACCATGCCGTTCGGGAACCGTTCGCCGTAAACTAACGCCGAACCCGAGGAATTGAATTCGGCCAGAAATTCGTCGCCGCTGGACCATCCCGTGGAGATGGGAAAATCGGCCGAAGACGTGCCGCCCGAAACCCACGCGTGGCCGTTCGCGTCGACGGCGACCGTGTTCACGGAGCTTCCGCCGAGAAACGTCGCCCAGACCATCGCGCTTCCAGCCGGGTTCAGCTCTGCTATGAAACCAGACTCTGGCGCAGGGCTCGATCCGGCGCCGGGCAGCGTGGTTTGAAACGAGCCCGGCGTTGCGGGAAAATTGGGGTCGTTGGTCTCACCGGCAATATAGGCATCGCCCGCCGAATCGACGGCGATCGCGTGGACCAGATTCCCAGGATCATACGATGGCCCCGCCCGAATCTCCGCCGAGCCGAGAAAGGTCAGGTACGCGATCCCATCGCCCGCGGAGCCGATCTTCAGGATAAATGCGCCGATGCCCGTGGTTAGAAGCGCGCCGGGGGTTCCACTGATCCCACCGAGGTTGGTGTTCGCCGCGATATACGCGTTGCCTGCCGGATCGACGGCGACCGCGGTTCCGCCCGCGCCGTTGATAGAACAGGTATTGAACGGCAGGCAATCGCTGATCGAGGGAACGATCCCGCCGGCGTAAATAATGCTGCTTCCGTCGGCGGCGATTTTCGCGAACCAGGCCGCCGAGGGTCCGTTGTTGACCACCGGATCGTTCGGCAGTCCGGGCGTGTGCGGATAGTCCGAAGCCCACGTCGTTCCGGTGACGTACACATCACCCTGCGAATCAACCGCGACGCCGCTCATCTCGCTCGCCCCTTCGGTCCCGCCGAGATACGTTGAAAGCAGAATGCTGCCGTCGGGCGCGAACTTTACCAGAAATCCCGTAAGGTTGCTGTACGCTCCGGGAGCGCTCTGCAACGGATGCACCAGCGGGAAATTCGTGAGCGGAGTTTCGCCCACAACAAAAATATTTCCGTTGGAATCGACGGCGATCGCTCTCGCGAGGTTCACCGGCTGCGCGACGGACGGCGGAACCTTGCCAAAGCTGGCGAGCAGCGCTACGTTTCCACTGGGATCGATCTTTGAGACGAACAAATCCGTGCTGGAGCCGAAATAGCGGGTTCCGGTGGCGTAGGTGTTGCCAGCGGAATCCGTGGCCAGCGCGGCGACGCTGTAGGTTGCCGACGGATCGCCAAGATAAGTCGTATAACTCGCCGCCGAAAGCGCGCAGGAAAACACAAAAAGCCAGAAAATCCGCACAGAAATTTTCTCCGATCGGGCGCGGGGGTTGGTCAAAGTTTAACAGAAGCAGGTCAGATTTTTTGCAACGTCGAACGCCGGGCCGCGCTTCGGCGCTTGCCGCCACGGCGCGGTGGATGGCTGGGTGGCCGAGATTTACGACGTCACGCCACTCAAACAAGCGCAGCACAACGTGATAGAAATGAATCAGGAGCTGAAGCGCTGCGCTGCACGCGCGCGGGGGCCAAATCTGGGTGGAATCGACGCCCGGGACGGGTTCCACGTTTATTTTCACTTTGCCCGAATCGGCGCTGATCGCGCGCGAAGCGGCCGCAGTCAACGGAAGGTCCAATGAGCACGCCGCATTATAGAATCCTGGTGGTGGAGGATAATCCCAACGACGTCGAACTGCTGCGGATGGCTCTCCACGAAGCGGACGTGGATTTCGAGTTCACCGTGATCGACGACGGAGGCGAGGCGCTGGCCTTCGTCGAAAAACAGTCGCGGCCCGAGTCGCGCCCCGATCTGGCCATTCTCGATTTGAATCTGCCGCGGCGCGACGGCGTCGAGGTGCTCAACGGAATGCGGGCCAATCCGCTGTTTTCCGACGTGCCCGTGGCCGTGTTCAGCTCCTCGTCGCTGCCGCGGGAGCGGGCCCGCGTGGAAGCGCTGCACATTCGCCGCTACATCCAAAAACCCACCGATCTCGACGAGTTTCTGAAAATCGGCGGCGCGGTGAAGGAACTGCTGTCGGAGACCTCCGAATCGCATTAAACTTGAGGAGATTGCTGTGAAACTCGGCATCCGCCGCTCCCTGCGGGCGGCCGGGGTACTTCAGAGCCTCTTAGATACTGAATGTCGCGGATTTTGGTGATCGAGGACAACGCGGCGGATATCGATCTGTTGAAGCGCGCCTTCGCTCATGGCGCCGAGGTGCTGACGCGTTACCGCACCCATCCGCGGCTGCGCGGGGTGCCGCTGGCGGTGTTCACTTCCTCGGGTTCACCCGCGGAAAAAAGACACGCCATGACCATCGGCGTCGACGCGTATTTGCGCAAACCGATGGAGCTCGACGAGTACATGGCGCTCGGCGCCGCGTTTCGGGAAATGCTCGATCAAGGCAAATGACCCGGCCCGTTCTGCTGCATTACCACATCCTTAAAAACGGCGGCTCGACCATCGAGGAGATTTTGCGGCGCAGCCTGGGCGGCGCCTTCTTTTCCTTTGACCATCCTGATCGCGATGCGGAAATCAAGCCCGCGGAGCTGCTTTTATTCCTGAATCAGCATCCTGAAGCGAAGGCGTTTTCAAGCCATCAGATTTTTTATCCGGTACCACAAGCGCCGGGATTTTTGTTCTTCGATATCTGCTTCCTGCGCGATCCCTTCGACCGCATCCGCTCGATTTACGATTATTTTCGCGGCAAGCCGGCCGAAGACGATCCGATCCGTCTGCTGGCGCGGCACAATTCGCTGCGCGATTTCGTGCGCCGCCTGATCGAGCAGATGCCGTGGACCGTGAACGACGTGCAGGTGAATCTTCTGGCCAGCGGCCTGGTGAACGACACGCCGCGCGGCGCCGAAGATCTGGAGCGCGCTACGCGGCGGATGCTCGAAACGTCGTTTCTGGGGGTGGTTGATTGTTTTGACGAGAGCTTAGTCGCGGGCGAGTATGCGATGCGGACGATCTTTCCGGCGCTCGACTGCGCGCAGGAGCGCGTGAACGATTCCGCGCGGCCCGGCAGCACGTTGGAGGACCGGCTGGAGCGCTTTCGAGTCGATTGCGGCGAGGACGTTTTTTCGGAATTATCGCGCCTGAATGAGATGGACGTCGAGCTTCTGCGCCGCGCGCGCGCCGAAATTCGCCGCCGTTTTGAAGCGACGCCCGGCGCCGGCGAGCGCCGGCGCGAGATCCGCGAACGAACGCCTGGCGTGAAGCCGCGCGCGGCGCGGGCGTCGCAGAAAATCTCCACATCCGCGCCCGGAACTTTGACGCGATGGACGCGCGGGCTGCGATTTCTCGCCGATTTTACCGTGTCGCGCGCGGTGCGCCGCTGTTTCGATGCCAGTTTTTACGGCGGTTCGCTGTGGGATTTCGTCACGCGCGGCGCATTTGAAGGACGCAATCCGCATCCGCTGTTCGATACGAATTTTTATTTGAGCCAGTGCGCGGAACGGCCACCGGAAAATGCGCTGTCGCATTATTTGAAGCACGGCGGGCGTCCTCACCCGCTGTTCGATCCGGAATATTACACGCGCCGTTATCCCGACGTCGCCGGAGCGCGGATCCATCCGTTCGAGCATTACCTGCTGCACGGCTCGGCGGAAGGCCGCCGGCCGAACGCGTGGTTCGATCCGGAATTTTACCTGGCCGCATGCCCGGAGGCGCGAAAGGAAAAATTTCCGCTGGCGCATTTTGCCGAACACGCGGCGGCCAATCCGCATCCCCTGTTCGATTGCGAATCGTACCGGCGCGTGCATCCGGAAATCGCGGCGAATCCACTGGCGGATTTTCTCGCGCGGCGGGAGAATCCCCCGGATTTATCGGGCGTTCGCGTGGTCCGCCTGGAGTTCGATGAAATCGAGCTGCCGGTGTCGCTGCCCTCGTCCGAGCCGCGCGCGGCTTCCGGCGCCATGGTCTGGCTCGATGAATGCGGCCGCAAGAAGTTTTCCGGCCCCGCGCATCTGGCGCGATTTTTGGAGTGCGTCCGCTACGATCAGCTCGCGGCGCAACTCCTGAAAAACCCCGCCAAGGATCATTAGCAGGGGTGCTCAAAAAGGGGGAAGCAGCCTTTTAATACGCCAAATCAGGGGTTTCGCTGCATCTCGACTCGGTGTTTTTGCTTAGGCCGATTTCGAGGGACCTCTGTTATCGTTGACTCGTGGAGCTTGCACGAGTTTCCAATCAACACGGCGGAACAGCGGGCACGATGCGCGGGTTCAACCTGTTCGGCGTGCCGGTGCGGCTGCATTTCACGTTCCTGCTGCTGGTGGTGTTCCTGGTGGTCACCGACCTCGGCAGCGGCCAGGCGGTCAGCAGCTACGCGCTATTCCTGGTGGGGCTGTTCGCCAGCGTGCTGCTGCACGAAACCGGACACGCGACCGTCGCCAATTGGTTCGGCGTCCGCACCACGGAAATTGTGATGTTCCCCATCGGCGGACTTTCGCGCATGGAGCGCATGCTGCGGCCGAAAGAAGAGCTGTGCATCGCCGCGGCCGGTCCGCTGGTGAACGTGCTGCTCTCGGCGGGAATTTTCGCTTACATGTATCACGAACGAATCGCCGTGCCGATTACCGCCAGCGATCTGCTGAAGCCCACCGACGCGAACGTGCTCGCGCGGCTGGCTTATGGAAACCTGCTGCTGGCGGGATTCAATCTGCTGCCCGCGTTTCCCATGGACGGCGGCCGGCTGTTGCGCGCGCTGTTGAGCCTGATTCGCCCCGAGGATCAGGCCACGCGAACCGCGGCCTGGATGGGCCGCATGCTGGCCATCAGCATGGGACTTTACGGACTGCTCGCGGGCCAGTTCATGCTGGTGTTTTTCGCGTTTTTCATCTATCTGGGCGCGGCGCAGGAAAGCGCTGCGGCGATGGGCCGGACGCTCTCGAACGGCATCCCGGTGCGCGCCGCGATGATGACCGAATTTCACACGCTCGACCACGGCAACACCATTCGCGACGCCGCCAATCTTCTGCTGGCGACTTCACAGCAGGATTTCCCGGTGCTGCATGGCGATCAGGTGGTCGGTTTGCTGGGCCGCAATCTGCTGCTGAAATCGTTGGCCGCCGAAGGTCCGGATGCATATGTCGCGGGGGTGATGGATCGCGAATTCGTGTCGCTCGAACCCTCCGACGATCTGGCGCAGGTGCTGCCGGTGATGGCTCGCGCCGGCCGCTGCGCGCTGGTGATGGATCAGACCAAACTGCTCGGCCTGCTGACCACGGATAACCTCTCCGAATTTCTGCTGTTGCGGCGATTCGGCATGGAGCCGGTGGTTTAAGGCGCAAAGACCCTGTCGCACACGGACCGGTACCCCCGACTCCGACGCCGCCGTCCACGAGGCGCGCCCGTAGGCCCCCTATCGGGAGCTCGGAAACTCACGGGCTTTTCTACGGGATCACCAGCAAAAGAGCAATATTTTCAATAAAATCGCGGAGCGCCGCCGAGAGTCTTTATTTTTGTCAAGCATTAAGCTATAATGTGTGTGTCGGTGTATAAACGGAACGGTTTAACACGCCGCGCACCGACCCCGCCGGAAACGGCCCTCACCCAAGTGTGGGGATAATCAAGAGGCCCGGTTACGAACGAAAACGGCTCCCGTGAAAAGGAGCCGTTTTCATTTTGAGGCATTGTAGAGCACGACCGCAAAGCCAATCGACTTCGGGTGTTTTCTGGGGCGGTTGCCACGGTACGCGGCATCGCGGGGATAAGCGCTCTGAACAAATAAATTCAGTGTCCCGTTTATTGAAGACTTCGACGCTTTAAAATACACTTCGTAGTCAACGTTGTTGCCTTGGTCGTCGACTACGTGAAGGGTGAAAAAATTGTCTCGATCCGCTTCAAAACACTTCGCGCCCATCAGGTTTTTGACGATCGCCGGGAGTTGAAGCGATAAGTTATACCGGCGGAAATCGAACACGCGGGTTTCTCGATCGTCGCCGTACTCCAGTGCGGGATCAATCGTTTCACCCGCCCCGCTCCGCGTGAAGCAATGCAGTGAATATAAAATATTCACGCGATACCCGCGCGGCGGAAGAAGCCCCTTCGCCGGCTGAAAATAAAAATGCACTGACGGGTGCAAATGGCTTAAGTCGTAGGTCTGCCCATTATGGATGAAGGGTTTCCACTGCACGGATTTGTTTAGGATAGTGGATTCCCCAATGCGGTATGACGCCTCCAATAGTTCACGCACGTTGCAAGTGCGGCCCGCTGCCACGGCGGCCAGTGGCGGCGTGCAGGCGCAGCGCCTTGTGAACACGGCCCCGGCTATACCGCCAGAGCTACAGCATCTGGAGCCGCGGCAGGATCACCTTGGAAGGCTTAGAGCATTGGCTTAATCTGTGATCAATTACGATCGCCGCTATACAATGGCTTCATGCTGAAACTCCCGCTGCTCTTGCTGTTTTCCGTCGCGGCCTTAGCGCAGAATCCGCTCGACGGACTCAGCGCGGCGGAATATCAGCAGGTCAAGACGATTCTGAACTCGGCCGGAAAATTGACCGCGGCCACGCGATTCAACACCGTCTCTTTAGAGGAGCCGGCCAAAACCTTCGTGCGCGCATGGAAGCCGGGCGAACCGTTTCCGCGCCGCGCGCTTGCCGTCGTCACCGAGCATGGAAAAAGCTACGAAGCGCTGGTTGATCTGAACGGCTCGAAACTCGTTTCCTTCAAGCCGATCACCGGCGAACCGCAGATTCTGCTCGAAGAAATTATCGGCGCCACCGATATCGCGCTCTCCGATCCGCGCATGATCGCCGGTCTGGCCAAACGCGGACTCAAACCGGACCAGGTTTTCTGCCAGCCGCTGACCGCCGGAAATTTCGGCACGCCGCAGGAATCGGGCAAACGCCTGATGAAGGTTCCCTGCAATCTGAAGCCTTCGGGATCGAATTATTTCTCGCAGCCCATTGAAGGACTGTTCGCGACGATTGACCTCAAATCGAAAAAAGTAATCGCGGTCACTGACACCGGCGTGGTCCCGGTTCCGTCGTCCGATTGGGGATACACGGCCAAAGAAGTCGCCGGCTACACTTCGCCGCGCGTCGCGATGAAACCGCCGGCGACCGTCACGCAAACCGGATCGGGAAACGTGACCATCGACGGCAGCCGCGTTCAGTGGGACATCTGGCGATTCCATCTGCGCGTGGATAAGCGTCCGGGCGTGGTGTTGTCATTGGTTGATGTGCGCGACGGCTCACGCTGGCGATCGGTCGCCTATCAAATGAATCTCTCCGAAGTTTTCGTTCCCTATCAGGACCCCGATAAAGGCTGGTATTTCCGCACTTATATGGACAGCGGCGAGTACGGCTTCGGAAATTTTTTAAGCCCGCTCAAAAAAGGCGTCGATTGCCCGGCCTACGCGGCCTATCTGCCGATGACGCTCTCCGATGATCGCGGCGATCCGCTGGCGATCCCCGATTCGGTCTGCGTTTTCGAGCGCAGCATCGGCGATCCGGCGTGGCGGCATTTCGAAATTTTCGCGCAGTCGCCCGATAAGATGGTTCCGGCCGAAGGACGCCCGGCGAGCGAACTGGTGGTGCGCTCGGCTTCCGAAGTCGGCAATTACGATTATTTGATCGATTACGTTTTCGAGCAGGACGGAACCATTCGCGTGGCCGTCGGCGCGACCGGAATTGACGCGGTAAAAGGCGTCGCGTCCAAATCGATGAAGGATGTGAGCGCCGCCGACGACACGCGTCACGGCACGCTGATCGCGCCGAACGTCGTCGCGCCTTTTCACAGCCATTTTTTCAATTTCCGGCTGGATCTGGATATCGACGGCGCCGAGAACAATTTTCTGCGTGAACGTTTGACGCCGCGGCGTGACCCCAACGCGCCGCGCAAATCGTACTGGTCGCTGGTGGACGAAAAGCCCGCCACCGAAATGGCCGCGCGCACGAAAATCAATCCGGCCACGCCGGCGCTTCTGGGGTTCGTCAATCCGAATGTGGATAGCGCGCTCGATCATCATCCCGGATACATGCTGGACGCTTCCGGCAGCTACGCCAATTCCCTGCTCTCGCCCGACGATCCGCCGTTCCGGCGCAACGCCTACGTCGCCTATCAGCTGTGGGTGACGCCCTACGATCCGAAGGAGCGCTACGCCGGCGGACGCTACGCGATGATGAGCGACGGCAGCGACACGCTGGCCGCCTGGGCCGGGCGCGACCGGCCGATCGGCAATCGCGATATCGTGGCCTGGTTCACCATGGGCTTTCATCACATCCCGCGCATGGAGGATTGGCCGGTGATGCCCACGCACTGGTCCAGTTTTTCGCTGATGCCGATGAATTTCTTCGCCACCAATCCCGCCCTGACGGTTGCCGGACATTGATGTTTAATGGGATCTTCGACCTGCGCGCGCTTCCCGAAGATTTTTACGACGATCCGTTTCCCTATTACCGCGCCTTACGCGAATCGGACCCGGTTTATCGCCTACCCGGCGGCGCGTATTTTCTGACGCGCTACGCCGATCTGGTCGAAATCTATCGCGACACGAAAACCTTCAGCTCCGATAAAAAAATCGAATTTCATCCCAAATTCGGCGATTCTCCGCTGTATGAGCACCACACCACCAGTCTGGTCTTCAACGATCCTCCGCTGCACACCAAGGTCCGGCGACTGCTGGTGGGCGCGCTCTCGCTCAAAGCGGTCGCGGCGATGGAGCCGGCCATCGTCGCGCTGGTCGGCCGGCTGCTCGACCGCATCGAAGAAGCCGGCCGCGCCGATTTGATCGCCGATTTCGCCGCGGCGATTCCGGTGGAAGTGATCGGCAATCTGCTCGATATCCCGCACGAGGATCGAGGCCCGTTGCGGCCCTGGTCTCTGGCGATTCTGAGCGCGCTCGAACCGAATCCTTCACCCGAAATTCTGCGCGCGGGAAATCAGGCTGTGACCGAATTTCTCGATTATCTGCGCACGCTGGTAGCCGGGCGCACGCGGCGTCCCGGCGATCCCGAAAAAGACGTCTTAACCCGCCTGATTCAAGGCGAATCGAATGAGCGGCTGAGCGAAAAAGAATTGCTGCACAACTGCATTTTCATCCTGAACGCCGGTCATGAAACCACCACCAACCTGATCGGCAACGGGTTGCAATTATTGCTCGAATGGCCGGAGGAACATGCCCGGCTGCGCGCCCATCCGGAGCTGATCACGGCGGCAATCGATGAATTTTTGCGAATGGAAAGCTCCAATCAGCTGGGCAATCGCGTGATGACGCGCGCGGGTGTAGTCGGCGGCGTGGAACTTGGCCCGGGCACGCAGCTTACGTTATGCATCGGCGCGGCCAATCGCGATCCGGAGCAGTTTCCCGATCCGGACCGGCTCAACGTCGCGCGCTCGCCGAACCGGCACCTGGCGTTCGCCTCGGGTCCACATCAATGCGCCGGGATGCACGTGGCGCGACTGGAGGCTCGCATCGCGATTTCAAGATTCTTAGAGAGATTCAAAAGCTACGCGCCCGCCGGCGCAGCGGTACGTTCGCGGCGCGCGCGTTTTCGCGGATTTACATCGCTGCCGGTCGAAATAACTCGCGATTAGGGCCCGCCTGGCCGGCTTGACAAGAGGCGGGCGGCGCGCCCGCCGCAGGCCGGGGGCCTGCCCCACCAAGATCGCTGATTTCCAGGACAGGAGACTGGCAGGGTGCTGAAAAAAGGGACACAGCAGCCTGTCCCACAAACCCGAATCACTCGGCCAGCAGCACGATTTCGACGCGCCGGTTGCTGGCGCGGCCGTCCCCGGTTTCATTCGACGCGCGCGGGCGATTGCTTCCGTCGCTCGATAGCGAAAGCCGCGATTCGGGAATCGCGTAGCGGCCGGTCAGCAATTCGAGCAGACGCAGACCGCGCGCGGCCGAAAGTTCCCAATTATTCGCGAAACGCCGATTGTGAATCGGCCGCGAATCGGCGTGCCCGATCAGGCTGACGCGGTTCGGCACGCGGCGAATCACCTCGGCAATCTGATCCACCACCGGCAGCGCGCTCGCGCTCACGCGATCGTCGCCGGAGGCGAACAGGATTTGCTGCGGCAAACTGATCACCAGGCCGCGCGGCTCTATTTTCGCGTCAATGCCGTGTTGCCGAAGCGATTTCTGCTCTTCCGTAAGCGGCGATGGCGCGGGTTTTGGCGCGGCCTCTGTTGATTGAGGAGCCGCGGCTTTCGGATGCGCCGGCAATCGCGCCGCCACGGCGATAAAAAAAATCAGCAGAATGGTCAGCACGTCCATGTAGCTGATCATCCACCGGTCGGATTTGCCATCCCCGCGGCGGATCAGGCCTGGCGCAGGTGACTGTCGAGGCGCTCGCGCACGAGCGACGGATGCACTCGATCGTACAGGCACAAAATTCCCTCCGTGATCAGCTCATGTTGTTCGAAGTTCTCCGCCGTGCGCGCGCGGATGCGAAAGGCCAGCGGCAACAGCACCAGGTTGGCCAGCCCCAGCCCGTAAATCGTCGAGACGAACGCTGTGCCGATTCCCGCCGCAACCGACGAAAGATCCGAAAACTGGCGCAAAACATCGATCAGCCCGACCACCGTGCCGAGTACGCCAATGGTCGGCGCGAATCCGCCGGCCACCTCCAGCACGCGCGCGTCATTTTCGCCCTGCCGCTCGCCGAGACGCATCTTGCTGTTCAGCGCGTCTTCGAGATCGGCGCGCTGCTGAACATCGATCGCCAGCGCCAGCGATTCTTTCAGAAACGGATCGCGCACGCCTTCGATCATGGTCTCAACCGCCAGCAGACCGTTCGCGCGAGCGTGCTTGACGAACGTCATAATTTCCTCAGCCAGCGCGGCATAGTCGATTTCGGGCGTGGAAAAAAGGCCAATCGCTTTGTTCATCGCCTGAATCAGCGCGGTGCGGGGCGTGGTGATGAACATCGCGCCGAGCGTTCCGCCAAAAACGATCAGCGCGCCGGTCGGCTGGAAAAAATAGGTCATGCGAACCCCGGTCGCGGCAATGCCGGCGAGCAGGGCTGCCGCCGCAATGGCGATTCCGGCGAACATCGACAGGTCGAGACGCCGGCGTCTGGCCGGTTCGCTCGGCAAATCCTTGATAACGGCTGCGGTGGTGGACACGAGCAACTCCGCGGGAAAGATTGGCACGTCATTCGCCATATCTAAGCGTAAGAAAACACGTGGTTGTGATCCGTGCGCGTTCCGTAACGGGAACCATCTTGAATCCGTCTGTTTTATAAATGACACGGCGCGAAATGATCATGGCCAGTCTTGCTCTGCCCTTGCTGGGTTCCGATTCGGGCGAGTTCTGGAACCAGAGAAAACCCGGCGAATGGACCAAGGACGAGCGCGGCCAGCTGCTGGCCGATTCCCCCTGGGCGCGAAAACCGGCGTTGAAGTTCAATGGCGGCCCGGGTCCGCTGGGAGGGCCTTACGGCGCATGGGCCGCGCAGAGCGGCGGATGGGTTTCCGGCAACGGCGGAATCGCTCCCACCAAGAGTCCGGGAACGTTCGGGGCGGTGGTGCGCTGGGAATCCGCGCTGCCGGTTCGCGAGGCGGAAGCCGCTGGAAAGAAATTGCAGGACGATTTCGCCGGATTTTACGTGGTGAGCATCACCGGCGACGTGCCGATGATCGTTCGCGGCGCCGATGAGACTGATGACGAATACCAGTCGCGCCTGGAAAATTTAAAGGAGTACACGCGTCTCGAAAAAAGAGGCGGGCCGATTTATCTGCAAAAAATCGAGCCACAGCCGGGAAAAGGAATGGCGGCCGGCACGCGTTTCTATTTCGATCGCGACCAGGACATTGCGCTTCACGATGGCTCGGTGACGTTCGTCACCAGGCTCGGCCCGCTTGACTTGAAGTGCAAGTTCCCGCTGAAGGACATGGTTTATCAAGGCAAGCTGGAGCTCTAGCGCGGTCCACGTCAAAATATGGCACGGCACGTGCATCTTCCAACGTGTGATCCCCCTTGAAATTGAGAAAATCCGGGAATTGGTCCGCTCGCCCGGACCGTGTGTGACGATTTTTCTGCCCGCCTATCACCCCGGTGAGCAGACTCTGCACTCGACCGCCAGACTGCTGCGCAATTTGGTTCAGGATGCGGCGCACCAGCTTGAAACGTCGCACCTGGCAAGACGCGATGCCGATGCTCTGCTGCAACCGTTGCGCGCCATGGCGGACGATCCTCGAACCGATGAGGGCTGTCATTGGCCGCGCGCGTTGCTGCGCTCGCCCACCGTTCTGGAGACCATTTTCCTGCGCCAGCCGGCCGTCGCCAAATCGCTCACAGGCGAGCGATTTGACATCCTTCCCCTGCTCGGCGAGCTGAATCTTCCGAAGGAATTTTACCTTTTGAAGATTTCGCGCAAGCACGCTGCGCTTTTTCGCGCACAATTCTCGCTCGAAGCATTGCCGCTTCCCGCGAACCTGCCCGACAACGCGGACGATTTTCTGAATATCCAGAAGCCTGATCACGATCGCGAGAACCGCTCGTCCTCCGGTCCAGGGGCGAACCGGCGCATTCGTTTCGGCAGCGGAGAGGAACGGGAAACTGAGCCCGATTACGTCGCTTATTACCGCGCGCTCGATGGCGCGATGCACGAATCGGCTCGGAAAGCGCCGATCATTCTTAGCGGAGTCGATGAAGAGATTGCGCTTTTTCGCGACGTGAGTTCGGAGGCAAATCTGCTGGTTGGCGCAATGGGCGACGGCGAACCTGGCCAGGAAACGATGGAGCGAGGTTACGCCCTTTTGCGCGCCGCGGCGCTCGAGCGGGTGGCGAAATCGCTCAACGAGGCGAAGGAACGTTCCGCGCCGTCGCGTTTCACCGTGAATCCGGAAATCATTGCGGACGCGGCGGCGGAGGGTCGCGTGGCGCGCCTGTTTGTGCGATCCGGCGTCGCGGACCATGCGCTGAACATCGCCGCGGTGGAAACGATTCGCCACGGCGGTGAAGCGTTTATGGCGCCGGCGGAAAAAATGGAATCATCGATGGCCGCCGTGCTGCGGTATTGAAATCCCGTAGCGTAGGTTACCTGCCGGCGATTTTCTGGTTCGCCAGCGCCGCCAGCTTTTCGCAACACGCGCTCATCTGAATGCGGATATCGCGCAGCGTGGAACCGTAGAACTGGAGCCGCGGCGGCTGCCGGTGATCGGGACAGCGCAGCTCGCGCAGCTTTTCGCGCGTCCGAACCTTGAATTCGTCGACGAACGGGTCGGGCCGCACCACAAAATCATTTTAACATGTATTTGTTTTTTTGCGGCGTGTCATAATTTTTGGGTGGCCGGCGATCTTTCGATACCCCATTCCATTTACGACTATCTTTGCCGGCATTCCCTGCGCGAGCCGCCGATTCTAGCCCGCCTGCGCGAGGAAACCGCGGCGCATCCGCGGGCCACAATGCAAATCCCGCCGGAGCACGGCCAGTTTATGGCGCTGATCCTCGAATTGATGGGCGCGCGGCGCACGCTTGAAGTCGGCGTGTTCACCGGGTACAGCTCGCTGGCCGCCGCGCTGGCCCTCGGACCGGATGGGCGAATTGTCGCTTGCGATATCAGCGAAGAATACACTTCGGTCGCGCGGCGCTACTGGAAAGAAGCGGGTGTCGATTCGCGGATCGATCTGCGGCTGGGCCCGGCGCTCGATACGCTGCGCCGGATGATCGAGCGCGGCGAGAACAATTTCGACTTCGCCTTCATCGACGCCGACAAAACCAATTACGCGAATTATTACGAATGCGCGCTCCAGCTGCTGCGTCCCGGCGGGCTCATCATGGTCGATAACGTGTTGTGGTCCGGCCGCGTCGCCGATCCGGCGGAAAACGATGCCGACACCGTGGCGCTGCGTCGCTTCAACGAAAAGCTGCACGGCGATTCGCGCATCGATCTGAGCATGATCCCGCTGGGCGACGGCGTCACGCTGGCGCGAAAGCGGTAACCCGCCCTTACAGGTGCTGTGGGGCAGCCGAGGGCCTGCCCCACTTCGAGCCTGCGAGCCGAAAACCTGGACACCGATAGCGAATCGAATTGGGGCGAAATTCGTTTGGCGGGGCCTGGCGCGCTCGTGGACCATTTTGCCGATCCGAACACGTAAGAAATTAATGGCCGCGGCTTTGGCGAAAAACGCGCTTGAAATCCGCTAAGATCAATTGGTCGCCAAATGGATTTCGTCGATCAACTGAAATCTTCCATCGACATCGTCAAGGTGATTGGCGAATACGTGCGCCTCAAGCGCAGCGGCACCGGCGGGCGCTACGTCGGCCTGTGCCCTTTTCATCAGGAAAAAACGCCGTCGTTTTCGGTCAATCAGACCCGCCAGTTTTTTAAATGCTTCGGCTGCGGCAAAGGCGGCGACGCCTTGAATTTCGTGATGGAAATCGACGGTCTGACGTTTCCCGAGGCGTTGAAGCTGCTGGCCGATCGCAACGGCATCGCCATGCCGAAGCGCAGCGAATTTTCCGACGCCGAATCGAAGCTGCGCGCGGCGCTGCACGAAATTCACGTGATCGCCGGAAGTCTTTATCAAGCGAACCTGCGCGGCCCGCACGGCGCCGACGCGCGAGCTTATCTGGTCCGCCGCGGCGTCAGCCAGGAGATGGTCGACACCTTCGCGCTCGGTTTCGCGGAGCCGGGCGGGCAATCGTTGGTCCGGCGTCTGGCGCAGGAGAAATTCGCACCGGCCGAAATCGAAGCGAGCGGCCTGGTGCGCCGGCGCGAGGACGGCTCCGGCTCCTACGATTTTTTTCGCGGCCGTCTCATGTTTCCCATCCACGACGAATCGGGCAAAATAATTGCGTTCGGCGGACGCGCCATGCGCGACGAGGATCAGCCCAAGTATCTCAATTCCGCGGAAACGCCGATCTACCGGAAATCGTCGGTGTTATATAACGTGCATCGCGCGCGTAACGATATGCGCCGCAACAATCGCGCGATCCTGGTCGAAGGGTACATGGACGTCATTGGCGTGTACGCGGCGGGAATTAAAGAAGTGGTGGCGCCGTGCGGCACAGCCTTCACCAACGCGCAGGTTCGCGTCCTTCATCGCCACGCCGATACCGTGATCATGAATTTCGATCCCGACCCCGCCGGCGCGAAAGCCACCGAGGATCGTGCCCGGCTGCTGCTCGACGAGGGCCTGCATGTACGGGTGATGGAACTGGACGGCGGCCTCGATCCGGACGAATACATCAAGGAAAACGGCGCGGAAGCGTACCAGAAAAAGCTCGATCAGGCGAGCGGATATTTTCACTGGCTGGCCGACCGGGCGCGCGCCCGCTTCGATATGCGCTCCGGCGAAGGCCGCGTGGACGCGTTCAAATTTCTGCTGCCGACGGTGAACAAAATTTCCGATAAACTGGAGCGCGCGGCCATCGCAGGGGACCTGGCTAGCTACCTGCGGGTCAATGCCGACAGCGTTCGAGAAAGCTTCGCGAGGGCCGATCCGGGCGCTCGACTCCCCGCCCTGGCGAGGCGCGGGTCAGAGCCCGGAGGGGCCGAGCTCGCGGCTGTGCGAAGACTGGTCTCAACCGATCCGGAGCGACCGCTGTCCCGGATACCCGACTCACCAGTGGCGCCAATTGAGCGCGCTCTGCTTCGGGCCATGTTGGTGTCCGAGGCGGTTTGCGCCGAGCTCCTGCCACGGCTCTCACCGTCCGACACCGACGCTTTCACGACGCGGGAGATCTTCGAGGCGTTGCGCCACGTGGAAAATCACAGCCTTTCGGCGCTCGAGGGCCGCCTGAGCGCGCCGGCGCGCGATCTATTGCACGCCCTGCTCTCTGCCGATGAGAAAATTGAAGAGGCAGCGGCGCTCGAGCTGGCGAAAGCCTGCTTGCGGCGGCTGGAGACGGATCAGAGGAAACGGCGCGTCGCCGAACTGCGCGCGCAAGTCAAGGAAGCCGAGCGCGACGGCAGGGTAGACGAGGCGCTGGCTATTATCGCAGAATTGGAGCGAATTCGGAAGAACAGCAACGGAGCCGGCGAACCGTAACCGCGTGGCCGGTGTTGTACACTTAAACGTAATTGGACCGGTGGCGCTTCTTGATGGGGATTCGGAGGCCGCTATTGGAGTCACAGGTAGCGATTCCTGGGGTATTGTGGCGATTGACGACAAATTTGGCCGGCTGAAACAATTGATGGACACCGGAAAAGAGAAGGGCTACGTCCTTTACGACGAAGTGAACGACCTTCTGACGGAGGAGTTTCCCGGCGGCCGCGAGCTGGACGATCTGCTGACGGAGCTGGACAGCGCCGGCGTCGAAATTCTCGAAGAACCCAAGCTCGAATTCGACAAAAAGATCGAAGAAGGCGAAGAATTCGCCGATCTCGAGCTGGCCCAGGATTTCAGCGATAAAACCAACGATCCGGTGCGCATGTACCTGCGCGAGATGGGCACCGTTCCGCTGCTGACGCGGGAGGGCGAAATCGAGCTGGCCAAGCGCATCGAACGGGGCCAGACCGCGGTGCGCAAGGCGTTGTCGCGCTCGCCGCTGGTGATCCGCGAAATTCTGGCGCTTTCCGAGGCGCTGGCGCGCGACCCGGCCGCGGTGCGCGACATTCTGGTGATGCCGGACCTGGTGGTCACCGACGAAAACGTGATCGAGCAGGTGAATGAGCTGGTCGCCACCATCGCCGAAATCGAAAAACACTACAAAAAGGCGCAGCAATTCCGCCAGAAACTGCAAGCCATTTCGCGCGGGATGAAACCCAAGATGCACCGCAGCGTGCGCTGGAGCCTGGCGCGCACCATGGTGAATATCTCGCGGTTGATTCGCGCGATTCATTTCAGCTCGCTGACACGCCGTTCGCTCGCCGGCAGTCTGCGCCGCGCCGTCGAGGATCTCAAGCCGATCGAGCGCGAAATCGCGCGCATTCAGCGTAAGCTCGAAACGCCGGGCAACGGCGTGCACGGCGGCGCCAGCGCGATGCGCAAGGAAATGCGCCAGCAGAGTCAGCGCATCACCCAGCTCGAAGAAGAGTCCGGCGCCAGCGCGACCGAACTGCGGCGCACGCTGCAAATCGTCGAGCGCGGCGAATTTGAGGCCGAGGTCGCCAAAAAACAGCTCATTGAAGCGAACCTCCGGCTGGTGGTTTCGATCGCCAAGCGTTACACCAATCGCGGCCTGCAATTCCTGGATCTGATTCAGGAAGGCAACATCGGATTGATGAAAGCCGTGGACAAATTCGATTACCAGCGCGGGTACAAATTTTCGACCTACGCCACCTGGTGGGTGCGCCAGGCGATCACCCGCGCCATTGCCGATCAGGCGCGGACCATTCGCATTCCGGTGCACATGATCGAGACCATCAATAAGCTGGTCCGTATGCAGCGCCAGTTGCAGCAGGACCTGGGCCGCGAGCCAACCACCGAGGAATTGGCCAGCAAAATGGAGCTGCCGGTGGGCAAGGTGCGCAAAGTTCTGCGCATCGCGCAGGAGCCCATCTCGCTCGAAACGCCGGTGGGCGAGGAAGAAGAATCGCATCTGGGCGATTTCATCATCGATCGCCGCGTGGTCTCGCCATCGGAAGCGGTGATCAATTTGAATCTGCGGGAGCAGACCGCGGAAGTTTTAAAAACGCTCAGCCCGCGCGAGGAAAAGATCATCAAGATGCGCTTCGGTTTGCAAGACGGCAGCGAGCACACGCTTGAAGAAGTGGGCCAGCATTTCGCGGTGACGCGCGAGCGCATCCGCCAGATCGAAGCCAAGGCATTGCGCAAACTGCGTCATCCCAGCCGCAGCCATCGCCTGCGCGCGTTCCTCGATACCACGCTGCACGAGTAACGCCACGACATGGCGGGTCGGGCAGGGCTTCCAGCACGCCTGGCCGGCTGTAAGAAGAGGCGGGCGGCGCGCCCGCCGCAGGCCGGGGGCCTGCCCCACAGTCTAATCTAAAAGGCTGCTGAAAAAGGGGGACAGACTACTCTGTCCCCGCCTGTAAGCTATTTACACCGCGTGCGACCATGGCCGTGGACAGAGCGGTCTGTCCCCTTTTTCAGCACACCCTGTTAGAAGTCTACGGAAATGCTGAAAATAGCCTACTCCGGATAATATCCGTTGCGCGCGCGAACCTTGAGGCTTTTGCCGCCGCTGACCACCACTTCAATCGGCTGGTATGCGCGGCTTTCCACCGGCTCCGGGCGAAACGCGAAGAAATAGGTGTGCATCAGCTCCGCGGAGATTTTTTCGAACACGCCGCGAATTTCGGTCGGCGTGCGGATGGCGTAAGAGACTCCGCCGGTGGCGCGGGAAACCTCGGCGAGCTGCTTCAAATACTCCGGATTGGTCAGCGCCGCGCCTTCCGCAATGGTGTAAACGGGAACGCCGGCCGCTTTGGCGTGTTGGATCGCGGTTGCGGCGGTCAGGGTGCTCGCGTTGTCGTCGCCGTCGGTGAACACGACGATCACCTTTTTCCCGGTGCGCGCCGATAAATCGAGATTCACGCGCGCCAGCGCATCGTAGAGCGCCGTCTCGCCGATCGGCCGCGTCGCCAGAACCGCGCGCCCGGCCGCGTCCTTGTCGGCGGAAAACGGCAACAGCTGGTGGACTTTTTCGTCGAATCCGTACACCGCAATCTGATCCGACGCGCGCAATTCGCCGATCAGCTTCAGCGCCGCGGCCTTCAACGCCGGCAGCGCCGCGTACATACTTCCGGTGGTATCGAGCAGCAGCGCCAGCGAAAGCTGGGCGGAGCGCGATTCGAAGCCGACCAGCGGCCGCGGTCGCCCATTTTCCAGCACCGAAAATTGCGCGGGCGTCACATTGTCGACGTAATGGCCGCGCGAATCGGTGACGGTCGCGTAAACTTCGACTAAACGCCCTTCGGCGCGAAAATCCGCGGTCACGTTTTCCTCGCCGTCGCTGGTCTGTGCGGCGGCGATCTTCGCGGGTGAGGAAAGCTCCGGGAGCGGCGCCAGCGCCATCCGCCGCGCGACTTCATCGATTTTCGCGAAGGTGCCCGTCAGATACGCGCCTTGCGCGGAGCGGACCAGCTTCGCTGTTGGAAACAGCTCATCGGTGACGAAGCGGTGTTTCGCAACCAGCCCCGGATCTTCATTCACCAGCAGCGCTTCGTCCGAAAGCGCCGCGGCGTAGACGGTCGCACGAAGCGAATCCGCGCTTTGCTGCAATTGGAGTACGCGATCGAACTTCGCCCGCTGCTCCGCGCGCAATCGCAGCGCCTCCACGCCGCCGATTTCGCGAAAAATCGCGTCTGCTCTCGCCTTATGATCCGGCCCGAGAAGCGATTGGCAGGCCGCGCGAAAGATCCGAGCGCTTTTCGCGGCGTCGATGGAGCCGGCCTTTTGCGCCCGCGCCGTCAATTCCATCAGCGAATCCCATTCGCCGAGCACCGCGTTCTGCCGCCCGGCGGGAAACGCAACGGCTGCCTGCGTGAACGATTCGAGCGCGCGAAATTCCCCGGCGCCCAATCCCGGCATCTCTTCGAAATAGGGAACCAGCGCGCGCCATTGTGAAAAATGACCGGCCAGCAGCCGCGCCGACGCTTCATCGAGCGTCGCGCCGCGGCGCTGTTCGATTCCCGCCACCGGGACCAGCGCGGAAAGCGCGGGAATTTTCAATAAAACATCTTCATCCGATCCTGTTTCACTGGTCCAGGCGCGGCGTCCGCCCGGAAATCGTACATTGCCGGATGAATCAAGCGGCAGGCGGCGCAGCAACTCGCCGCGCCAGCGTTCGCGGTCGAGCGCCAGGCTCCAGCGCGGCTCGCCCGAATCGCGGTACCAGTCGTAGAATCTTTGCGCGCGCTCCGGCGTTGCCGTAAAAAATTTCTGATGCGCGGCGTCCGATTGTTCGAGCACCGTCAGAAAGGCGGCGAGCGATCCCGCATCGCGATCGAGCAGCGCGTGAAAAAACCCCGCTGCCGAATGCGGGCTGGCGCCCGCGATTTTTTTCCAGGCCTCTTCATTGCCCGGCACGACGGCGCCGTCCTGCGACAACGCGAAGGCCTCGGGATCGCGCGCCAGGACGTCGGCGTACTGCTCCACCAGAGATTGCAACCCCACGCTTGAAACCACCGCCGCCGCGGTGTCGGCGCCCATCGATCCCAACCCCGCGTAAACTTTGGCCAGCCGCAAATCGCGCACGAACGCTTCCGCGATGCCGCCGCGATAGGAGGGCAAAGCTTTCACCAGGCGCGCCCAGGCATCGCCGCCGATCAGCCGCGCGTTTTCCGAGGGCACCGCAAATTCGAAACTGCGCCCCGCTTCGAGCGCACGCTGCATGGCGATTTCATCGATCCCCAGCGCCGCGGGAATGCTCTGCCGAAAGCCGTCGGCGGGCTGATCGCCGGGTTCCACTTCCTTCGCCTCGAGTTTCCAGCCGAGCAGATACAGGATTCGCGCCGCCGCCGCGCGCTGCGCTTCACCTTGCAGCGCGACCGTGACCGTCGTCTGATCGTCGCGATGCTCGCCCGCGCGGCCCAATTCCGCGACGCTTTCGATGTATTCGAGCAGACGGTCCTGATAATGCGGGACGCCGCGGGCTAAGCCCGGCGAATTTTCGCGCACCAGCGCGCGGCAAAAGCCGGTGAAAAAATTCTGATACGAAAGATCGCCGCTGGCGCCGGCGATCGCCGCCAGCGCTTTGATCCCGCCGGGAACCCAAGCCTCACCCGATGGCGCAAGCTGCAACACGGCCGCCACGTGTTCCATCGCTTTGGCGATTTCGCCCGGCGGCGCGGCATCGCTCGCGTGTTCGATGCGCGAACGCACCTCGGCCGCGTCGAACGCCTTCGGTTCCAGCGCCAGGTAGCGGCGCATGTGCTCGCGCGCGGCGTCGGTTTGGCGCCGCGCTTCGAGGATCATGCCCAGAATGTATTCGGCGCGCGGAAAATCGTGCCTGCGATCCAGGCGGATGGCGTCTTCGATGCTGGCCTGCGCGCCCTCCGCGTCCTGAAGCTGGAATCGCGCGATCGCCTGATCGATATCCGCCTCCGGATAGCGATGCCGCGAGTCGAGCTGAACCAGCGTATCCGCGGCCTGCCGCGCGCCGGCCCAATCCTGCGCTTCGATATCGAAACGCGCCAGCAGCAAATACGCCAGTTCCAGCTTCGGATTCAATTCGACGGCGCGCTGCTCGGCCTGGCGCGCGCCATCGAGCTGGTGCTCATTTTTTAGCACCGCTCCCAGCGCGTACCATCCCTGCGCGAATTTCGGCGCGGCCAGAACGGCGGCGCGCAGCTCGCGTTCGGCCTCCGTCCAGCGATTCGCGTCGGCCGCTTTTCCCGCTTTCAGCCACTGATTCACCGCGCGCGCCGGAACGCGCGAGTTGTTGAACACGTCCACCGTCGGATTGGTGCTGCGCTTGATCAGCGTGATCGGCGGCAGATTGGGATCCTGGAACGCTTTCCAGTCGGAAAAGTCAATGGTGGTCGACTGGTAACCCTTCAACGCCGCGCGCAGCACGCAGGAGCGGTTGAAGGAAACCAGCTCGACGTCTTCCACGATGATGTGGAAAGTGAATTCGCCTTTCGCGTTGGTCGAGGCCACCGGAATCGAGCCGATATGATCGGTACACAATTTTTCGATGGTGACCAGGCGTCCCGGCGCGGAGCCGTCATCGGTGACGACTCGCCCGTGCAGGAACACGTCGGCCGCCTGCAACGGAAGACATGCGATGAGGGCAGCGATCGCGGCGCGATAACGCACCTTGTTATCTTACTAACGCGCAGGTGGAGCGCCTGCAATCATCGATTCCAGGGATGCGTGTGCGGACCTTCGTCGCGATCTTCGACGCGATCGTATAAATGTTCGTCGGAGGTGGTGCCGAGCGATAAATTATACAGGCTGGTCAAGCCCAGTCCTTCGCGCAGGTCTTCGTCGAAATCATGCAACTGGTGCAGATGCGAGGCGAGCGCGGGAATTTCCCGGCCCGACGGCGTGCGCAGAAACATCTGATAGCCGCGGCTGACCAGCAGCGCGATCTCCTGGCCCACGAGGACACCCGCTTTGCCGACCTTCACCGCGCCGTTGCCGGCGTCCTCGACGATGGCGCCGCATCCCTCGCGCGTCACCAGCGCCCGCGCCGAATTTTCGCGCTTGGTTTCGAATTTCAACTCTTTCAGATTCGCGAGGCGGTCGTCGAAGGTCGGCGTGTGCGGCGTGGTCCGGCGGAAGAACATGACACCTCATTATAATTCGATCAATGGCATTCATTCTCGCTTTGGATGAGGGAACCACCAGCGCGCGCGCCGCGCTTTACGACGAAGCCGGCTGCCGCGTGGCCATGGAAGCGGTTCCCATCGAGTGTTTTTATCCGCAGCCGGGATGGGTGGAACAGGACGCCGGGGCGATCTGGGAGGCGCAGCTTGAAGCGGTCCGCCGCACGCTGGCCGCGGCCAAGCGGAAGGCCTCCGAAATCGCCGCGATCGGCATTACCAACCAGCGCGAAACCACCATTGTCTGGGATAAAAATACCGGACGTCCGGTCGCGCCCGCGATCGTGTGGCAATGCCGCCGCACCGCGGCTTATTGCGACGCCCTGCAGGACCGCGAGTTGATCCAAAGCAAAACCGGCCTGGTGATCGACGCCTATTTTTCGGCCAGCAAGATTCGCTGGCTGATCGATTACGCCGCGGTGCATCCGCGCGACCTGTTGTTCGGCAACGTCGATACCTGGCTGATCTGGAAATTGACCAACGGCGCGGTCCACTCGACCGATCCGACCAACGCCTCGCGCACCATGCTGATGAATCTCCAATCGGGCGAATGGGATGACGATCTGCTGAGTATTTTCGGGCTGCCGCGGGAGATGATGCCGCGGATCGTCCCGTCGTCGGGGGTTTGCGGGACGGCCGCGGCGGAACATGTTGGCGCGGAAATCCCCATCGCCGGAATGGCCGGCGATCAGCAGGCGGCGCTGTTCGGGCAGGCTTGTTTTTCCGCCGGATTATCGAAAAACACGTATGGCACCGGATGTTTCGCGCTGATGCACGCGGGCAGCCGCGTGCCGGTTTCCCGGCACAAACTGCTGGCCACGCGGGCGGCATCGCCCGATGGCAGCGCGCAGTACGCCGTCGAAGGCAGCGTGTTCATCGCCGGCGCGGCGGTCCAGTGGCTGCGCGATAAATTGCAGATCATTTCGACCGCGGCGGAAACCGAGGCGCTGGCCTCCTCGGTTCCCGACACCGGCGGAGCTTACGTCGTTCCCGCGTTCGTCGGATTGGGAGCGCCGCACTGGGATTCTGCGGCGCGCGGAATTTTGACCGGCATCACCGCGGCCACCGATCGCGCTCGTCTGGTTCGCGCAACGCTCGAAAGCATCGCCTATCAGACGCGCGACCTGGTGGACGCCATGCAAGCCGACGCCGGTCAACCGATCAAAGAACTGCGCGTCGACGGCGGGGCGACCGCGAATAATTTTCTGATGCAGTTTCAAGCCGATATTTTGGGATGCCGAATCGTCCGGCCGGCCGATATCGAAACCACCGCGCTCGGCGCGGCGTACCTGGCGGGATTGGCCACGGGATATTTCAAAAGTCTCGAGGATTTATCCCGTTTCTGGCGAGTGGAGCGTGTCTTTGAACCGCAAATGTCCGTGGATCGCCGCGAGGAATTGCTCGCCGGATGGAAACGCGCGGTCGCGCAGTGCCGGCTCAATTAGGGCTTTGTGGCGCGCTGGGCTCAAACACTCTATCGAATCTGAAGAGTGAGTTCGATTCGCGTGCCGCTGGGATCCGCAACTCTGCCGGAAGAAGAATCGCGCGAAAGCGAAACCCCGCCTGTTGACGTATCCGCCGCGGCGCTGAACACGATGGTCGCTTCCATCGCGCCGGCGGGAATTGTTTCCTGGCGCGTCGATCCGGCCATCACGTGAACCGCGGCGACGGTATCGCCCGAGGGCGAAAAACGCAGCGAAACGAACCCGGCGGAAAGAAATCGCAGATCCAGCGTCTGATCGTGAAGCTGATAGTTAAAAACCAGTCCGGGAACCGCTGGCGCGAGCATTGGCGCCGCGAGTGATCGCATCGGCGCGGCGGGAACGGCCTGCGCGCCCGGCAGGAATCCAGCCGCCGGTGTCACAGGCGCCGTGCTTTCCTTTTTTTCGATCTGCTCTTGCGCGACCACTGGCGGCGCTCGCTTGGCCGACGACTTCTTGTGGACGCGCGGCGCGGCTTTCGGCGCAGGCGCGGGAGTGGCGGCAGCCGGTGGTGAAACGAGCACAGGCGATGGCTCCGAAATTTTGGCGACCGCCACGGGCGCAGCGGTGGGCGTCCGCGTGACGGTCCAGGTGACCGCCGCAACGATCGCAACCGCAGCCCCCGCCAGCGACCAGATTACCGGCCGCTTCCACCATGCGATCCCCGGCTTCCCTGCCCCCAGCGCCGCCAGCAACCGCTCCTTCGCGCCCGGTTGATCGAGCAATTCCTTGAGCGCCTGCTCCCGAGCCAGCTCATCGAACAGATCCTGATCTTCGAGCGCGCCCTCGAACAGACGCCGCCGCTCGGTTTCGCTCAGCGAGCCGGTCGCGTAGCCACCGATCAGTTTGCGCGTGTCGTCGTCCATGTTTCGCCGTTCATTTGCCATCCGGGTCGATCATTTCCAAAATCCGTTTGCGGCAGCGCAGATCCCAGGTGTACAACGTGTTCAGTGCGACGTTTAGCCGTTTGTGAATTTCCGGAAACGTGTATCCTTCGAGCTTCAACCGGAAAATCTGGCGGCAGCGCTCGCCGAGCGCCGCCAGTGCCGCTTCCAGCCGCGCCAGCCGCTCCCGCCGCGCGGCCTGTTCGAACGGATCGGCGTCTGACGCCGCGAGCGGCAGGTCGTCGACCGAAACCTGCTTGTTTTCGCCGCGCCGCGCGATTTTCCGGTGCGCCGCCATCATTTTGAAACGGGCGATTTGGAGCGAAAGCGGCAGCAGATCCTCCACCCGCTCCAGCGCGGCGTAGCGTTCCTCGATCACCACCAGAACCTCCTGCGCCAGGTCTTCGGCCGCATCCCTCGATAATTTGCATGCCGCGAAGCGAAAAATCCTTTCCCGCAGCCGCTCGAGTATCTGGTCCCGTGGCACTTTTCTTCTCCATTATCAAGTTTTTTGTGATGCGGGTCTTGCTTCCAGGCTCGGCCGCTTGCCACAATAAGGCCGATGCAAGTTCGCGTGCTTGCTTTTGTGCTCGCCGGGGGCAAGGGAACCCGGCTGTTTCCGCTGACCAAGGAACGGGCTAAACCCGCGGTGCCGTTCGGCGGCCGCTACCGGATCATCGATTTCGTGCTCAGCAACCTGATCAACTCCGGCATTTATTCGACCTATGTGCTGATCCAGTTCAAGAGCCAGAGCCTGCTTCAGCATCTGCGCGATGGCTGGGAAGTGAGCAGCCTGCTGAAGCAGCACTTCATTATTCCCGTGCCGGCGCAGATGCGCTCGCCCGGCGAGGATTGGTATCGCGGCACCGCCGACGCGATCTACCAGAACATCAATTTGATTGAGCAGGCCGACCCGCATTTCGTCGTGATTTTCGGCGCGGACCACGTTTATCGCATGAATATTCGCGAGATGCTCGAATATCACATGCACAAACGCGCCCAGGCGACCATCGCGGCGATCCCGGTGGAGCGCGAATACGCGGCCGAATTCGGGGTGCTCGAAACCGCGCCGGACGCGAGCGTGCTTGCGTTTCATGAAAAGCGCGCCGACGCGCCGTCGATTCCCGGCAATCCGGAAAAAGTTTTCGCGTCGATGGGCAATTATGTTTTTTCGACCAATCTGCTGCTGCGGGAGCTATACGCGGACGCGCTGGACGAATCGAGCTCGCACGATTTCGGCCGCGACATTCTGCCGTCGCTGGTGGGCCGCACGGAAATGTTCGCCTATGATTTTCAGACCAACCGCATCCCCGGCGATCCGCTGACCCAGGAGCCCTACTGGCGCGACGTGGGCACCATTGACGCCTATTTCGAGGCCAACATGGATCTGCGCTCGGTGACGCCGGCGCTGAATTTGTACAATCGCCAGTGGCCGCTGCGCACGGCGGGATATTCCGACGCGCCGGCGAAATTCATTTTCGACGAACAGGGCCGCCGCGGCACGGCGATCGATTCGATTGTTTCCGGCAGCACGATTTTATCGGGCGGTTTGGTGCGCAACTCGGTGCTGGGCCGCGGCGTGCGGGTGCATTCAGGCGCGCTGGTGGAGGATTCGATTTTGTTTGACAACGTCGACATCGGCCGCCGCGCGCGGGTGCGCCGGGCGATTCTGGACAAGAATGTACACATCCCCGAAGACGCCGCGATCGGTTACGACCTGGACCGCGACCGCGAGCTCTATCACGTCACCGAGAGCGGGATTGTCGTGATGGAGGGGCATCGTTCGATGGTGGAAGTAGCGTCGATGCTTGTGTGATAATAAGTTTCAAGTTTTCCCGCCGGCTTCGAAGAGGGGCGCGTAGCTCAACTGGCAGAGCAACTGACTCTTAATAAGCTCAGGATACTTTTTCGCGTTTTTCTGTATGTCGCGAAAAACAGATGTACTTAATTGATTCTAAGCGATTTTATATCGATCTATTGACACCCTAAGACCGTCTGCTACCCTCCCCGATCTTGTCCGCACCAGCCACAAAAACAGCCACAAAAGCTTTCTCGGAATCGCAACGCGCGCGGAAGTATCGCGCACGAAAAACGCTGTTCTCGTGCGATCTTCCAATTAGAGCATTTGTTGCGTAAAATGCTTTTTTGTGACAAGGCAGACATTCTCAGACCAACGACTAACTAGCGTACCCGACGCGACAGAGATGCTATCCGAGGCTGCTCACCGGCGCATTCGCTTTGAGCATGCCGACGCCGTCCGGAGGCTGCGCGAGACGGCGTGGGACGATGATCCATGGTGCCGCGTCGATGCTGGCTATCAAAGCATCTCGGCTTTGTTGAAGGAGTGTGTGGCTGCGGAGATGTCCTCGGCGCGCTTGGACGAGATATTGGCGGACCAGGTTGAGAGCTGGCAAAACTCGCTCGGCGCATCCGCTGATGAGAAGCGGCGGCTTCTGGACAGGCTGGACGCTGAATTTTTCCACCGACCAATGGCGGCGGCGCGAACGCGAACGCTCTGGGCACCCGACGATCCGGAGAGCCGCTCGTCGAAGTCCGGGGCAACGATCCAGGTTATGCCTGGCGAACTGCGCGCCAGATTCGATTTCACAAAGGAGGAAGAGCGGCGCCGGGCGATCGCCGAGGTGAAGGCGAGCTTCCACTGCACATTGAAGCAGCTCGGGGTAGCGATCGGACGAACTTACAAAACGGGCGCGATCAATGACAAGTTCATTTGCGCATGGATGCGCGATCGCGCGAAGAATGCGGCCAAGGGCCAGTCTCGCAGAGTAGTGAATATCGAGCGCTTCCTGTCGCAGCCTCCGGCGCGTTTGCCGCTGGGCCTCGTCGGCGAATTTTGAGAAGCGTCACAAGCGACACGGCCCAGAAAACGCCAGAATGACGTGGTGGCCGCAAAGGGTGGTCGCAGAATCAATATAGCCGCGACCACGTGGCCGCGAGTGATGATAAGCTCGCAATGGCCGATGGTGGGCAGCCGAGCGGATCGCGGCGGACCGAGTTTTCCAGAGACGCCGTGCGTCGCTGTGTCGATCAGACCCTCGAAGCAGCTCGGAAGCGGGGCGAAACCTGGCGAGGGGCAGCAGCCGTCCTGAATGGCTGGACCGAAGATCCCTGGTACATCCGCGGCCTCTGGCTGCCGGCGCATACCATCGCTGAACGCTTTGGCGTCTCTGTTGACGAATTGCGCAGCTTCCGCGAGCAGCGCGTCGCTCCGCGCGCGTGGCGACCGTTTGGCTATCAAATTTTCTACCACGTCACAAAGTTCGAGAAATGGCGCGCGGCGCGAGAACCACAGCGCGCACGCCAGGCGGAGCTGACGCGCCGCCGCGCGGCACGGATCAATGTCGCCGAATGGCTTTCGCCGAACGCGATTGCGAGGCGATATAACGTCGCGATCACGGAGCTGCGCGCGATGCGCGAGGCCTGCGTCGGTCCCCAAGCATGGCGGCCGGACGGGCATCGGATTCTTTACCATCGGCGCGCATTTGAAGCCTGGCTCGCGGGCTGCTGCTGTAGTGAAGTAGAGACCGCTGAGCGCATCGTCGGAGTCTTCCTTAAAGGCCGGCGGCATGACTGTGATTCGTGGGAACCATGCTCAACCGTTTCGTCCAGTTTCCGCGACTGGTGCATCGCTGGGCGGGGAGCGCTCCCGCTGGGATGGCGGCGAGAGCTCTGGCGTCAAATCAAGTCCGATTCCTCGTTTAAGATCACCTGGCGTCTCGATGCCGACCGGAAATTGCGGCGGATAGTTGACATGTGGTGAGCCGAGGCCATTTCTCCGGCACTACCTTCCGAAAATAAAATAACTCCTACAATTTAAAGGCAGTTGGTTGCTTTTGCTCTTCAAGGCTGTGACACGTCTTTTCTAATGTGACACGTCTTTCTTATATAGCATCTGCTGATACACACTTCGTTTTTTTCCAGCAACCGCATAATAGAAAAAAAGCAAATGTGTATTTGCGGGGCCTTTAATAGGGGGCATCCGTCACGGCCGTCACAAAAGCGCTTTGATTCTCCGTATAGGATTGAGTCCATTACGAAAATCGCTTACATTTCCTTCTGTTCGTCGGGTTTCGCCTGCGTCACGGCTGGCACGTGATGCGAAAGGTGGTCGCAGATTTCGCTTGACGCGACCACGTAGCCGCCGGTGATCCTGGCACCACGAGGGAGGAAGCGGTGCACGAGACCACGGCGACAGCAGAAGTAAGTCAGCAATTACCCGACGGTGCTCCACGGTTCACTGAACGCCGGGCGGCGGCATATTTCGAAGTAAGCGCGGAAACCCTGCGGATGTGGCGTCGCGCGCACACCGGTCCTCGATATTTCAAGCTCGGCCGGCTGATCCGATACGCGCTGAGCGACCTGGTCGAATGGAGGGATCGCCACTCTACTGCGACGACGACTTTCCCGGCAGACCTTGTTCGATTTGCGGATGAGTGCCTCCAGAGCGTTCCGGGAAGCTGGGCGCGCTGTGCCGAAATCACCCAGGCTTACGCGGCGTGGTGTGGGCGTCCGGAAATTCTGCGGATTCCTGAGGCGCTGGTCGATCTCCTCGTCTCCCGGGGGTTCAAACAATCGCGCTCGCGGCGGGACGATCGTGGAAAGCAGTCGCGCACATGGGAAGGGCTGTCGCTACGCTCCGCGCAACCCTCGGCGGAATCTGGGGAATAATGTTGGGTCAGAACGGCACAGGGGGCGGGGGTGGGTCGAAATCCTTGGGGGTCTCGGACGCCGGGACCGCACGGCAATCAAGGAAACGCGATCGCGGGAAATCCGTAAAACTTATTTTGGCGCTGGCCAACCAGTTTGCGAAGATGTGGCGGATTCCGGGAGAGATTTTTTCCGAAAAAAAATTGGTCGCGATCCGAACGAGCAGGCTGACGAGCTGCTCGATCGCGATCACGCGGATGCCGGTGCGGACCGGGCCGACGAGCTGCTCGGTCGCGATCACGCGGATGCCGGTGCGGACCAGGCCGACGAGCTGCTCGGTCGCGATCACGCGGATGCCGGTGCGGACCAGGCTGACGAGCTGCTCGGGATGAAGCGCGATCCAATTCGCCTCGGTGGATTCGATGTGAACAAGAGCATCGACGCGCTTGGCGCGGGCGAGGATAAGCGACCGCTCGCCGAGAGGATCGCCGCGCCGGAACCGGAAACGCGTTTGCTGGTGGACTGGGAGCGGATCGCGAGACGCGCACGGCTAAGCCGGCTCGAAAAAAAAATCTTCGATGCGCATTGGCGTCACGAGATTCCGCGTTACCGCCTGGCGCGCGAGCTGGGAATCACACCGCGCGCCGCGACGCGCTGCGTCGAGTCAATCGCGCTTAAGCTCCGCGGCTTGGGGCGAACCGCGATCGATTGTTTTTGTGACGCTGCGGCGTGGAATTCCGCCGCGCTGGCGCGCAGTGAGCGGGGAAAACAGCGGCCGGCGCCGCCGACGTGGACGCCTGCTCCGTTCGACAAGTTCTGCTTCGAGGTCATGCAGCACGAGAGATTTATTCACCTTATTTCGCAATCATATAGCGCTGAAACAGAAAAAGGGATTGGATTTTGGGGCCGGATTAGTAGGAGGGAATTTGTGGAGCAACTTGCAGAAATGCGAAAGCGCCTGAAAGAGGTTGAACGGCCGAAGCTTGCGCAGCTGATTGAGACGGAGAAAAACCCGCGAGCCGCTTATCACGCTGCCGTCGAAGCGCAGGGCAATCTGCGCGAGCGCCATGCGAATGAAGAAGCCGAATCGATCTTCAAGAACGAAATTTGGCCGAGCCGCGAAGCGCGCCAGCGCGTTGAGGAGGCCGAGGAGCGCGTAGAGGCGACCGCGGCCACAGCGAAAGCCGCATCCGTCGCGATGCGAAGGCAGCAGGAGATCGTTGACCAGCTCGAGATCGAGGTTCAATCGAAGAAACACCTGGGCTTCGCCGCGGCGCTGCGACCGTTAAAACAAGCCGCAGTTCGCGCCATGGAGGCCTGCGCAGCCGAAGTTAAAAAGATCCCCGCGTTGGCGGCAGAGTGGGAGGTCAGCGGCGACCAGGTCCAGTTTGAACTGTTTCCGCATCGAATGTTAACTATCGAGGGACCGGATTATTCGAGCATGGATAGCGGCCGACAAGCCTACATCGGAATGATGCTTGGCACGCTGGCCTTCGAGGGTGCTCGGATGGCATACCGCCAGATCCACGGCCACGATTTCGACCCCATGGCCAACAGCGACGCAAGAATGTGTCAGCGCGAAGATCTGAGGTGTTTTATCGAGCGCGAGAAGCTGAGCCTCGCCTATCGCAAAAAAATAGAGGATGAGCGTCTCGCCCGCGCGCACAACCTCCCGCCAGGCCCTGAGCGGGACCGTGCAATTGAGCAAATTACCGCCGCGCGAGCGCGTATGATCGCGCAGGCGAACGAAGCGATCGCTCGCCATGAAGCGCAGTTGCTTTAAGAGGGACACCGCCCATGA